>ENA-OPXM01001421-OPXM01001421.1-human-gut-metagenome-genome-assembly--contig:-NODE-1421-length-11230-cov-1.488591_pt1 | contig 11230 bp, 13 predicted proteins | sample MGYA00241707_ERZ502035 | MGnify/ENA primary metagenome ERZ502035 (study PRJEB25962, sample SAMEA2043051) | human gut metagenome | biome: human gut; feature: human-associated habitat; material: faeces... | reverse complement strand
AGAGAGAAAATAAATAATTATTTGAAATAAAGAATAAAAGCGAGTAATCTTCTTGAAAATTACTCGCTTTTATGATATAAGTATGCATTATAAGGAGGAATGCTAATGAAATATAAATGCTTAGTTTTAGATCATGATGACACAATAGTAAATAGTACACCAACAGTGAATTTTCCAGCATTTAAAAAGTGTTTAGCAAAATTAAGACCAGATGTAAACCTTGAGCTTGAAGAATACATTTGTTATAACTTTGAGCCAGGCTTAAATAGATATTATAAAGAAAATAATTTACCAATGCCAGAATTAATATATGGTTGGGAATGTGAACCAGATCAACGAAAGCCAGCAGTATGGCCTATAAAACAAATAATGGAGAAGCTTTCATTAGAATCAAAAGACTTAGTTATGATAGATGATTTAAAACCAGGCAAAACTATGGCAGATAATGCAGGAATAGATTTTATAGGAGCAGGTTGGTCACATTCAATTCCTAAAATATCATCATACATGGAAAAGGAATGTAAATACTATTGCAAGAATGTAGATGAGTTAGAAAAGTACATATTTTAAATATATGTATTGCATGTTTTAATAAGTTATGATATTATACATGTATAAACTAAAAAGGAGGATATTTATGAAAAAGAATTTAATTTATATAATTATAGGAGTAATTGTAGTTGTTGGAATAATAGTAGGTTTTGTATTTGGAATGCAAAGTAAAAAATCAAAAGGCTTAAAGTTAGAAACAACAGCTGAAATGAAAGCAATGTTTGAAAAGATTTATAGTGACTTAGGAAATACTTTACCATTACTTGAAACTAGTGAAATTGACGTAAATGATGCAAATCTTGTTACAACATATACAGGGTTAAAATCAAATAAAGATATAGAAGCAGTAGTAGTATCAGAACCATTGATGAATGCCCAAGCCTACTCAGCAGTAGCTGTAAAGGTAAAAGATGGAGCAGATATTGAAACAATAAAAAAAGAAATGTTGGATAACATAGACACAAATAAATGGATTTGCGTTTCTGCAGAAAAAGTATATGCTACAAATAGTGGAAATATAATATTCCTAGTAATGTCAGATGAAGAGTGGGCAAAACCAGTATATGAGAATTTTAAGAAATATGCAAATAACGAAACAGGAAAAGAATTAGAAAGAACAGAAGACTTTGGTGATGTGGAATTACCACCAGAAATGACAGTTATTCAATAACAATAAAAGCTCCCAAAGCTTGGGAGCTTTTACTTTTGGAGGAGGAAACTATGCTTTTTACTAGTATTAGCTTTTTATACTATTTTTTACCAATAGTATTAATTACATATTTCGTATTACCTAAAAAATTAAGAAATACTGTGCTTTGTGTAGCATCATTAATATTTTATTTTTATGGAGAACCAAAGTACATTATATTAATGCTTGCCGAAATACTTATAGCTTACATAGTTGCATTATTAATAAACAAGCACAAAAGTAAATCAATTCTTGTGCTTGGAATAGTTATACATGTAGGCTTACTATGTGTTTTCAAATACACAGATTTCATTGTATCAAACATAAATAGTCTATTCAACACAAACCTTTCACTTCTAAGACTTGCAATTCCAATAGGAATATCGTTTTATACATTTCAAATATTAAGTTATGAAATTGATGTATATAGAGGAAAAGTAAAAGTTCAAAAAAACCTGCTTAAACTTGCAACTTATGTAACTCTCTTCCCACAGCTAATTGCAGGACCAATAGTAAGATATGAAACTGTTGAAAAAGAATTAGATGAGAGAAAAGAAACTAAAGAAGACTTTGCTTATGGCGTAACACGTTTTACAACGGGGTTAGCTAAAAAAGTATTAATTGCAAATATGCTTGGAGAACTATGCAAAGTTTTTCTAAATGGAACAGAAAAAAGTGTGGCATTTTACTGGATATATGGCATAACATATACACTTCAAATATATTTTGATTTTTCAGCATATTCAGACATGGCCATAGGACTTGGCAGAATGTTTGGCTTCCATTTCCTAGAAAACTTTAATTATCCATATATATCAAAAAGTATTACAGAATTTTGGAGAAGATGGCACATTTCGCTAAGTTCATGGTTTAAAGACTATGTGTATATTCCACTTGGAGGAAATAGAGTAGGAAAAGCAAAGCATATAAGAAATATAGCAGTTGTATGGCTACTTACAGGAATTTGGCATGGAGCAAGTTGGAACTTTGTTATATGGGGTACAATGTTTGGAGTTATCCTCTTAATAGAAAAATTCTTCCTAGGAAAATACTTAGAAAAAGCACCTAATTTTATAAAAAGATTATATGTTTTATTTATTGTAATGGTAAGCTTTATAATCTTTAATGCAAACAATATGGGAGAGGCAATAACTAACATAGCAGGCTTATTTGGTGCAAACGGAGAAAACTTTATAAATAAATTTACCATTTATAACCTAAGAAGTTATGCAATAATTTTAATAATTGGAATAATAGGAGCAACACCAATTCCAAAAAACTTTATTCAAAAATTACAACAAAAACCTAAAACAAAAAGAGCCATAAATCTACTAGAACCAGTATATATAGCAGTTTTACTGATAGTAGTTACAGCATATCTAGTAGATAACTCTTACAACCCATTTTTGTATTTTAGATTTTAAAGGAGAATAAAGATGAACGATAAATTAAAGAATATCATTGTAATAGTTACGTTTATTACTATAATATTTGGAATGTTATTCTTAAATATAATAAAAAAAGATGAACAAATATCAATAACAGAAAGGCGTAAACTAGCAACATTTCCAAGCTTTACAGCTGAAGAGTTAATAAAACGGAAACTTTGCAACTAAATTTGATAACTATGCAATGGATAATTTTTACCAAAGAGAAACATTTAGAAAACTAAAAACATCAGTAGAGTTAGATGTTTTCAAGAAACAAGATGTAAATAAAATATATAAATATAATGATTTTCTAGTAGAACAAATCTATCCACTAGACGAAAAATCAGCTACTAATTTGACTAACAAAATAAACTATATAAAAGACAGTTATTTAAACGAAACAAACAAAATATATTACTCAATAATACCAGATAAAAACTATTACACAGATAATAGCCATCTAAAGCTAGATTACGATAAAATGCAGCAAATAATGGAAAACAATTTAAACGGTTTGCAATATATAGACATATTCCAAGACTTGAGCCTAGATAGCTATTACTATACCGATTCACACTGGAAACAAGAAAAACTGCAGAATGTAGCAAAAACAATAGCCGAGAATATGAATTTTTCTATAACACAAAACTACAATGAGCAAAAAGTAGCAACATTCAAAGGAGTATATGCAGGTCAGCTACCAATAAACACAAAGGAAGACGAAATAAAAATACTAGTAAACAATGTAATTGCTGATGCTAATGCTTACAACTACGAAACAAAAGAACAAGGAGGAATATATAACTTCAAAAAACTAACTGGATATGATAAATACGACATATACCTATCAGGAGCAACTCCACTAATAGAAATAAGTAACGCAAACAACAAAACAAACAAAACATTAGTAATTTTTAGAGACTCTTATGCTTCAAGCCTAGCACCATTACTAACAGAAGGGTACTCAAAAATAACATTAGTAGATACAAGATACATTTCACCTAAAATATTAAACGAATATGTAAATTTCGAAAACGCAGACATCTTATTTCTATATAGCACACTAATAATAAATAACAGCATGGCATTGAAATAAAGAAAAACTAAACACAATTTTTAATTTTTACACAAAATTTATTGCAAATGTATAAAAATTATGATATTTTCTATATGTAAATGTTAAATAAAAATAGGTGATTAATATATGGAACAAATAACTACAGACTTTCTAAAAAATATTTTAGAAACTCAATATGCAAAAACACAAGTAAACAGTATTTTGGAGGGCCTAACTAAAAGTAGAAAAACAACAATTCGAGTAAATACTATAAAAACAAGCATGACTGAAATAAAAGAAATACTTGAAAAAGAAGAAATTTCATTTAAAGAAGTTCCATGGAATGACTTTGCTCTAATAATTGAAAATGCAGATGAAAGTAGAATACGCAAACTCCAAATATATAATAATGGAGAAATATATATGCAAAGCTTATCTTCTATGATTCCACCAATAGTACTTAATCCACAAGCAAACGAAAGCATCTTAGACATGGCAGCAGCACCAGGTGGAAAAACAACTGAAATGGCCTGTTTATCAAACAATCAAGCAATGATTACTGCATGCGAAAAAAATAAAATAAGATGTGATAAGCTTAAATATAATTTAGAAAAACAAGGAGCTAACAGAGTAACAATAATGCAGGAAGATGCAAGAAAATTAAGCGATTTCTTTAAGTTTGACAAAATCTTGCTAGATGCACCTTGCAGTGGTAGTGGAACAATAAACATAACTGATAGCAATTTAGAAAAATACTTTTCAAAAGAATTATATATCAGAGCTATTAAAACTCAAAAAGAATTATTAGAAAAAGCAGCAAAAATAGTAAAAATAGGTGGAGAAATAGTTTATTCAACATGTTCAATATTAAAAGATGAAAACGAAAAAATCGTGCAAAACATATTAAATAAGAACAATTTCGAAATAGTACCAATAAATATGAATATAACAGAAATACCCATATTGCCTACAACAATAGAAGGCACACTTTGTGTATGCCCAACTAAAATTTATGAGGGATTTTATGTTGCAAAAATAAAGAAAATAAAATGAAAGGAAAGAATATAGATGAAGTTCGTAGTACAAAGAGTTAGCAATGCTAGCGTGGAAGTAAACAGCAAAATTGTGGGAGAGATAGAAAAAGGATTCTTAGTATTAGTAGGAATAAAAATTGCTGACTTTATGGTCAGCAAATTAGCAAAGCTTAGAATATTTGAAGATGAAGCAGGAAAAATGAATTTATCAATAAAAGATGTTAAAGGAAAACTACTACTAGTTTCTCAATTTACACTATATGCCAACTGCAAAGGTGGAAACAGACCAGATTTCGTAAATGCAGCAAAGCCAGAATATGCAAAGGAATTATATGAATATGTAGTACAAAAGTGCAAACAAGAAGGCATAGAAGTGCAAACTGGAATATTTAGAGAAGAAATGAAAGTAAGGCTACTAAATGATGGACCAGTAACAATAATTATGGATAGCAGTGAAATAATGAATAAGTAAAGATTGCTTATATAAAACATACAATATAAACTAAAAAAAGAGAAAACGCTATTTATAATGTACCCAATTGAGAGGACACAGGAAAAAAGAGTGTCTTCCCATTGGGTATATTTTTGTGTATAATAAATACAAAGAAAGTAGGTTTTTGTATGAGTAATATTCTTTTTACAGATAGTGAAGTAAAGAAATTAAGAAAAAATAAATATCTAAATAGCATAATTAATATTTTAGAACCAATCTTAATAGTAGTCATATTAGTAGTTGTTACTTCTTATTTGATAGATAATTCATATAATCCATTTTTATATTTTAGATTTTAAGGAGGTTATACATGAACGATAAAATTAAAGATATAGTTGTAACTATAATATTTCTTTTTACTATAATTTCTTTATTTTTGATTAATGTTATAAAAAAAGATACTGATATTTCTATAGCAGAGAGAAGAAAACTTGCTACCATGCCAGAACTAACTACTAAAAGTTTATTTGATGGTACTTATTTTAAGAAATTTGATTCTTATGTTACGGATCAATTTGTAGAAAGAGATGCTTTTAGAAAAATTAAAATAGATAAAAATCAGCCACAGAGTAAGAGGCAGGCACAGTTCTTAAAACAGGTGGGAAATCCATATATGCTGCGTCGTGGAAGTATGATGATTAAGGTAAGCTTTGCGAATAATGGACTGTCGATGGAACAGGCATTTGAAAATCTGCTTTTGAATGTCTGAAAATTTGTGGTGGAATTTCAAAGTGATATGTGCTATGATGTTTTTGGTATAAAAATTCTAAATTAGTGCATATCACCTTATTGAAAAGTTATCTTCTAACTTAAACAACAATAGGAGGATGTGCATATGAGTCAGATAAGTCAGATCAAAAAGATCTATCATGCAGCCATCTATGTTCGTTTATCGAAGGAAGATGGCGCTGTTGCTTCACATGAAAAAACTGAGAGTAACAGTATCGCAAATCAGAAATCACTGATTAGAGATTTTCTCGAAAACAAAAATGATATTGAGGTTGTGCAGGAGTATGTTGATGATGGTTTCAGCGGCTCTAATTTTGAGCGACCGGCATTCCAGATGATGCTTGAAGATATTAAGAAAGGCAAAATTGATTGCGTTGTCACTAAGGATCTGAGCAGATTCGGAAGAGAATATATAGAAGCCGGGCGATGGATCGAAAAGACCTACCCGGCTTTAAATGTGCGTTTTATTTCAGTTACAGACCAGTTTGACAGTAAAACAGCAGATTTTTCAGAGAAGTCATTTGTAGTTCCGATCAAAAATTTTGTAAATGAAAGCTATTGCCGGGACATTTCCGGTAAAGTGCGAAGCCACCAGAAAATCAAACGTGAAAAAGGTGAATTTATTGGAGCATTTGCCCCGTATGGTTACTGCAAAGATCCGGAGAATAAGAATTGTCTGGTGATAGATTCTTATGCAGCGGATATTGTAAGAAAAATATTTTCGTGGAAAATTGATGGATTCAGTCTTGGAGCAATCGCAGAAAAATTGAATGTACGTCATGTGCAGTCGCCAAAAGAATATAAAAAGGCAAATGGCGAGAATTATAATTCTGGATTTCACAGCTCAGACACACCGAAATGGTCGGCAGTGCAGATTAAAAGGATTCTGACCAACGAGGTTTACATTGGAAACATGGTACAGGGCAAGCAGGAACGAATCAGCTATAAAGTAAAGCAACGCCTGGATAAGCCAGAATCAGAGTGGGTGAAAGTAGAAAATACGCATCCGGCAATTATCAGGCAGAATGATTTTGATGTGGTTCAGAAGCTGCTTCAATATGATGGCAGGGCATCGAAAACATCAGACAGTGCAAACTTTTTTTCAGGTTTTGTATTTTGCGGAGATTGCCATACACCGATGATACGCAGGGTAAATCAGTATAAGGGAAAGAAAAAAGCCTTTTATATTTGCCAGACAAAAAATAAAGGTGGAGATTGTACCAGACACAGTATTCCGGAAGAGGTGCTGAAAAGGATTGTATTGAAAGAGATTCAGGCATATACGGCACTTTTCGTAGACTATCAGATGATTATGGAAGAACTTTGTGAAATGAAAGTCAGTTACGATCAGGTAATCGGTTATGATACGCAGATTAGTAAGTTGCAGGAAGAATATAACCGTTATTACAGCCTGAAAGCATCTTTGGGTGATGACTTGAAAGAGGGATTGATCAGCAAAGAGGAGTTCGATGATTTTCGGGAAAGTTACGGAAGAAAATGTGAAGAACTGGAGCAGATGATTGAAAATCAGAAAAAGCTGGTAAAGCAAATGTTTGAGGGTGGAGTGTCTGCAACTGTTCAGTTGGAGGACTGGAAGAAATCACTGGAAATCAAAGAACTGGATCGCACATTGCTGGCACTGACCGTAGATAAAATCTATATTTATGAAAACAAGCAAATTAAAATTCACATCCGTTATCAGGATATGATTGAGAAAATGAAAGTCATAAGACGGTTTTATGCGGAACACCGGACAGAGTGCAGGAAAGAGGTGGGATAAATGGCAAGGACAGCAAAAAGATATAAGAAAAACACAGAGAAGAAAGTTCTTGGGATTCCGGTATGTATGGCTGCAATTTATGCCAGATTATCCGTAGACAGTGATGAAAAAAAGTCAGAATCTATTGAAACACAGGTTACGCTGATAAAAGAATTCATTCAGAAGCACAATGAAAATCCGAACAGAGAGTATGAAATTGCTGTATATAACATTTATTCTGATCTGGGAAAAACCGGAACAAATTTTGACAGACCGGGATTTGAACGGATGATGAATGATGTCAGGGAAGGTAAAATAAACTGTATTCTGGTAAAGGATTTCTCACGATTTGGAAGAAATTATATCGAAACTGGCAACTATCTGGAAAAGATTCTTCCTTTTATGAAAGTGCGGTTTATTTCTGTATGTGACAACTATGATTCATTTGCACCGGGTGCTAAGAATCAGGAATTATCCATGAATATCAAGAATCTGGTGAATGATGCTTATGCGAAAGACATTTCCGCAAAAGAACGGGCAGCGAAACGTATTGCACAGAAAAATGGTGAGTATGTGGGATCTACAGCTCCATATGGATATTGTGTGGAAAAGATAAATGGAATTTATAAGTTGATGGTGGAACCGGAAGCTGCAAAGATTGTCCGCAGGATTTTTGAAGAATATGCTTCGGGAGATGGCGTACAGAGCATTATTGACAGGCTGTTTGAGGATAGGGTACATCGGATTTCAGATTATAACCAATATCATCATGTGTACTGTCAGGATGGAGAGAATCTTCATCAGTGGGGAAATTCTTCGATACGTGCGGTGTTGAACCGAAATAATTATTATGGCGATCTGGTTCAGAGAAAATATGAATCCAGATTTCAAAGAGGTGAAAAATGGTGTGACATATTGGACGAAAGTCAGTGGATTATTACGCCAAATGCTCATGAGCCGATTATCAGCAGAGAACTGTTTGACAAAGCACAGGTCAGGTTAAAAGCAGCACAACAGAAAGCAACAAAAACTACTGCAGGGTGGGAAGATGATGAAAGAGCATTTTACAATGTATTCTATTGTGGTGATTGTAAGCGGAAAATGTGTACACGTAGATACAGAGGCAATGTGTATTACTTTTGCAATGCTGCCTGGTATCGGGATGAAAGAAAATGTAGTCACAAATCTATTTCCGAAGAGAAGCTGCAGAAAATTGTCCGTTCGGAGCTGACCAGACAGTTTCAGTTATCTGGCTTACGGAAAAAGGATATGTCTGCTATAAGCAGTGCGGTATTTCTTTCCAAAATCAATGAGATTCAAACTGAGATCAGAAAATTGGATGCAGATATGGAAAGACGTTCAGAAAAACTGGCACAGGCATTTATGAAATATAAAGAGGGTGAATTTTCCAAAGAAGCCTATATAGAAATGAAAGATGACCGTAATAACTGGAAAGAGTTTTGTGAAGAGAGAAAGAAGTCTCTGGAGCAGACCATACGAAAGCTGGAAAAACAACAGAAAAAAGAAGCCAGATTTTTACGAAGTCTGTTGGAACTGGATGGGACAACCAGAATCAATGCGGAACTTGCAGAGGGCTTGATTGAAAGTATGTATCTATATGGTGATGGCAAACTGGAAATCAACTTCGGGTTTAAGGGGGCGGTAGAACATGAGTGATCAGAAACTGATTATTGGATATTACCGTCTTTCCATGGAAGATGATTCAGAGGGAGAAAGTAACAGCATTATCAATCAGAGAAAACTGGTAAAAGATTATATTTCCAATATCCCGGAACTGGCTTCTATGCCATTTCAGGAGTTCTACGACGATGGATATTCTGGTTCCAGTATGGAGCGTCCGGCAATTAAGCAGGTTCTGGAACTTGCTAGGGAGAATAAAGTGCAGTGTATTGTGGTAAAAGATTTTTCACGTTTTGCCAGAAACTATATTGAGATGGGAACTTATCTGGAACAGATTTTTCCATTCCTGGGAGTACGATTCATTTCTATCTCAGACCGATATGATTCTAAAGATTATATAGGAAAGAGTTCCGACATCGAAGTACAGTTTAAAGGACTGATCGCAGATTTTTATGTGAAAGACCAGTCTGTAAAGGTAAAATCGGCAGTCAGTACCAGACGAGGAAAAGGTGAGTATTGCTGTGGATCTGCACCTTATGGGTATCGAATCAATCCTGAAAATAAGAAAGAACTGGTGATTGTAGAGGACGAAGCAGAAGTGATCCGCAGAGTATTTGAACTGACCAATCAGCGGTATTCCAAGATGGAGATTTGTCGGTTATTTAATGAAGAGGGGGTACTGACTCCCTTGCAGTCCATGAGCAGACGACAGAAATCAGACAGCAAGAAAGCTGCATCAAGAGGATTGCAGTGGACGAGTGATATGATACGGAAGATTGTGGATGATAAGACTTATATAGGCTGTATGGTCTATGGAAAGACAAAGATTCCAGATCCCGGAACAGGGAAAGAAGTACCAGTGCCGAGAAATCAGTGGAAAGTGATGGAAAACCATCACGAGCCGATCGTATCAAAAGAAGTTTTTGAAAAAGCACAGTCCCTTCAGATCAGATACACCAAGAAAAGCAAATTCGACAGGGAAACAACATTGTTAGGTGGCTATGTGAAATGCGGAAATTGTCGCAGAAGCCTGACTTCAAGCAGTCCGGTTCATGGTCATATCCTTTATAGCTGTGCTTACAGTAAAGGAAAAGAAGATACAGGATGTTTTGCCGGGAAAGCGGATAACAAAATGCTGGAGCATATCGTGCTGGCAGAAATAAAGGCTTACTTACGTCAGAATATCAGCCAAGAACAGATGCAGCAATCTATGAGAAAACAGCATACGGACAGCATAGAAGCCTATGAGCTGGAAAGTACGGACTGTGAAAAACGTCAGGAGCAGATAAAGCTTCAGAACCGTCAGAACTATGAGAAGTATCACGAGGGACAGATGAACCAGAAACAGTTCATGGAAGCCAAGAAGCAGTTGGAAGAAGAAAGAGAACGATTGCAGAAACGTATACAGGAGTTGGAAGAACTGATAAACGGTGAGAAAGAAATCCTGATGAAAAAGAATGTTCCGGTGGAGCAGATGTTGATGTATTTAGGCTATGAAAAGCTGACACGAGAGATGCTGGAAGAATATGTGCAGGGAATATATGTGTATGATGACGGGAGAGTGGAGGTGGAGTGGAAATCACTGACTTGATTTGTAGCAATAATGTAACGTCCACTACTACTGAACTTGTAGCAATGACGTTACATCCTCCCTGCTGATTTTGTGACAACAATATAACGTCCTCTGTTCCAAAACAACGGTTTTATGGGAAAAATCGAGGAAAAAGTGGCAAAAAAGTTTGTAGCAATGACTTGACATCCTCGGGACGTTTGTGCATTGAAGAAAGTATACCATAAGAAATCACACAGAGATGTATGTGACAGGATATAAGGCGAAGATGCAAAAG
>ENA-OPXM01001415-OPXM01001415.1-human-gut-metagenome-genome-assembly--contig:-NODE-1415-length-11249-cov-1.487047_pt1 | contig 11249 bp, 10 predicted proteins | sample MGYA00241707_ERZ502035 | MGnify/ENA primary metagenome ERZ502035 (study PRJEB25962, sample SAMEA2043051) | human gut metagenome | biome: human gut; feature: human-associated habitat; material: faeces... | reverse complement strand
ATATCGGAGGTGACATAGGAGCGTTTGTCGGGACGGCGGTCGGAGGAATCGCCGGTGCGCAGATCGCTGCAAATACAGGTGACGTGGTAAGAGTGGAGAAGAGGAATCCGGGAAATTATACGCCGTCTTCGCATGTTCTCCTTCCCGATTTGCAGATCGAAGACATCTTATTGGAAGAGGACAGTATCACTCGCGACGATAAGATCAATGCGGGTGAGACCTGCCATATCTCCCTTGTGATCGTGAATAACAGCTTTCAGGATGCTTTGGACGTGGAACCAATAGTAAAAGTTGAGAAGGGCAAACATCTGAAACTGTCCGAACCTGTCAAGATCACCAAAATCACCCGCGATGACCGTATCACCTATAATGTCATGGTGCAGGCCTCCCCGAAGTTGTGTACAGGTGAAGCTGTGTTCAGCGTCCGTCTGAAAGAAGGGCGTGGCAACGGCACGGAAGAGGAAATCTTTACGGTCAAAACTGCCGGTGGTGACAAATGAGATCTTATCTGATGAGAGAATAAACCAGCCATACTGAAAGGAGGACGAATAAGACAAATATGGCTAAAAGTAATTTTATTTTGGATAGATGGTTGGCATCTGCTTTTTCTTTCTCTATAGTCTTTTTTCGAATTTCTTTCATTTCTTCAATGGATGTATCGGGTAGTTTGGTACTGCTCCCGATTTTCATGAGCCTGTTTCGGGTTTCCTTTAGGCGTTCTTTGCTTAATTTCCTGAGCTCGCGGTTTTCTTTGTCCCGTTGTAACATATCATTTATGCAGCCTAAAGTTCCCATAATTTATTAATTATTTATTAGATGAAACAAATGTACATTTTTCTGTCGGGTATTCCTTTATTTAATAAAGAAATAGTTCAAATTATCTATGTTCCGCAATCGAAATACCTATGTTTTGAAAAGGATGTCTTATCTTTGCCCCATTAAAGTCAAAGAAGTCTATATTCATGGATAAAACAACTCAAACACAAATCATCAAACTAATACATCAGGAAGTGATTCCCGCTATCGGTTGTACGGAACCGGTTGCGGTCGCATTGGCTGCCGCTAAGGCTGCCGAGGTTTTAGGCTGTAAACCGGAGAAAACGGAAGTATTTCTGAGCGCCAACATCCTGAAGAATGCGATGGGTGTCGGAATTCCTGGAACCGGAATGGTCGGGTTGCCTATAGCGATTGCTTTGGGTACGTTGATCGGCAAGTCTGCTTATGGCCTCGAAGTATTGCGTGACCTGACACCTGAAGCGCTTGCTGAAGGAAAGCAGGTGATCGAAGATAAACGAATTCATATCGCTTTAAAGGATAATGTCGACAAGCTCTATATCGAAGTGATTTGTTCAGCCGGAGATGAAACTTCGCGGGTGATAATCTGCCATGAACATACGAATGTCGTGTATGTGGAGAAGAATGGTGTGGTATTGACAGACCGGAGGAAAGAAGGTGTTTCCTGTGATGCTTCGGGCGATGAAGACGAATTGAGACTCTCTTTCTCTACTGTGTATGAGTTTGCGATGGAAATGCCGCTCGATGAGATCCGCTTTATTCTGGAAACTGCCGATCTGAACCGGAAAGCAGCCGAGGCTTCCCTGAAGGGAAATTTCGGACATACGGTCAGCAAGACCGTTTCCGGTGTATACGGACGTAAATATATGGGCGACTCTGCCTATACCCATATGCTGGCAATGACGGCTGCCGCCTGCGACGCCCGTATGGATGGCGCCATGATCCCGGTGATGAGTAACTCCGGTAGTGGAAACCAGGGGATTGCAGCGACACTTCCCGTCCTTTCTTTTGCCGAAGACATCGAATGTTCGGAAGAACAGTTAATCCGTGCTCTGATGTTAAGCCATCTGATGGTCATCTATATCAAGCAAAGCCTGGGGCGCTTGTCCGCCCTTTGTGGTTGTGTGGTGGCCGCCACGGGAGCCAGTTGCGGCATTACCTATCTGATGGGAGGCGATAAAGTGCAGATTTCCTATGCAATCAAGAATATGATCGGCAATATTACCGGTATGATATGCGACGGAGCAAAGCCCAGTTGTGCCATGAAAGTTTCCAGCGGTGTTTCGACTGCTATGCTGTCTGCGTTGATGGCAATGGAAAACAAGGTGGTGACTCCGGTCGAGGGCATTATTGATGAGAATGTCGACAAGTCGATCATTAACCTGACTTCTATCGGTTCCAAAGGAATGGAAGCCACCGATAAGCTGGTATTGGATATTATGACCGGAAAATCCTGCTAATGGTAAGAATATGTTGACCGATATTCGTCTGTTGAGCCATCAATTGGCAAAGCCCCGGTTTAGGAGTCCGAAGGAATTGGTTGCCTGGATGGGAGCTGTCCAGGCACAGGAATATACGATGGCGAAATGGGCGGTCGGGACTCGCTTGAAGTCTTCTTCGTTGCGGGTGGTGGACGATGCGCTTGCAAAGGGGGAAATCCTGCGTACCCATATATTACGACCGACCTGGCATTTCATCGCAGCAGAGGATATTCGCTGGATGCTGCAATTGTCGGGAGGTCGTATACGGACAGCCTTCGATTCTTATGCAAGAAGCCGGAAGATGGAGATAACCGAAAGCTTCTATACGAAAGGTTGTAGATTGCTGGAACAATTGTTGGGTGGAAACAAGAGTTTGACAAAACAGGAGTTGATGGATGGGTTCGGTCGGGCAGGGGTCGAGACAGACAATCACTTGATACATTATTTTCTGGTCCGTGCTGAAACGGATGGCCTTGTGTGCAGCGGGGTAGATAAAAACAAGAAGCCGACCTATGCTCTGTTGGAAGAACGTGTGCCTCCGATGAAAGAACTCAGCCGCGAAGAGGCGCTCGCCCGATTGGCTACCCTATATTTTCAAAGCCATTCCCCGGCTACATTGTCTGATTTTGTCTGGTGGTCCGGCTTGACGGCAACTGAGGCTCGACATGCGGTTGCATTGATCGAAACCGATCTGCTAACCGAAAAGTTTGATTCGGAAACTTTTTACCTGCATGTTACCTGTGACTTGAAGGCCCGTTGCCGGAAAGTGTTGCATTTGTTACCCTCGTATGATGAATATCTGATCAGCTATAAAGACCGGACGACCGTTATGCTACGCGAACATCATCCTAAGGCATTCAATACTTTCGGTATCTTTTACCCCGTGATCCTGTATGAGGGCCGGATCGTTGGCAATTGGAAAAAAGATTCGAAGAAGAAAGCTCTTGCTGTCGAAACTTCTTTGTTCGATGAATCTTTCGATCTCCCGGAAGATTTGCTGAAAAAGGCAGTCGATTATTATTGCTCTTTCCACGCCCAAAAGTCGGGATTCCACACTTGATTGTGGAAATTTTACACACTTTCCCCAATCCACTCCACACTTCCCCAATTTCTTTTGTATTATATATATTATTTTTATTGGTTTGTATATCAGTGGTTTGTTTTAAAATATATCTTTATTTCTATTTCTGGCACGTCCTTTGCTATTTATTTGTCAGAATTAGATATTATCCTTCCCGAGATATTGTTTTCTGATTAGATATTTGATTAGAAAAAGCTTATCGATTTTAAATCCGCTTCGCCTGTGAAGGTAAAGCGGATTTTTTAATTTAGAACCATTTGATCTTTCTGAAAATGAAAAATGATAAAGCTGATAGTGTGATGGAGATCATGACGATGATGGCAAAGCCATGCGGCATATTTTCTCCGTAGATCGGGACGTTCATACCGTAGAAGCTGGCGATGAGGGTGGGAACCATCAGGATGATGGAGATGGAGGTCATGCGCTTCATGATGGTGTTCACGTTGTTGGAGATGATGGAGGCGAATGCGTCCATCGTGCCGGTCAGGATATCGCTATAAATATTGACTGTGAGGTGCGCCTGCTTTAACTCTGTTTCCACATCTTCCACCAGTTCGTTGTCCATATAAACTGGTTCCTGGAAGATGCTTTGCAGTTTGGTGAGCATCACTTCATTACCACGGATGGATGTGTTGAAGTAAACCATGCTCTTTTCCAGCTTCATCAGACGAAGCAAGTCTTCATTACGGATACTTTTTTCCAGTGCCTTTTCGGCATGCGCCACCTCGTTGTTGATTTGTTTCAGGTATTTCAGGAACCATACGGCGGATGAATGGATCAGACGCAGAATCAGGTCATATTTGTGACGTACGACAACCTCTTTGCGGCGGGTGTACCGGATAAAGTCCGGTATCAGTTCCGTCTTATAATAGCAAACGGATATGATGATTTCATTGTTCGTCATAATCCCCAGGGGGATAGTCGTGAAAGGGATTCCTTGTTCCTGGCTCTGTACCGGGATTCGAATGATGGTCAATAGCCAATTCCCTTCATATTCGATACGCGGGCGTTCGTCTGTATCGGCAATGTCGCTTAAGAAAGATTCGGGAACATTGAATTGGTTTGTCAGGTAATGGATATCTTCCGGTGTAGGGCATTCTACATTGACCCAGCTGTTTGGAAGCCACTGGTCTTTTTCCACAAAGCCGGCTTCACAATAAAGAAAAGTTCTCATTATTGCCTCCTTTCGTTTTTGTCAACGTACAGAGGCCTTGCTGTTTACCCCTGCGCGTTATTTGTTACTTACTGTTTTTATTTCTCGCGGAATACTGTCGTCCATAATTTATCATTACTTTTTACGGCTGCAAAGATAGAAAAATCCGGTAATAAATGTATATCGGAGGCGGATTTTTGTCAAGTCCGTGAGACTGCATATTTGCGATAACGGTAATAGGCAATGCCGGCTAAGTCTGCTAGAAACCAACCGATAGGAATAGACCACCAAATACCGGTGACCCCAATAGTGGGAATGGATGCCAGCCAATAAGAAAGGACGACACGTGTACCTAAAGACAGAATGGTAAGCACGACAGACATTCCCGGCATACGGATGGCCCGGTAATAACCATAAAGGAGGAATAAGATTCCGATGCCTAAATAAAAAGCTCCTTCGATACGCAGGTATTCTGTTCCGATGCGAAGTATCTCAGCCTCATCCGGACGGACGAAAATAAGCATCAACGGCTTGGCAAAAAAGAAAACTAACAGCGAGATGATAAGGGAAAAGACGATCGTTATAAGAAATGCGCTACGTACTCCCCGGCGGATGCGATCCCCTTTCCGCGCTCCGAAATTCTGGGCAATGAAGGTGGAAAAAGCATTCCCGAACTCCTGAACGGGCATATAGGCGAAAGAGTCGATCTTGACTGCTGCGGCGAATGCGGCCATGACAACCGTACCAAAACTATTTACCAACCCTTGCACCATCAATATTCCGAAGTTCATCACAGATTGTTGGACGCAAGTCAGTGTGGAGAAAGAAGTGATTTCTCTCAGGCTGGAACGGTCGAAGCACATATCTTCCCGGTGTAATCGTAGCTCGGGGCGGGTTTTATAGGTATCCAGCAAGATCCCGGATGCCGCCGTTCCCTGTGCGATGACCGTTGCGACTGCCGCTCCTTCGATGCCTTGATCCAGGACAAGAATAAGAAACAAATCAAGCCCGATATTCAAAACGACCGATACAGCCAGAAACCATAAAGGTGTTACAGAATCGCCTACAGCCCGAAGCAACGCTGCATAAAAATTATACAGGAAAGTGAAGACTATTCCCCAGAAAATGATCCACAGATAGTTACGCATCAACGAATAAATATCATAGGGAACTTGTAACCATCGTAAAATCGGATCGAGCCATAGGAACACGGCAACATTCAGCAAGATGGTTACCGTGCCGATCAGCAGGAGAGAAACGTAGATGCTACGTCGCAGGGCGGACAGGTCTCCGGCTCCGTATTGCAGTGAGAAAACCGTGCCGCTTCCCATCGATAACCCCAGCAGGATAGAGATCAGGAAAACCATCAAGGTATAGGCGGAACCGACCGCTGCCAACGCATTTGCACCGATACATTGTCCTACGATCAGTGTATCGGCTGTGAGCAAAAGCTCGGGGGTGACCTATTGATTCTTACAAAATGGCTTCCCGGCAATGTGAATTGTAGCAGGGTGGTGATTATACCTCCTTGTGTAAGGTCTCCTTTCCGTAACATTGTCAGCTCTTTTTATTCGTATAGTTTTGTATGAATCTGCAAAAATACGAATTAATCGGATAATCGTTCCTTCGGATCTCCGTAACCTGTCGGAGTGGTGCTGAGCTTTTGTTTTTGGGTAAAATGAACGCTAATCAAGCATCAAACTCATATAAGCTTCCCGGCTCTGATAGTTGAGCAACAAGCGGGTGAGCGATTGGGTGTCCATCTTTTTTAGTTCGCCGATGTTAAGAACGGAGTTTGCGTGGGTGAAGGCCCAGTGATGGATGAGGCGGTCGCGGTCCAAGACACGTGCCATGCCTAAAGGGAAAGTTCCCGGTCCGGTGAAAGGAGTACGGCAGACGGCCTTTTCCACCTTGCTCTGTGTTGTAGCTTCCTGTAAGAGCAGGTTCTTGATGTTGTCGTTGTCATACATCAATTCTTTGACATAGATATAGTCGCCGACAGGATAGAAAAAGATCATTCCGATCGGTTCTTCTTGAATGTTTAAGGCGGTCAGCATTTGTCCTCCGGACATCTGTAATTCGCGCAGGATAGTAACGAAATCGTCATAACCGTGCAGCACATAGCAAATACGTTCTCTCTGCTTCTTATTAAAAAAATTGTAGAGAGACTCCATCGAAGGTACTTCGGGCGGTACAACCAAAACACCCTGTTCCAGTGCTATTTCAGAAGGGCAGATATACGTTTCTTCTGAATAGTCGAAAGCTTCCGTATATCCTAAATCGCGGTAATAGTCGAACAGCCATGGATCGGCCGGGATAATGACTGTTAAGGCCACTTTCCGGCTTTCCATCACTTCGAATGCTTTCTGTATCAGTTGGCGCATAAGTCCCTGACCTCGTTCGGAGGGAAGAGTGCAGGCTCCATATATATAGTTTACGGATATCTCCTTTCCGTAGTAAGTCATGACATACGGAAGCATTTGAAGGGCGGAAACGATTTTTCCGTTTTTCTCTATAAACAGGGCGTTTTCTTTTTTGTAAACCCGATCGAAGAATAGTTTGATAAATTCTTCGCTGTCGTTGAAAGAAGTACGCCACAGGTCGATCAATTGAGATTTGTTGTTATCCATCGTTCAATATTATTTTGCAGGTTTCTTTATTGCCGCGGATTTTTCCAATAGGATGAACGGGTTATACGAAAGTTTAGCCTGGCGCAGACCGGGAATACCCAAGTCTTCCTCTCGGTTCACATAGGTGTATTTTTCCGGAAGGTGAGAGGCGAATTCTTTGTTGATAACAGCATAAGCCCCCTCATAGTTCACATTTGCCTTTTCTACGTGGACGCCGAAAGTATTATGGTTGATCGGGGCACCAAAAGTGAAAGCGACAATCTGATGGTCTACGCAAATGGCTCCTCCAATAAGTCCCAATTCGTCATAATGGTTCAAGGCGTAGATTATAGAACGGCGTTCGTCGTTCAGATCCTCCTCGTCATTATCTTCCCGGTTGGCTTTGTACCATTTACATTCGAGCTGAAGGCATTCGGGAACCAGTTCTGGTGTGATAGGAATATATTCGTAGGCAAACTTCTTATTGAATTTGTTGATATGATTGCGTTTTGCCTGGTATTTTTTCCCTTTTAGGGTTGCCAGGTCTTCACGCAAGTAGATGTAATCGAAATAATTCCGTTCGGGGATGTAGAAAAATCCGCCGGGAATTGCCTTTTCGAGTTCTTCTTTGGCATCTGGCGTTACGCCTAACATACAGAGCGGATGACCCTGTTCGAGCGAATCGGCTTCTAACAGATCGATGGCCTGTTTCAGGTCGCCTTGACCTGTAGGAGTCATATAAGCGACTCTCGTTTTGTTTTCGATCCAGAAACGGATCAGCAAGCTGCCGTTGACAATGGCGAACTCGCTATCGTAGAGAAACCGCCAACTGCAGATGTTGGCAAATGAATAATCGCAATTTTTATAATTGCTCGGTATCGTAAAGGATGTTATAATATCTCTATCTTCGATTTCAATTGGTTTAAACGGTATCTTCATCTTTTTCTTTTTTGATGTGCAAATATAAAACTAATAAAAATGGCTGAATGTTTTATCTTTAATAAAAACAATCGATTTTGTTTATTGCGTGATAAACCCTATAAATGCTATTAATAGCAATTTAACTAAATATAAAAATGATAGTGTATATTAAACTAACATCTATCTTTAAATGTTCGAAGTGAAATGGTTTTTATTTAAAAGTGAGAAGGAAATGAATGCTGATAAAATATTACCGATCGACCTCTATCATGCCGTGTCGATTGCAAATTTGACATTGGAAAGTGCTTTAAAGGTCATTCACGTCGAAGCTGGGCAGGATCATGAACTGTTGCCTTTGGAACCGGGAACTCTTGCTGTGATCTGCCGGGGAGGAAAGTTCGAATGCAAAGCACTTGGAAAGGAAATCTCCATAGTTGCCGGACAGGTGTTCCTGGCGTCTGTGGAAGATGTGAGTGAGATATCCCGTTTTTCGGAGACAGGTTTTGAAGGGATCGTGATCTATGCCGGTAGCGATCTGCTGATCAATCGGCAACGTCTGATGTTCCGGACGATTACACCGGACGAACTGAAGGAGTCCGGGCTTTATATCCAGCTGATGCAGTCACAAATCGAGCGAATGAGCGATGTCCGTGTCAAAGTGGTGGAATCGCTTTTGCGCGCCCTTATTTTCTTCCTCCAGCAGGAAGGGCATCTGGCGGACGACCGGGATAGCGAGGTTCCGCCTTTCTTCCACGATTTCGCTTTGCTGATTAGGCGTTATCATCATTATCCGGTTTATTATTTTGCTGAGAAGTTGGGAATGACTTCGGCGGAACTGAATAACAAATGTAAATTGCATTCCGGTATTTCGGCTGCGGAATGGATCAGCCAGTATGTATTGCTTGAGGCGAAAGACTTACTGATTAAAACTCGACTGAGATCTTCCCGCATTGCTATGATGCTTAATTTCTCTAATTATGATACCTTTGCGCGTTGGTTCAGGCGGCATACGGGAGAGTTGCCAGGGAACTGGAGGTAGTGGAATTTGAAAATTGAAAATTAAGATACCATGAAATGGACATTTGAGAATGCGAAAATAAAGGGGCGGATCGTCTTGACCGATTCGCTCCATGAAGACCCGGATCTTCTGAAAGACAAAACGCTGTATAAATTTATATGGGTGGATTCCGGCGAAGTGGAGTTGGATATCGATCATCAGCATGTTGTTTTGAAGAAGGAACAGCTCGTTCCGCTTTCCCATTTGCATCATTTGGAGTTTCTGCGCATCGAAGGCAAATGCTATGCTTTGATGTTCAACGGCAATTTCTACTGTATACATGGCAACGATCATGAGGTCTCGTGCAACGGGTTGCTGTTTCACGGTTCATCGCATGTGCTGACTTTTGTCCTTTCGGAAGATGAACGGCGGAAGATCGACACGCTGACGAGGATCATGCAAGAGGAGTTTCTCAGTACCGATCACCTGCAAGACGAGATGCTCCGGGTATTGTTGAAACGGTTTATCATATTATGTACGCGAATAGCGGAAGATCGGCAGGGAGCTGTTCGGGAGAACAGCCTCCAGTTCGAGACGATCCGCAAATTCTATGTCCTGGTCGATACCTATTTTAAGGAGAAAAAACAGGTGCAGGAATATGCGGACATGCTGAACAAATCCCCGAAGACACTGGCAAATATCCTTTCCGCCTATCAGCAGCCTTCCGCCATCCGTATCATCCATAACCGCATTCAGGCAGAAGCCCGGCGTTTACTGCTTTATACGGCTAAAAGCTCTAAAGAGATCGCTTTGATGCTAGGATTCGAAGACCAGGCTGCGTTCAGCCGTTTCTTTAAGAACGCAGCCGGACTAAGCGCGACCGAATATCGCCACCAATATAAAAAATGATAATAGTGGCGATGACGGGCTGGTCGCTTGTCCGGGTTGTAGTATCCGCTTATTGCCGGTATTTGCAACAACCCGGCAGTTGGTCGTAGACGTTTGATCCGCTTTATAAGTATCTGTGTCGTGCCCCGCTTTGGCAATAGCTTTGCTAATAGCGTCCACAGATGTTTTGGACGGATTGTATTGTAGATGTATCATCTGTTTTTCCTTATCCCAATGAACCGACGAAACGCCGTTTACACTTTTGGCTGCTGTTTCGATGCGTTGTTTTTACATGTCGCAGGAACCTTTTACCCCGAACATGGCATGCTCGCCTGCCGGTTCCGGTTGTGCTGCGGATGTACCGTGCGCGGCATGCCCTTCGTGACCGCTCATCGTATGCCCTACATGGCCGCTCATCGGTTGTGCTTCGCCGTCATTGTTCATCATCGACTGTTTCCCTTCCTGTTGGGCACTGGCATCTATCGAGAAAACACCGTTCGTTACGACTTCTTCTCCTTCGGATAATCCTTTTAATATCACGTATGCGTTGCCGAGGGAAGGACCAAGTTCTACTTCACGCATCAGGAAGGTCGGAGTGGAGGTGTCCGGTTGCTTGACATAAACGATGGAACGTTTGCCGGTCCAGAGAACAGCAGTTTGCGGCACGGTGATCCGGTCTTTATATCCTTGAAGCGGGGCGCTGACCTCGGCGGTCGCATACATCTCCGGCTTCAGTTCCATATGGCTGTTGGGGACTTCTACCCGGACACGTGCCGTACGGGTGGACGGGTTGATGATCGGATCGATAAACGCGATCCGGCCCGTATAGGTCTTGCCGGGAAGAGCCTGCAAGGTGAAATGAACCTGGTCGCCTCTGTTCAGGAAAGGCAGGTCAACTTCGAAAGTGTCGAACATCGCCCATACGCTCGACAGGTTCGCTATGTCGAACAGGACAGCTCCGGAGGCGACATAATCGCCCTGGTTTACGCGTTTGGTCATGACGATTCCGCTTACGTTCGCTTTGATCTCGACGAGTGGGGAAACGCTACCGGACTGTTCGATCGCTTCTATCTGGGCGTTCGTCATTTTCCAGAGACGGAGTTTCTCGCGGGCTGCCTGGATCAGGGCGGGCTGCTTCATCTTGATGGCTTCCAACAGTTCCTGCTGGGCGGTGAACAGTTCGGGTGAATAAAGGACGGCAAGTGTTTGTCCGGCTCGTACGCTCTCACCGGTAAAATTGATGTTGAGTTGTTCGATACGTCCGCCTACATGCGCTGTCTGTGACTGTAAGCTTTGTTCGTTCGGGGCGATCTTGCCATACAGG
>ENA-OPXM01001413-OPXM01001413.1-human-gut-metagenome-genome-assembly--contig:-NODE-1413-length-11263-cov-3.355460_pt1 | contig 11263 bp, 4 predicted proteins | sample MGYA00241707_ERZ502035 | MGnify/ENA primary metagenome ERZ502035 (study PRJEB25962, sample SAMEA2043051) | human gut metagenome | biome: human gut; feature: human-associated habitat; material: faeces... | reverse complement strand
GAGCGTCGTGATCGAGACACGCTATGAGCCCATGGTCGTCTCGACTGACGTTGCAAACCCGAATATGGCAACCTCCTCTGCACAGATCGGTTCCAACACTGCTTGGGCGGCAGGGTATACCGGCGCCGGCAGCAAGGTCGCTGTGATCGACACCGGCATCGACTATGAGCATCAGTCTTTCTCCGCCGACGGCTACAACTACTCGATGAAGCTGAACGCGGAAAAGAAGGGCATGTCGCTCGATGCCTACAAGGCCAGCGTCGGCGTCCTGACAAAGGACGATCTGACCGCCGAGGTCCTTGCGCAGCTGAATGCCAAGGTCACGAATAAGGCCTATCTGAATGACAAGATCCCGTTTGCATACAACTACATTGACAAGAACTACACCGTCGATCACGTGAAGGACAGTGCGGGCGAACACGGCTCCCACGTGGAAGGCATCGCAGCGGCAAATGCCTACATTCCCAACGGTGACGGCACATTCTCCAACGCGCTGGAGTCGGTCTTTGTGCAGGGTGTTGCGCCCGATGCGCAGATCGTTGCCATGAAGGTCTTCGGCGCGGGCGGCGGCGCATATGACACCGACTACATGGCGGCCATCGAAGACGCCATCGTTCTCGGCTGTGACTCCGTCAACCTGTCCCTCGGCTCCGGCTCCGCCGGCTTCAGCCGCGTGAAAAACGAGTTCACGGACATCATGGACAGCCTCACCGCCAACGGTGTGGTCGTCTGCATGTCCGCAGGCAACTCCTCCGACTGGGCCAGCAACAGTGTCAACGGCTTTCCGTACCTGTATGACAACGAAATTTCGCTCCAGACCGACGGCTCTCCCGGATCGTTCACCAACTCTCTGACGGTGGCGTCCGTCAACAACTCCGGTTTGACCGGCAGCTTCTTCACGGTTGGCGAATACAACGTGTTCTACAACGAGACTGATTATAAGAACGCGGCGCTGACCACGCTGGCGGGTGAACGTGACTACGTCATCCTTCCCGCAGGCGTCCCAGGCGCTCCCGAGGACTATGACGGCATCGATGTGACCGGAAAGGTCGTCTTCGTGCAGCGCGGCGGACTCCCCTTCACCGAAAAGGGTGACAACGCCGTTGCAAAGGGCGCGATCGCGACCGTTGTTTACAACAACCAGCCGGGCGTCATCAACATGGACCTGTCCGCCTATAACTCGACCGCTCCGTGCGTCTCCATCTCGCAGACCGACGGCGAAGCGATCTGGGCAGCCTCCACGCAGGCCGCGGACGGCAAGTACGCGACCGGCAAGATGACCATCATGAGCGGTGTCGGCTCCGGACAGTTCCACTCCGAGTTCTACACCATGAGCGATTTCAGCTCCTGGGGCATTCCGGGCAGTCTGGAGCTCAAACCCGAGATCACCGCGCCCGGCGGCAACATCTACTCCGTCAACGGCGCACATAAGGGCGAAGGCGGCCACACCAGCCACGACGCCTACGAGACCATGTCCGGTACGTCGATGGCTTCCCCGCAGGTCGCCGGTATGGCGGCTGTGCTGGGCCAGTATGTTCGTGAGAACAAGCTGGAGGAGAAGACCGGCAAGACGGCCCGTCAGCTCATCAACAGCCTTCTGATGTCCACCGCAGAGCCCATCATCAACGGCGACAGCGGCACGCCCTATTCCATCCTGACGCAGGGCGCCGGCCTCGGCAACGTTGGCAACGCTGTCAGTGCGGATTCCTACATCATGATGAAGGACAACCTCAGCGGCACTGCTGCTGACGGCAAGGTCAAGGCAGAATTCGGCGACGACCCCGAAAAGACGGGCGTCTACACCGCGGAATTCACCATCAACAACCTCACCAGCAAGGCACAGGAGTACACCTTCGCAACCGACGTGTTCACGCAGGACATGTTCGAGCAGGAAGGCACGGCCTATCTCGACACATGGACGACGCCTCTGGCGGCGGAAGTCTCCTACGAGGTTGGCGGCCAGACCTTTGTCCCGACCAGCAAGGTCTCGTGCGACGTGAACGGTGACAACAAGACCGACGCGGACGACGCACAGTGCATCCTTGAGCATGTCGCGGGCAACCACGGCAGCGACAACTGCGATCTGACGGTTGCCGATCTCGACAAGGACGGCAAGGTCACCTCCTATGACGCATATCTGCTGCTCAAGGGTCTGACGGTCTCCGCAGTGGAGGTTCCCGTCAACTCCGCAGTCAATGTCAAGGTCACCATCAAGCTGACCGAGGCGACGAAGGCGGCTCTCAACGAGAACTATCCCGTCGGCGCCTACATCGAGGGCTTCATCTACGTCAACACCGCCAACACGGAAGACGGCGAGATCCTGCCCGCGCACTCCATCCCGATGCTCGGCTTCTACGGCAACTGGTCCGACGGCTCCGCCCTCGATACCTCCACGTTCGTTGAGAAGCTGTACGGCGATGAGCGCGTCCCGCACACCGGCGTGATGCAGACCAACTATCAGACGATCAAGTATGCCGGTGAAAAGACCGACATGGCTTACGCGATCAACCCCTACGTCATCGAGGGTGAGAGCCCCGCGGACATCCCCTATGACCGCGCGGCCATCAGTTCCCAGACGGTTATCAGCCGGTTCAGAATGACGACCTCGCGCAATGCGGCAGCCGCTGTCTACTTCGTGCAGGACGGCGACGGCAAGGTCGTTTACACCGGCGGCGTGGCAGAACAGTTCTCTGCTGCTTACTACTATGCAAGCGCCCAAGCATGGCGCAACACCAGCGCCGGCTTGACGGTCAACCAGAAGCCCAATGCACTCGGCTTCAAGGAAGGCGACACCTTCACCGCAGGCATGGCGCTGATCCCCGAATACTACGAGGTTGACGGCGCGATGACCAAGGAGCAGGTTGCGGCTCTGATCGAGTCCGGCAAGCTCGGCGACGGCTGCATGCTCGCCTACACCTACACCGTTGACGACACGGCTCCGGAAGTCAAGGCCATCCAGAAGGATCTGCAGACTGGCGCTTTGACGGTCGTGGCGCAGGACAACCACTACATTGCCTACGTTGGCGTCTACAAGGGCAGCGGCGCGAAGCTGATTTCCGCCGGTATCCCTGCACAGGAAAAGGCCGGTGAGCTTTGCGGCGCGACCTTCGCCCTGGACGATTCCGCGGGCGAATACATCACGGTCGTTGTCGGCGACTATGCCGGAAACGAAGTGAAGTACAAGGTCAACTACGGCGGCACGCCGGAGGATTACACCGGAAGACTCTTTGGCTTCACCTCCAGCACCAGCCGCGGCAACGGCACGCGCTGGGTCGAGATCGAGCCGGAAACCCTCAGCTCCACAGCCGGTATGACGGATTACGCAGAGGTCGATTATGACGTCTACGCAGCGGAGTATGCCGGAAAATACGTCTTCTTCGCAATGGAAGACGGCATCTATGTCGCACCGCTCGAGGAGATCGGCAATGCACAGAAGCTGACCAGCTTCACCGGCTTTGACGAGGACGAAATGGTCGCGGATATGGCCTTCAGCATGAAGGACAAGACCATGTACGTCCTGACCAACCATATCTCCGATCTGGGCGGCGGCGCGCTGGCGTACTTCTCCAATGAACACAACAAGCTCTATACACTGGATCTTGTGACAGGCGAGCTGAAAAAGATTGCAAGCATTACGACCGACGCCGCGTTCCTCTGTGAGCCTCTGCGCGCGATGGCGGTCGATGCCAACGGCAACTTCTACGGCGTCAACAATGGCTACATGGACGAAGGCAACATGTTCAACCCCAGCACGCTCAAGCTCTTCCAGTGGAAGGTGAGCGATATTCAGGACGGCGCCCTGAACCTGAAGGGCACGGCGCTCACCATCGAGGATGTCTTTATCTACGGCTATGCAGCGATGACCTACGATCAGACCAGCGGCAAGCTGTACGTGACCAGCGCCTACGGCGCCAAAAACGACAGCGACGATGACAATCGTCTCTTTGTTATCGACCCGGCCACCAGCACGGCGACGAAGCCCGGCAGTGCGGACGGAAAGTTCATGGATCACGTTGTCGGCATGTTCAGCGTCCCCGCAAACACGATCGCACCGTTCAAGGAAAATGCAGATGTGACCAAGGTCGAGGTGACACCCACCGAGCTGACGCTCCCCAAGGGCACGACCTTCCAGCTGAAAGCAGCTGTCTATCCGTGGCTGGCTGCAAACAAGGCTGTCACGTGGACGGCTGAGGATCCCACCGTCGTCTCTGTGGACAACGGCGAGATCAAGACGCTGAAGGCAGGCAAGACGACCGTCAAGGCGGCCTCTGTTGCCGATCCCAGCAAGTTCGCAACGTGCGAGGTCACCGTTGAGGCCCTGCCCGAGGTCCAGTTGAGCGGCCTGATCTACAACACCGACAGCAAGGCATACTGGGCCGAGTTCAACACAAACGACACCACCAAATGGACGAAGGCGAGCGACGAGCCTGCGGGCAGCTATATCGCGGGCGCACTCCATGAGGGCGAGCTGCTTGTGCACAACGGCAGCACGATGTTTGGCATCGACCCCGATTCGTTCGAGGTCACGTCCTACGGCGGCATCTCCTCGTCCTGGATCTGGTCCGATGCGGCGGCATGCCCCACTGTGGACGGCTGCTTCGGCAGACTGATCGCGCTTTGCATGAACGGTACCTGCATCGAGCTGATCGATCCGGCGACCGCAAAGCTCAGCCCCTTCGACCTCACCAAAGCAGATTTTGAGGATACGCTTGCCACCATTGCCTACATCGGCAGCGGCGTGTATCTCGACAGACAGATCACGGACACATGGCAGGTGGTCACGGTCGAATGTCCCGCCAACTTCTACTACGTCATGGCGGAGAACGGCGCGCTTTACAAGTTCACGCTCTACACCAATGACGAGGGCGCAAGCTACAGCCTGACCTGGACGCTTCTTGGCAACACCGGCCTGGAGCTCACCGATGTCTCTGCCGTCACAGAAGGTCAGTATGCCTCCATGATCTACGATCAGAAGACCGGCTGCATCCTGGTTTCCCACTACACCGACGGTGAGACGGCATCCCTCTACGTCATTGACCCGGACGATCTGCTCGCGGCTGAGGTCGGCAACTTCGGCGAGGGCGTGTGGCCCGTTGTCGCGCTGTATCAGCATGAGAGAGCGACCGACCTGACCCTCAAGCTCAGTGCGTCTGAGGCGAGCATCTACGCCGGCGACAGCGTGACGGTCGATGCCAAGGTCATCCTCGGCTCCACCAAGGATGTGACCTGGACCTCCTCCAACAGCGCCGTTGCGAAGGTCGAAAACGGTGTCATCACCGGTGTCTCCGAGGGCACTGCGACCATCACCGCAACGACGGTCGCCACCAACAAGGCCGGTCAGCACGTCTCTCAGGACGTTGCAGTGACTGTCAAGCCGCTCGTGAAGGTGAACACCAAGGTCAACGCGCAGGTTGTGACCGCGGACGGCACGGCTTGGGTCTCCATCGATCTGAACACCATGACCACCACGAAGCTCGGCGGCGCAGAAACCACCATGTACGGCGGCGGCTACGCAATCGGCTCCCTGTGGGGCAGCGATGCCAAGGACAACGACAGCGGCCATATCTACAATGTCGATGCCAAGACATTCAAGGAATCTCGGGGCGGCGAATGCTCCAGCGACTATGCGATCCGCGACCTGACCGAGAATCCCGAGGTCTCCTTCAAGCTGACCACGAGCGACAAGGTTTATGAAGCGACCGCATTCGGAAAGCCGCTCTATGTCAACGGCAGCGACGGCCTGTGCCAGCTGAATGACTATATACACGGCGAAATCACCAGCTGGAGAGGAAGCTCCAAGTACCCCAAGCCGGCGGCCATCGCCTATGCAGGCTATGTGACACTGGAATATCTCAACACCATGTTGGGAGATGATCCGATCACCGAATGCGATCCGGATACGCACTGCAACCTGTTCTATGTCCTGTCTGCGGACGGCATGATCTACCAGTACTACACCGTTCCCTACTGGGATGTCAAGGCTGCGGAGGGCAAGGAAGTCCGTACATACCTGCTTCAGGGTATGCTGGGCGATGCCGGCATCACCTTCCGTGATGTTTCGGCCCTGTCGGCAGTGTATGTGGAGCTGAGCGAGGACAACCGCGGTCTGCTGATCGCGGACGCGGACACCGGCTCGTTCTACTACGCGCAGATCGCAGGCAAGAAGATTACGACAGGCAAGGTCGGAAATCTTGCGGGTGCGACCAACATTTCCTGCCTCTATACCACGGAAACGGCCTCCGGCGACGCAGCCAGATTCCTGCGCGCTGACGCAGCGCCCATGGCTGTTGCGCGCAGCATGAGCAATGCTGCGGCCAAGAAGGGCGCAGAGCGCCCGAGCCTTGCCGGTGATGAGGATGTCTCTATGCGCATCGATGAAACGGCTGTCATGGAGAATCTTGAGAAGGCTGAGGCAGTCTCGATGGTCAAGGCCACGGTCAACAAGGCCAGTGGCACGCTGAACGCTGTGAAGGCGGACGGCATGACCGACAAGAACGCGGACGGCACGTACAACGTGATCGTGAAGATCACCGACACCGAGTCTGTGGGCAACGCCAAGTACGTCCTGCGCTACGACCCGGCGAAGATGACCTATGTGAGCAGCACGTCCCGCAACTACAGCGCAATCCATGTGGACGAGACGAAGGGCGAGATCACGCTGGCCTTCGCCAACCCCGTGGAGGTCGCTGCCGGCACTGCGATCGGCACGGTCAAGTTCCTTGCCGAGAAGAACGTTGAGACGACGGTGACCGTCACCACCGAGGAGCGCAACGCCAACACGAACGTGAACGAGGCGCCCGCGACGGTCAAGGTGGATACCACCGAGACCCCCGAGGTTGACAAGCCCATCGTCATCATCCCGACGAAGCCGGGCGGAACGCCCGCTGACAAGAAGCTCCCGTTCACCGACGTGAGCAAGTACGACGAGTTCTATGATGCAGTCAAGTACTTGTACGAGCGCGACATCATGAACGGCACGAGCGACACGCTCTTCAGCCCGAACGCGGAGCTGACGCGCGGCATGGTCGTCACCATCCTCTACAGAATGGAGGGCGAGCCCTTCACGACCGGTTCGAAGACGTTCAGCGACGTCGCGGCAGGCCGCTACTACAGCAAGGCTGTGGAATGGGCTGCTGAAAACGACATCGTCAACGGCTTCAAGGACGGCACGTTCAAGCCGAACGATCCGGTCACGCGTGAGCAGCTTGCAGCCATCATCAGCCGCTACGCAGAGTTCAACGGCATCGTGATCTACGAGCCGAATAATGCGCTGGCGTCCACGGATGTGGTTTCCAACTGGGCGAAGAAGAACGTTGCATGGGCAGCGGCCGAAGGCATCCTGACTCCGGCACAGACTGCGAATGCGACGAAGAACGCGACCCGTGCGGAAGTCGCAATGGCGATCTACACCTATCTCACCAAAACCGCGAAGTAACATTCTTTCCTTCCAAACGGCGGGGCCGCGCTTCCTCGGAAGCGCGGCCCTGTTGAGCGTTCAGGAAGTTTTGGAAAGGCACAGGCAAGGCCGCAGTATTGGCCCGCGCTTTTCGGAGCGGACGACGATGGCTGTACAAAGCGAAAATTCCAAAAGTGAAGGACACTGCCTGCGGAAACAGAAATTCTGACGAAAAACTGCGTGGAGGCAGAACTTTTTTCGCGCGCAGTGCGTCTAAGAAATACAGCCAAAACAATACAGATCAAAATGCCGGAAACACCGGATAAGACGGGAAAAATAACGGGGAGGACGCAGAAACCATGCTGAACATTGCACATCTGACAAAAGCCTACGGCGAGAAAAAAGCGGTCGATGATCTGTCGCTGCACATCGCGCCGGGGGAGATCTACGGCTTCATCGGCCACAACGGCGCGGGAAAGACCACGACGCTGAAATCCTGCTGCGGCATCCTGCGATTTGACGCGGGCGAGATCACTGTTGCGGGGAAGTCCATCCGCACAGACCCCATCGCCTGCAAGCAGGTGATGGCGTACATCCCGGACAATCCCGATCTCTATGAGTTCCTGTCCGGCATCAAGTATCTGAATTTTATCGCGGACGTCTACGGCGTGGGAAAGACGGAGCGCGAGACGCGCATCCGCAATTACGCCGAGCGCTTCGGCCTCACGGGCGACCTCGCGCAGCCCATCAGCGAATACTCGCACGGCATGAAGCAGAAGCTGGCTGTCATCTCGGCGCTGCTGCACGAGCCGAAGCTCATTTTGATGGACGAGCCGTTCGTCGGCCTTGACCCGACGGCCTCGCACCAGCTCAAGACCATCATGCGCGAGCACTGTGACCGCGGCGGCGCGATCTTTTTCTCAACGCACGTGTTGGAGGTCGCGGAAAAGCTCTGCGACAAGGTCGCCATCATCCGCTCCGGCAGGCTGGTCGCCTCCGGCACGATGGACGAGGTCAAGGGCGACCAGTCGCTGGAGGACGTATTCCTGGAACTGGAGGGCGAGCGCCATGTTTAAGACGCTGCTCAAGACGCGCCTTGCCGCCTTCGGCGCGTATTACTCCGGCGCCGGACGCCGCCGCGGAGGAAAAAAGCAGGCAGGCGCCGGACGGAAGGTGTTGTACGCGCTTTTGTTCCTGTACTGCTTCGCCGCATTCGGCGGGATGTTCTTTGGCCTGTTTTCCGTGCTGGCGGAGGCCTTCGCCGGGACGGCGTATGCGTGGCTGTATTTCGTGATGTACGCCATCGTCTCGTTTGCGCTCATGTTCATCGGCAGCGTGTTTACGGCAAAGACGCAGCTTTTTGAGGCGCGCGACAACGAGCTGCTTCTGGCGATGCCCGTGCCGCCGCGGAACATCCTCGGCTCGCGGATGGCGGCGCTTGTGATCTTCAACGCCGTGTTTCAGCTCACCGTGGCGATCCCGGCGCTGGCGGCATGGATCCTCGCGGGACATGCCGATGCATTCGGCATCTGCGCCTTTGTGGTGCTGCTTCCGGCGCTGAATCTGTTCACCATGGCGGTGACGTGCCTGTTTGCGTGGCTTTTGTCACTGCTGACGAGCCGGATGCGCGGCAAAAACATCATGACGCTCATCCTCTCGGTCGTGTTCCTCGCGGCGTATTTCGTCGTGATCAGCCGGATGAACCGGTATGTCACGGCGCTGGCCGCGCACGGCGCGCAGCTCGCGCAGACGCTTGGCGGCGTGTCGCCGCTGGTCTGGCTGGGAAGGGCGATGACCGGAGAGAGCGCGGCTGCGCTTGCAGCGTCGCTCGTCCTGCTGCTGGTGCCGTTCGTGCTGAGCTATGCGCTGCTCTCGCGCAGCTTCATCGGCATTGTGACGACGAAGCGCGGCGCGGCAAAGATCCGCTACCGCGAAAAGGAAATGAAAACCGCCACGCCGCGCGCGGCGCTCCTGCGGCGTGAGTTTGCACGCCTCGGTTCGAGCGCGGGATATATGCTGAACGCGGGTCTTGGCGTGGTGTTCTGCGTGGCGGGCGCGGGACTGCTGCTGTTCGGGCGCGGCAAGGTGCTTGCACTCACCGGGATCCTGCACATCACGCCGGATGTTCTGACGGCGCTGGTGACGGGCTGCATCTGCTATCTCCTGTGTACGATGGTCTTTGCGGCCTCGTCCGTGTCGCTCGAAGGGTCGAAGCTCTGGATCGTGCGGACCGCGCCGGTCGCGACGAGCGAGATCCTGCTGGCAAAGCGGCGGATGCACCTTCTGATCGTGCTTCCGGCGGCGCTGCTGCCGGCGGCCTCCGCATCCGTCCTCGGCGGGCGGGCGCTGTTTGCCGCGCTCTGCACGGCGGCGTTCGCGCTGGTTTCGGCGGACGTCGGCCTTGCCGAAAACCTGCGCCACCCGAATCTGACGTGGCTCAACGAGATGCAGGCCGTCAAGCAGGGCTCGGCGGTGCTGCTGACGATGCTCATTTTGATGGGGCTGATCCTTGTGCCGGCGCTTTTGTATGTGCTGGTGCTGCCGGATGCGGACACGCGCGTGTTCCTGACGGCGCTGGCTGCCGTGTTCTTCGCGCTTGACCGGCTGCTGCTCCGCTGGATCAAAACGCGCGGCGCGGCGCGGTTTGAGTGTCTCGACTGACGGGAAAAACCGGAAAATTGCAAATTTCGCGGGCGAAGGCTTGCGAAGCGGCGCGATTTCGTGTATAGTAAAGGTGCTCGCTTCGGTGCGCGAAGCGGGCACTTCTTTGCGCATTGCGCAAAACGGAGAAAGGGGCGTCGGAGCGATGAAATACATAGCGATCTGCGGAACGGTCGGCTCTGGCAAGACAACGCTTCTCAGCCGTCTGATCGGGCGTCTCGGAAGCCGCGCGGCGTGGCATGAGGAGCGCCCGCAGGACAACCCCTTCATTACGGATTACTACGCGGACACGAAGCGCTGGACGTTCCACGCGCAGGTGTCGTTTCTGGCGCTCTATTTTGACCGCCCGAAGTGGCGTGAGGAGACGGCGGAGCTGTTTTTCTTCGACCGCTGCTTCCTTGAAAATCTGGTCATCGCGCAGTACCGCCGCGATCAGGGCGACATGACCGAGGATGAATACCGGACGCTCTGCCAGCTGGCAAACGGCGTTTCGGCGCTCATGCCGGAGATTGACAAGTATATTTATCTCGACTGCTCCATCGGGACGATCCTCGAGCACATCCGCGGCCGCGGCCGCGCGTATGAGGACGATCTTGACCTCATGTACGTCTATGAGCTCAAGGCGCTCTACGACGAGTGGGCCAAGACGCTTCCGCCGGAAAAAACGCTCGTCGTCCACATGGACGAAGGAGAATACGATCTCGACGAGATCATAAAATTTATTGAAAGCTGACCCGTCAGACATCCACTCCCACGAAGGTTCCCCTTTCGTGGGAGCGTTTCTCCATCGGGCAGAAAACACGAATTTAAGGAGGCGCAGACATGAGTAAGGTACTGATCATCAACGGAAGCCCGCGCGCGGGCGGCAACACGGCGATTGCCGTGCGGGAGATGGAAGCGGTGTTCCGCGAAAACGGCGTGGAGGTCACAACGGTGCAGATCGGCGGCAAGGCGATCCGCGGCTGCATCGCCTGCGGCAAGTGCGCGGAGACGGGGCGGTGCGTCTTTGACGACGCCGTGAACGAGCTTGCGCCGCTGTTTGAGCAGGCGGACGGTCTGGTCGTGGCAAGCCCGGTCTACTATGCCTCGGCCAACGCGACGCTGATCGCGTGTCTGGACCGGCTGTTTCACAGCACGCGCTTTGACAAGCGCATGAAGGTGGGCGCGGCGGTGGTGGCCGTGTTGGATTGATCCGGTTTTTTCGGA
>ENA-OPXM01001401-OPXM01001401.1-human-gut-metagenome-genome-assembly--contig:-NODE-1401-length-11298-cov-12.703193_pt1 | contig 11298 bp, 13 predicted proteins | sample MGYA00241707_ERZ502035 | MGnify/ENA primary metagenome ERZ502035 (study PRJEB25962, sample SAMEA2043051) | human gut metagenome | biome: human gut; feature: human-associated habitat; material: faeces... | reverse complement strand
GGCACGGTTTTTGTTATGCGTGTGCGCCCGTGAAATTGTTTCACGTGGAACACTGACACACCGCAACACGAAATAAAATGTTTCACGTGGAACACAACACCAAGAGTTAAGAAAAGTTAAAACGAAAATAATTTGTGCGCTTATGCTTGTATGTTAGAAAAATGTTGTATCTTTGCAGTGTTCAATTAAACGATTTGAAAATATGAAAGAGTTACTACAACATTTCAGAGAGCAACCGAAAGAAGCAATTAAAGAGGTTGCAATGTGTTTGGCAATTTTTGCCGTGTGTGGTGCTATGTTGTTTTTGTCTGCAATTTTGCAGGGGTGTAGCGTGACACGCCACACCGCAAGCAGTGGAAAGGCAACGATAATAACAACCGATACCACGTACATTTACCACGGCGGTACGGTTAAGTTTCCAAAGACAAAATAAGTTTAACAATTAAAAGTTTACTACAATGGAAGAAAAAAGAAACGCATTTGACGAATTTTCGTTTGCCGCTTTGTCGGCGTTGGGTAGCCTTATGGCGTGTAATGAAGTTTGCCGCAACCAACGTGCGGTTATGAAAATAAACCGCTTTCGTGCGTGGCTTATGGACTTGAAGCCGCAAGACAACCCAGAACCGAATTTGCCGTTTGACGGCGAACCGCAAGGACAGACAGCCGAATAATTAACAACAAGTTTAACAATTAAAAGTTTACTACAATGGAAGAAAAAAGAAACGCATTTGACGAATTTTCGTTTGCCGCTTTGTCGGCGTTGGGTAGCCTTATGGCGTGTAATGAAGTTTGCCGCAACCAACGTGCGGTTATGAAAATAAACCGCTTTCGTGCGTGGCTTATGGACTTGAAGCCGCAAGACAACCCAGAACCGAATTTGCCGTTTGACGGCGAACCGCAAGGACAGACAGCCGAATAATTAACAACAAGTTTAACAATTAAAAGATTACTACAATGAAAAGTTTTGCAAGCAAGTTTAACAAGACAACTTTCGGTATTGACACAACCGATTTTCAGTACACCAAGTTAGCCGATATTTTCAACTCTGAGAATGAGGGCGGCAAAGATGTGGTACACAAAATCAATGGGCTTTATGTCCACAAATCACAATTAGGCGACAGCCCCGTAATTATTGATGAGGAAAACAAACGGTTGGTGAACCTACCAAGCCACACCGCCGAAACGGTACGTGAAATTTTAGCCGATGATGAGGCGGTACAAACTATCAAAGACGGCAAAGTTGGGTACACGATTTACGAGTATGAGAGCCACGGCAAGAAGTGTTACTCTATTTCGTTTGTGGATTTGTAAGAGTTTGGAAAGTTATGTTTAACTTTGTAGGGGTTGCAATGTTTGTAACCCCTATTTAATATAATACCGTTATGACAAAGTTAGGTTTCAAGATTAAATTTACAAAGTCTGTATTTGGTGCAACCCAACGGGCGAAAATCAAAAAAGAGATTTTGCAAGCCGTGGAAAGCAGCCCCGAATATAGAAAGGAAATTGCGAGGGTTTTCCAAATGGCGAACCGCCGAATACAGAATATAGAGCAAAGCGGACAACTTTCGCCAGCCGTGCAAGCGTTAAACAAAGGCGATGTAAAAGGGTTTACCAAGTTTTCAATGAAAGGCGATTGGAACACCCTAAAAATTGAGTACGGCAAGGCGATTTCGTTTTTACGCCAGCCGACCAGTACGGCGCAAGGTGCAAGGCAGTACGGGCAACACCTGCAACGTATGTACGATTTAACGCCCGATGAGTACAACCTTATGGCGAGAAACCTTCAAGGCAAGTTAAACAGCGTTTCAGACAACGAATTTGTGGAACGGTATTTGATGCGGTACAAGGATTTCACGGGCGAAATGGAGCAAAGCGCAAGCGATATAAGCACCCAAATAGAAAGCGAAGCGCAAAGCATATCACGGGCGATTGATGCAGAGATAGAAAGGCAGGCAAATGAGGTTGCGGACGCAATGGATGATATGCAAAACGATATAGAGCGCATTTTGAGCAACTTTGGCAAATTTGGCTTATGAAAAAAATACCTTTTGAGTTACAAGAAAGAATAAACAGCCCGACCGAAATAACAAGCATCCTGCAACGTGCCGTAAACGAAAAGAACATTATCGGAAACAGCAAAGGCGAAAGGTTTTACAACATACCGTGCGCCTTTGATATTGAAACAACAAGTTTTTACCGTGATACGGACGGACGGGCGTACACATACGAGCAAATGCAACGTATGCAGGACGGGAACGGGCGCAAGGCGAAATTAGAGAAAGCCGCAATAATGTACGTTTGGCAGTTTGGAATAAACGGATATACGATAATGGGGCGCACGTGGGGCGAGTTTGTTACGATGATGCAGGAAATAACAAGCATCCTGCAATTATCCGACAAATTACGCCTTATTGTGTATGTGCATAACCTTTCTTACGAATTTCAGTTTTTACGCAAATGGTTTGAGTGGCAACGGGTTTTCAGTATTGATTTGCGCAAACCGATTTACGCAATAACAACGGGCAACATTGAGTTTCGGTGCAGTTACCTACTTTCGGGTTATTCGCTTGCAAAGTTGGGCGAGCAACTTATGAAATACAAGTGTGAAAAAGCCGTTGGCGATTTGGACTATCATTTAATAAGACACCACGAAACGCCGCTGACTGATGCGGAAATACATTATTGCATAAACGATATTAAAGTAGTGATGTGCTACATACAAGAACGTATCGAGGAAAGCAAGGGGATAACGCACATACCGATAACAAAGACGGGGTTTGTGCGCAAGTATTGCCGTGCGCATTGTTTGCGTGAAAAAAGCGATGCAGGAAAGACCGTACCGAATTGGGATTATGTAAACCTGATGCAGGAACTACAAATTACGGGTATGAATGAATTTAATATGCTGCAACGTGCATTTGCAGGCGGTTTTACACACGCCAACGCCGAATATACAGACGAAATAATGTATGACGTGGATAGTTACGACTTTACAAGCAGTTACCCGTATGTAATGATAGCGGAAAAATACCCGATGTCGCAAGGCGTTGCGATAACGGTCAAAAACATGGCGCAATTTGAGTTTTTAATATCGAAGTATTGTTGCGTGTTCGATATTGAGTTTACCAACATATTTGCCAGCGAAACGCAAGACAACCCGATTTCCGCGAGCAAATGTTTTGTGAAAGAAAACCCGTGTGAGAATAACGGGCGCATTGTGGCGGCTTCAAAAATTGCGCTGACAATTACGGACGTGGATTTTAATATACTCAAGAACTTTTATACGTGGGAAAGTATGCGTGTGGGCGAAATGTATTGTTACAAGAAAGACTATTTGCCGACCCCGTTTGTAAAGTCTATCCTACATTTGTACGAAAGCAAGACGAAATTAAAAGGAGTTGAGGGCAAAGAAGTGGAGTATTTGAACTCAAAGGAGATGCTAAACAGTTGCTACGGTATGAGTGTTACCAACCCTTTGCGTGATGAGTTTACCTATAACGGCGAATGGGATATTAACTCAATGACAGCCGAACAAAAGCAGGAACTTTTATACAAGTACAACACCAGCAAGAACCGTTTTTTGTTTTACCCGTGGGGCATTTTCGTAACCGCATACGCACGGCGCAACCTTTTCACGGGCATACATGAAGCAAAAGACGATTACATTTACAGCGACACCGACAGCATTAAAATAATGAACGGCAAAGCGCATGAAGCGTATTTCAAGGCTTATAATATGCAGGTGCAAATGAAATTGCGATCCGCCTGCAAGTACCACGGTTTGCCGTTTTCCCTTTGCGAGCCGCAAACGATAAAAGGCATAACCAAGACTTTGGGCGTTTGGGACTTTGAAGGGACTTATACACGGTTTAAGACTTTGGGCGCAAAACGCTACATGGTGCAAGAACCTAACGCACTGAAAGCAAACGGACGGGCATACGATTTCAGTTTAACCGTTTCGGGCGTGAACAAAAAAGCCGCCATTCCGTACCTTATTGAAAAGTACGGGGCTGACGGGATATTTGATGCGTTTACCAACTATTTGGATATACCGCCAGCGGCAACGGGCAAAAACATACATACGTACATAGACTACGAGATACAAGGCGAAATAACCGACTACAAAGGCAGCACGGCGCACTACAACGAACGCACGGGCGTACATTTAGAGCCGACCGGATACAGCCTTTCCCTTTCGGTTATGTACATAAACTATTTGCGAGGTATCAAATTTAAGGACTAAAATAATAAGAGTATGACAACAAGAAAGACAAAGACAGACAAGCCGAAATTTTACGACTTGAAAGCGATTTTAAGCAAAAACGCCGATTATAATGTTATATTTGGCGAACGGTCAAACGGCAAGACTTATGCAGCCTTAAAATATGGTTTGGAAAACTATATCAAGACGGGCAAGCAAATGGCATATATCCGCCGTTGGCGTGAGGATTTGAGGGGTAAACGTGCCGAAAGCCTGTTTGCAAACCACACCGCAAACGGGCTTATTGAGGAACTGACAGAGGGCAAATTTAATGAAGTGTTCTATATGTCTAACAAGTGGTTTTTATCTTACTACGATGCAGAGAAAAACAAGCGGACACCCGACACAACCCCGTTTTGTTACGGGTTTTGCCTTTCAGAGCAGGAACACGAAAAAAGCAGCAGTTATCCGAATGTTACAACGATTGTGTTTGATGAGTTTTTGACACGGCGGTATTATTTGCCCGATGAGTTTATGTTGTTTATGAACCTTTTGAGTACGATAATACGCCAGCGCAACGATGTTAAAGTTTTCATGTTAGGCAACACCGTAAACAAGTTTTGCCCGTACTTTACTGAAATGGGGTTAAAGCAAGTGCCGTTTATGGAGCAGGGAACAATAGATATTTACCGCTTTGGCGAACACGGCGCAATAGTGGCGGTTGAGTATTGCAGCACGATAGTACAACACAAAGCCAGCAACAAGTATTTTTGTTTCGATAACCAAAACTTGCAGATGATTACGGGAGGTAAGTGGGAACTTGCAGTATATCCGCATTTGCCGTGCAAGTACAAGCCGCAAGATGTGTTGTTTGTGTATTATATCAAGTTTAACGATGTAGTGTTACAAGGCAACATTATACAAGTAGGCAACGAATGTTTCACGTACATACACGCCAAGACAACCCCGATAAAAGATGAGGAAAACAGCCTTATTTATTCGCTGGAAATGAACGGCAAACCGAACTACAAACGCAAGTTATTGAGTACGGCAAGTTATGTGGAGCAACAAGTGGCACGGCTTTTCGCAATAGACAAAGTTTTCTACCAAGATAATGAGGTTGGCGAAATTGTGCGCAATTATTTAATTACGAGCGCAAAGACAAACATAGTTTCGTTGAAATGAAAATTACGGGCGGTTTGGTGCAAATTTCGTGCCAAACCGACCGTTTTACGAAATAAATGCCTATCTTTGCAAGTAGTAACTAAATTATAACGATATGGACGCAAATACTATTATTCAAATCATTTCAAGTTTGGGTTTTCCGATTGTGATGTGCGGCGCATTGTTTTGGTATATGGTGAAACAAAGGCAGACGCACCAAGAAGAAACGGAACACCTAAAAGATACGATTGCGGAAAATACGAAAGTGTTAGCCGAATTAACAACGCTTATTAAAGTTTTGACCGATGAGAAAGAAAGATAACATTTACAAGTTGTACCAAGCGCAAATAAGGGACAAAGACACCGCCGTAACCGAATTTATTGCAAACACGTTGGCGAAAACTCAAAGTATGTTTGAATATGAGGGTTTGCCCGACAGCATACCGCAAAAGGAATTGGAGCGGCTTTTGCAGACAACGGGCAACGCCTTTGTTACCAGCGTGGACGGCGTTTTGTATGCGCTTTCGGGCGGCAAAGGCGGCGAACCCGATGTTTACGGACGGGCAACGCTTTACACCGTGGCGAACCCTGCAATAAAGTTAAACAAAACCTACGATATTCAGAAAGACGGGGTTTTGATTGAGAATGACAGCAACGGCGAAAGCCTTTTGCCGCTTATTGGGCGTTATGCGGTTTTATATACTGACGGGCTTATTTCGTTGAACACCGCCAGCATTTTAACCCGTATTACGATGCTTATAAGTGCATCCGATGACAAGACAAAACAGAGTGCCGATGAGTTTTTGCGAAAGATACAAGACGGCGAGTTTTCAATTATCGGGGAAAACGCTTTTTTCAAGGGCGTAAATATGCAGACAGCACCGACCACAAACAGCGTGTATATTACGCAACTTATTGAGTTGGTGCAATACTACAAAGCCAGTATGTACAACGAATTGGGGTTAAACGCAAATTATAATATGAAGCGTGAACGGCTCAATTTGGGCGAGGTATCAATGAATGTGGACGTACTTTTGCCGTATGTGGATAATATGCTAAAAGAAAGACAAAATGCAGTTGAGAAAATTAACGAAATGTTCGATACCGAAATTTCGGTTAAACTTGCTTCAAGTTGGGGTTTGGAACGGGATAATTACAACGCTTTGGCGGCTGATTTGGAAACGGCAAAGGAAAACCCCGACCCGACAGACGAACCCGACCCGACAGAGGAAACAACCGAAACAGACGGAAACGGAACGGAAACAGACGGAAACGGAACGGAAACAGACGGGAACGATACCGAAACAGAGGAAACAGAAGAAACGAAAGAAACGGAAACGGAAACGGAAACGGACGGTAACGATACCGAAACAGAGGAAACAGAAGAAACAGAAGAAAACGAAGAAAACAACGATAAACAATGAAATACAGCGAACTATTTACAAAGGGTAACGGGATATTTGCAACGGTTTTCAAAACTGAATACCCGACAGAGTACGCCGCAATTTTCGGCGATACCGACCCGACCAAGTTAGACGCTTACGCCTTACTGATGTACGGCGGCAAGACCGTTGTAAACAGCATAACCAGCGACAACGCAAGTGATGTTGTTTCGGCGGTGATTGCGGTAAACGTGCAAGGCTGGGAACGTGAAGCGGCGGCGATGTTAGCCGACTACGATGTACTGACACCCGTAACGGGGCAAATTGAACGGACGGAAACGGTTACTTTGCAGGAAAGCACGGACAACACCGAAACGGGCGCAAACAAGGCTTTCAACGACACCGACTTTTCAGACAGCGACCGAAAGACCGCCAACGATGAGAGAAACCGCACAGAAAGCCGCAAAACGACCGAAACAAGCAAAGGAACGGGCGCAAGCAAATCAATTTCGGGCGAAATTGCAAAAGAATTGCGGTTAAGGCGTGATAATTGGAGAAAAAACATTATCTTTGCACTTGTAAGCGAGATTACAACGAGTGTTTACGAATAACTAATTTTAATTTTTAGCAATATGGAAGTAAAACAGATTTACACGCTTATTAACAGCGTATCGGGTGAAGTGTTGGGGCGTACTGACATTGTAACCGAGGATTTGACGGGCATTGTGGATTTAGGCACGGAAGTGTTTAACCAAAATGCGGTTGACAATTACGTGAAGTCACTTGTAAATCATATCGGCAAAGTGATTTTCGTAAACCGACCTTATGCGGGCAAAGTGCCGAGCGTTCTAATGGATGCGTGGGAGTTTGGCAGCGTGTTGGAAAAAATAAGTGCCGATGTTCCCGAAGCCGAGGTAAACGACACGTGGAACTTGACGGACGGACAGAGTTACGACCAAGATGTATTTCACAAACCGACCGTTACCGCAAAGTTTTTCAACTCAAAGGTTACGTTTGAAGTGCCCGTATCAATCACGGAAAGGCAGGTCAAGGAAAGTTTCAGTAACGCCGCCCAACTTAACGGCTTTATTTCGATGATTTATACATCCGTTGAAAAGAGTATGACTATCAAGGCAGACGCTTTGATTATGCATACAATTAACAACATGATTGCGGAAACCGTGTTAGCTGATGCGCAAGTGTTTGGAGCAACGGAGGCAGGCGATATGGCAGGAGCAGACCTTGCAAGCGCAAGTACTGCAAGATGTGTGAACCTTTTGAAGTTGTACAACGATAAAACGGGCGCAAGTCTTACCGCTGCAAAGGCGATAACCGACCCCGATTTTATCCGCTTTGCGTCTTACGTAATGGGTACGTATGCCGACCGCCTGCAAAGCATTTCGACCGTGTTCAATGTTGGCGGCAAGGAACGGTTTACGCCGAAAGATATGTTACACGTTGTACTTTTGTCCGACTTTGCAAAGGCAGCGCAAACCTATCTTTATTCCGACACGTTCAACCGTGGCGATGTGCTTTTGCCGCAAGCCGAAACCGTACCTTTTTGGCAGGGTAGCGGAAAGAACTACGAGTTTGCCAACACGGGGCATATCAATGTTAAGGAAAGCGGCGGCAAAGCCGTTAAAATTTCGGGCGTGTTGGGCGTAATGTTCGACCGTGATGCGTTGGGCGTTTGCAATCTTGACAGACGAGTAACAACGAACTACAACGCAAAGGCAGAGTTTTTCAACAACTATTACAAGTTTGACGCTGGATATTTCAACGACACAAACGAAAACTTTGTAGTATTCTTTATTGAGTAACTCAATAGGTATTAGATTGTTTAACTTTGGGCGGTGTGGGTGCAGGTGAAGCGCACCGCACCGCCTTTTTCTTACCGATATGACAACGATAAACTTTTATTCATACAACGGACACCCGAACACGGTAAACAAGCAGTTGGGCGAATTTACGGCGATTGAGGGCGATTTGCGGCAAACTTTCGATGTGTTGCGCCCGACCGTAACACTACGAAAGCAGCCACGCCCGACTTTCAATTATTGTTATATACCCGATTTGGGGCGTTATTATTTCGTGGAAAGGGTAAGTTTTGAGGGAAACAACGCCTACGAACTTACGTTGCGTGTTGACGTGCTTAAAACCTACGAAAGCGAAATTTTGGCGGCAACGGGGCGTGTATCTGAAAGCGACAACCCCGACCCGTATATTTCAAACCGTGATACGGTTTACAAGCGCACCCCGAATTTCGAGAAAGTGCCGTTTGCAAATACGGGCTTACTGAATGAAACGGGCGGTATTATCATGGTAACATTAAAAGGAACAACCGAAAATTAAAAGAGTATGGCAGTAATTGTAAATATACCCAATGCACACGATGATAACAGCCAATGGAACGAAAGCGGCGGTTATTGGGATATAAACGTAAGAACCGATGACGGGTTTGTATTTCAAGGCGATGTTAAGGCGGTTTATACCAATACAAGCGGCTACCCGAAAAGCGTTGTTTTGGAGCAAAACGGCGCAAAGGTTTGGGCATTTGGTAAGTTGTCCCAAACCAATGCAAAGACGAAAATAACTATCACGGGCGAAACAGCCAGCGAGGGAAACCCCGAACTTAACGTTACGAACAACGTACCCAACACGACAGCCACGGGCGAAAAGTTGGGCAAGACTTCGGCGAGGGTAACACTAACAGCCGATGAGGGTTTTAAGATAACCAGCGCACAAGTAGGATTTAGCAACGGTTACGGCTACCCTGCAAGCGAGAATATGACAATAAACGAGGGCGGCAAATCTGCAAGTTGGCAAAACGATGATTGCGAACCCGACAAAGGTGTAACGATAAACGGCGAAACGGGCAAATTTACAGAAGGGGTAAGCATTGAACCCAACCTTTCAAATTGTCATGCCGACCCACCGTTACCCGAATTTTTGCAATACGGTGAAACGCTTAACGTAACTATCAAAGCGAATGAAAACACGGCGTTTGACACGGAACAAAGTACGCCTAATTTTTTCTATTACAACGAAACGGGATACCCTACCAAACAAGATTTAACCGTTTCGGGCGACAAAAAAACGGCAACGGGAAGCATTGTTTTACAAGACGGTTGGCATAACTTTTCTGTAAATGCGCAAGCGTACCCCGTGGCGGTTGTAGGCGAGCAGTACGGGGCTATAAACGTGTATTTGGTAACACTTGATGAGTTGGCAGAATTTAGCGGCAAACGGTTTTTCAAGGAAACGGGCAGCGACCCCGAAACGGGCGCAACGCAATACGAAAACATAGATTTGGGCACATACGTGAACAAAATACGCCGTGTTTACACCAACATAGGTGCAAGCAGCACCGATGTAATACGATGCGGCAACTACAACACGGGTGTATCTTGCCACCAGCCAGCGCAAGACAAAATAACGCTTGACTTTGGCACGGCGGTAGTACCAGCGCACAATGAGGACAACACCGACTACGAAAGCGAAATACAAATCTTTTTGCCGTTTGCAGGCTTTGTAAACCTCAATGCCGATTATGCAGGCAAAACGATAGCTTTGCAGTACGTTATAAACGTGGTAACGGGCAACGGGGTTGCGCTTTTGTCCTGCAACGGCGTTGTGTTCCAGGTTGAGGAAACAGAACCGAGCAGCGAAATAATATACCTTTCGCCAAGCACCCAAGTTAAAACCGTGGGCGGCGATGATTGGAACGAAATGTTATATTACGGGTTAGAACCTTACATTTATTGCAAGTGGTACGAGAGCGCAAGCAACGGGCGAAACAATGACAGACAAACGGGCATTTTAGGCGATTTCAGAGGGTTTAATGTGTTCGATGATGTTACACCCATACACACCGCCGAAATGCTGACAGAGGAACAAGAAATGATATACACGGCTTTGTCTGACGGCGTTTATATTGAGTAACTGCAAGGCAGGACAAAAAGAAAGGCGGCAACTTGATTGTTACCGCCTTTTCTTTGTGCCGTGCTTGTTATTTCACGTGCTTTGCAAGAATGTCAGCACCCGTTTTTCGTTGTATGTGCTTACGGGATAACACGAACAAAAGGTTTTGAAACGATTTAACAGCCTTTCAGTTAGTATAAAGTCGTATGCTTGATTTTTGCAAGCCTTTTCTAACTCAAATTTGCCGTTTAACTTTTCAACGATTGCGGCGTTATCACGATTGAAATATATTTGATTTTCCAACACGCTAACAACCGTTTCCAATGTTTCGGCAAGGCTTTGTAAGTTGGTACGAATTTCGGGCGCATTTGCCGCCAAAAACTCAACGTGTTTTTTGCTTGTAAGCAAAGTTTCTTGTAACTGATTTAATACTTTCGCATTTAATGCAAATCTTTCGTTTGTCATAACTCAATATATTTAATTGTTTAACTTGTTGCGAAGGTAAGCATTTGTTTTGAACGTGCAAGCGTTTGGCGTGTTATTTTGTGTTAAATTATTCTTTTAACTTTGTTTAACAGTGTTCCACGTGAAACAATTTCACGGGCGCACACGCATAACAAAAACCGTGCC
>ENA-OPXM01001396-OPXM01001396.1-human-gut-metagenome-genome-assembly--contig:-NODE-1396-length-11330-cov-3.222173_pt1 | contig 11330 bp, 10 predicted proteins | sample MGYA00241707_ERZ502035 | MGnify/ENA primary metagenome ERZ502035 (study PRJEB25962, sample SAMEA2043051) | human gut metagenome | biome: human gut; feature: human-associated habitat; material: faeces... | reverse complement strand
TTATTGCTTATTATCCGCACCCAAAAAGTTGCATTTATAAGTTGAACTCAAGAAATAAATCCAACTCCCTTCGATTCTTGTTTGCGCATTAATAGATGTAATGTAACTTCAGGATAAAGCAATTGTAAAAGTGATTCCTCGCATAAGTCGTTGATGATTATAATTGACACTTTTGCGCCAGACTTTACTTGTGCATTGGCTATATTTACCAACATAGTTTCTATTCCACCGAAACCTAGCCCCCAAAAAATATGAACTACATTCATGAAAATAATGTTATTACTCAAGATTTAAATTTTAGTATAATATGCGAACCTGTATTTAATTTCTGATTCTTAGTTTTTTTGTAGCAAAGTTAGATATACTAGTTTTAAGCCCTAATTTGAGTGCTTACTCCATAGCTAAACTTTTATAGCTTCCTATTACTGTACGATATTAAATGTTCTATTACTTTTTGTGGGCATGCTGAGTTTTTCCAATAACTTAGAGCATTTTGTTGCAGTTCATTTTGGAAACTTATATCATTAGTAATTGTATTAATAATTTCTTCTATGTTTTTAGGATCTACAAATAGAATATTTTTTCTATCTTGAATTCCATTAGGAATATTATTTTGAAAATTAGTAGATAATATAATTTTACCGAGACAAAAATATTCACCTAGTTTCCATCCATGGCAAAAATGGACAGCTGGTGTATTGAATACAATTTTTGATTTTTTTATTTTGTCTAAGTATTCATGTATATTATAACGTTTGGATATTGCATATTTTAGATATTTCTCTTTTAAAGGATGATTAGGAGGGATAATAAATCCACCTTCAAAATCAATCTTTTTATTTTTGGTACATGCGATGATAAATCTTTCACGGATTAAATTGGTAGTGTCATTGCAATTTTCAATGTTCCATAAGTTCGATGCAAAGAAAACATAATTATTACCATTGTTTTTAAGAGAAGGTGTTTCATAGTATGATAGTCTAGACCTATGTACGTATTGAAGTAGATAATCTTTTATATGCACATGAATCCCTACACTTCTATTACTTAATGATTTAATATAATTTGTAATACAATAAAATATAGTTTGGTAACTATTCCATATTTTGATACCAAAATAAGGAGGCAATTGTATTATTCGATTATAATCTACTATTTTATTATATGCATAAAAAAGAGTAAAAGACTTGTTTATATTTACTTTGGCGTAGATATCCGCCCACTTATATGCACTTCTATTGATGTCGCTTGCATCGTCTGCAAAATCTATAACATATTTTGTTATTACCCCATCGTTTATTAATACAAAAGCAAAATAAACATCGTAGGCAGTTCTTCCTTCATTTCGCCTTAGGTCTTTGAAATATTTTGCTGAAAATGAAATGTTTGGCTTCCCAATAGAATCATATAGACCTTGTATATAAAACGAAGCATAATAAACTTGACTTGAAGGATCGATATATGCTTTAATCATAGTAATGACTTGTAGAGTTCAACATATTGTAATGCTGTGTTTTCCCAGGAAAATCTCTTTATATAATTTTTAGCTTGCTCTCTAAATAAATGTAAATCAAAATTTTCGTTTTCAAATAATTCCATATAGTATGACATTTCATCAACTCCGTCTTCATCAGTATATAACGCTATATTGCCACCTACTTCTGGTAGTGAGGTATTTCTACAAGTTACTACAGGTGTATTACATGCGAATGATTCCAAAATAGGAAAACCAAATCCTTCATATCTTGTAGGGAAGAATGTTGCTGTGGCTCCATTATATACAGATACTAAATCTTTATCTGAAATATATTTCAAAAAAATAATATCACTATTTTCAATATTCTTTTGACATAGATTTAAAATGCTTTTAGGTGGGTTACTCCACACTAATACAAGTTTATGCTCTCTTTTCTTTGAGTTAAATTGAATAAATGCTTTTATTAATGTTTCTATATTTTTTCTAGGGTGACTACAAGACACTGATAGAAAGTATCTTGATGGTAAGTTTAAGCGAGTTTTACATTCAGATAGTATAGCTGGAGAAACTTTATTAAAATCACTGGATATTCCCCATGGAATAGAAACAACTTTTGAGCATGGGAGGTTGAAAGTTTCCTCAATCATAGACTTAGAATATTGGGAGCATGTTACAATACATGAAGCATTATAAACGGCTCGCTCCCATTTCTTTTTTTCTTTTTTGTTTGTAATATTTTTATATCCCCAAACATCATGTATTGTAAGTAGCAAATTTTCTTCTTTATATGAGTCATCGTAATTGTGAGGAATATGGACTAAATTAGGTCTTAATATATATTTTCTATAGAGCACATCTAATTCTGTAATGTGAATTATTTTATCGGGAAATGGAATTTTAAAATATTGAAAATCAATGTCTGTACGATCCATGTTATTAGCTCTTAGGCCTGTAGTATAATAATACAATTTGAAGGGCAAATTGTTTATTTTACTTAAAGCTTTCATTAGCTCAAGCGTAGAACGGCCAACACCAGTTATATATTGTCCTTTTCTATATGTAACACCACATGCTTTTATTAGTATTTCATCCATATCATAATGTTTTAAGATATATTTTGATTATAAATTTATCTAATGGAGTGTTTACTTGATTTAGACGTTGAAATACATATTCTGGATTGTTAAGTTGTCTAATATAAAGAAATTTAGAAAATATAATATTTCTATAAATGCGTCCAAATGGATATTTTTGTTTTGTTGCTTTTAGGAAAGAGTCCATCCAATTAAAGAATTTGATTGTAGAATCTTGTTTGCGACGTATCATACTTAGATTATTTATTCCCGAAATGTTTTCATTACTATATCTCCAATTAATACGGCTTGTATCTATGCTTTTAATACCATTGGGATGTGCCAATTTGATTATAGTAGCATTATCACTTCTCCATGCTAAATCAAAATTTACAAAACCTTTTTTTTCTTCAAAGGTCGATCTACGCAAAACGAACTCAGGCATTCTTGCTTCTATTTTCCAAGAATAAAGCTTTTTAAAGAAATCAGCTGAAGATAAGTGGTCTGGATAAGCATTCGTTTTTCGGATTAGCTTATCTTGGTTATCAATGATGTTAATATTAAAGTGGATAACATCTTCTTTAATCCCTAAATTGATTTGATGGTTTAGATCCCTAATACAGTTATCTTCCATTAAGTCATCGTCAGAAAATAGCCATATCCATTCTTCATTTTTTATCTGATTGATACATCTATTCCAATGTTGGATAAGATCAGAACCTCCTAGATTGTTTTCGAATTTAATATATTCAAAATGAATCTTATTGATTTTTTTAAAATCAGCTAATACTTTTTCAATATTGTAAGGGCTACTATCGTTGCATATATATAGATTAAACTTTTTATCTGTTTGGTTATTTATAGAAATCAATGTGTTCAGAAGATAAGTATCTTTATATGCAGGAATAATAACAGCAATTTTATTTTCCATGCTATTCTATAATTTCTGTATCATTATCGTAATCTTTGTATATTCCAGTTTTGACAACTTTAGGTGGAGTACCAACTAAAAGACTGTATGGCTCGCATTCAATTTTTTTTGTTAATACAGAGCCTAATCCAAAAATACATCTTTTAGGGGTTTCTACTCCATGCATAATACAACATTTAGAACCAAACCAATTGTAGTCACCGATTTTAATAGGTGAGCTAGCTTTAGTTTGCTTTCCTGTTCTCATTATGACCAATGGATGAAAACCAGTATCCATTACTAAAACATCCCATCCTATCCTTGTATATTTTCCAAAAATGACAGAACGCACTGAGATTAATTTCATTGCTGCGTTATTTTTGAAGTTTTCACCGAACTCAATATATGCTTTTCTCCCGATTGATATGGAAGCGGCGTTTCCTATCATACAATTACCTTTGAAAACTACAGTTCCACCTTGGTTTTCCCATGCAATGCCACTATTGGGATATTGTAATGTACTCCAAAAGCCCATACGGATCATGCCAAAATAAATATTTGATGAATCTATCACAACTTTCCCCTTTAGCTCTTTGAAATATGGTTTATAAAGTAGTATTGGTAGCTTTAGGGCTTGATTAAATGGCAAATATTTAAAATTGAAATAGAGCGAACTAATTATGGCTCGTAATAGAATTATATAATGTTGCATTTTTTATAGATTTAATACTTGTCGAAGCAAATAGGAAGAATAGTGTGTAATAATAGAAAAGTGCTAACCTGTAGTCTGTAATGGAAGTACATACACACAGAATAAGACTTAGTAATGGAACCACAAAAACTTCATGGTACCTTTTTAATATTATAAATCTTTTTATCATGGCGTAGATTAAATAGAAATGTAGTAAGATTCCTATTAGACCTGATATGATAAAAATAGTTGTCCATGATGTGTCATTGGTGGCAACTTGTTGTTTATAGCGTTCTCCATTTACAGTACGATTAGCACCATAACGGAAATTGAAAGTCTTTTGAGTGTATTTTGAATCTTCATGGACAAGACCAACCCCAAATAGGAATAGATTTTTTTTCAATAAATATTCGGATCTTTCAAGAAAGATTGCCATTCTAAAAACAAAATTACCACCACCTTCAAAATCTTCCGAGCTTTTTAGCGAGGTTGTTAATTGTATATCTTCGAGTGTGTTTTCTTTGGCTAAACGTTGAGCAAAATATGGCCAAACAGCAGCTAATCCAATAAATAGTGGAATAAAATATTTCAATAGACGTTTTTTGTTTCTGTAGAAAAAAAAGTAATAAACGGCTGTAATTCCTGCAAATACAAAGGTAATAGTTCTACTCATAGGTAAAATAAGAGCACTAGCTAAGATACATGTAAATAGGGTAGAGTAACGTTTTATGCATGTCGTAAATAGAATCGCAAATAAACCGATTTCTACAAATAAAGAAGTGTTCCTATAACGGGTAAGTTCTCCATGTGTTGCCACCTCATCTGCACCTCCAACAAGAATAGGAATACCTGTAGCAACTTGTTGAATGAATAATCCAGCTGTTATTGCTATTAGCACAAAGATGAACTTGAATATTTTTAATTTCGATTTGAAGCCCAGTAATCTAAATTGAAAATAGATGGCGTATAATAGATATAATCTATAAACTTTTATTGCTGAAAAGCAATCTTGATCAATAAATATCCAAGTAGCAAATAATAGTATAGTAAAGTAGAGCAAGATGTATGAAATCGCCTTTGCAACTTCATCATTTTTTATACTAAAGTAGTTTTGTTTTCTACTGTATAGATAAAATGATGTTAGGAATAAGTATATGAGGCAAGCGTCATTCCATTTTATTCCAAAGTTTAGAAAAGATTGGGGCAAAAGTCGAAATGCCTCTGATACCATAAATATGTAACCAGAGAGAGCATAAACTAAATTCTTTCTTTTAAAAAAGAAATATAGAGATAATAGTAATATTATAATCATTGTAATATGTTGACTTTATTAAGAGCTTGCTTTATTAAGCTGTTTTTCATTACTACACTATACGCTATTATACAATAGAGAATGATGAGTATTGAGATAATAGAACATCTAAGAATAATGGATGTGTCCGACATTATATATATACCAATTATATATATAAGGATTCCCGGTAATGTACATATTAGGTATCTTGTGAACTGGAAAAATGGGAAAGTAATGCCTTTGTATTTTTTTACATAATATTGAGCCATTAATAGTACTGTGAATTCGGAACATACCCACACAATTGCTGAACCTACTGACTGTAGGTGTTTTACTAAACAAATATTTAATAAAAGGCCGACGGATGCACCCAATATTGAATTAGTTAATATTGCTTTATCCTTTTTTAAAGGCATTAGTATTTGCATGATTATTATTTGTTCATATCCTATTATGAGGATTAGTGGCATGACTATTCTCATTGGTATGATAGCGCCTTCATAACCTACTCCAGATATTATCATAATTATGTCAGGCGCACATAATACGCCTATCAATGCTATAGGAAACGAAAAAGCCCATAGCGCTTCATATGATTTAGATAATAATCTATTAAATTCTGCTTCATTGTTGTCTACAATGAGAGAACTCATCCTTGGTAACATAACGCCTGTAAAAGCTGTAAATATGCCAATTAAAATACTATATAACTTTGTAGCTGTTGTATAATAACCCACTTCTGTTGGTGATGTGACAAGTCCCAAGAAGGTAGTATTGAAACTAGTATACATTGATGTTAGAATTGAATAAGTTCCGAATATGCATAAAGGCTTAAAGTAATGCGATAAATTGAAGTGTATCAATTTTAAGGAAATAAAATTCCTCAAATAAAAAATATTGCAGAATGCATTTACCACAACCATACCAACAGTTATTGCATAGTATATATAATAATCCTTTTGTTCTTTTACAAGCACAAATATGGCAATTACATATAAACATTTGACAATAAAACTTCTGATTGTGATGTATTTGAAATTTTCAATTCCTTTGTAAAACCATTCTACTAAAAAAGTATTAAGCAATAATTTGCAAATTCCAATGTATACAAGTTGCTTGTTTTGAGATAATGTTTCGGAATAATTTAGTGATATAAATAGGATAAAACAAAGTAGAATAGACATTAAGATATTTATGCTTATCAAATCATAGAAGGTTTGATTGAGTTTAGTCTTGTCACTTTTGTTTTTTGCAATTTCTCTTATACCGTATGTGCTTATGCCTAACATGGAGAACAGTATAAAATAGTTTATTATACTGTCTACAAAATTACACAATCCTATTCTTTCGACTTGTAAAACTCTAGAAACATATGGATATGTAATCAATGGGAATACATAGTTACTAATAGTAAGAAATGTACTGAAAAAGAAATTCTTTTTTATTGAATTCATCGATAGTAGGTCTCCAAAACTTGATATACGTACTTAAGACAGATACCTGTAAGCATCTGTCGAATTGTAAGCACTCTCTGTATGGTTATCATACTCTTGAAGGTATCATAGCCACACCTAAGTTATTTTCTATATTAGACTTTAATTTATTTTGTAATATTCACAGGTAAAAGTGGCGTATTATCCGTTTCGCCACTGATGAATTTTCTTAAAATATTTGCAACATGTTTAGCAGGGCGAAGACAGTTCATTTTGCAGGTCTCTATCAGTTAGCGTTAAATTTTGGCGTGTCCCCCAAGAAAGCCGCCACAAGGCGGTTCCCTAATAAATAACGTCAAAAAATATACTGATTTTTAATATTTGTTATTGATCTAATCCGATTGGCTATACGCTTGGAATTGGAATTCATGTTATAATAATTGCCGGAACTTATTCTTAACGATACGGGATGATTTCAACCAATCTTTCAATTCCTGAAAGATTGTACACTACAATTTTCCGATAAGAGATACGAAAGTTGCCTATTCTTTTAGTTACTTCTCGAAGGCAGACAAAGATATTCAATTGGTGTTCGGACACCTCCAAGCATCCACGCTTAACCTCCATATCAGCGGGTACATGGTCTTTTAAAGTAGGAAAGGAAGCCAACGATATATCTCCCTCCAAGTCCTCAGTACAACAAAATATTTAGGTTTGGGCACAGCCCCATTCTTGAAGAGAAACGGTTCGAATTTCAGTAAGTTCTCTTCTTCAAACATTGTCACTCGCTTTTAATATATTGGCAGTCTGCTTGATATCCAGACTTTCACGATAAGTCTCTGCCGTACATAGAGCCAAAGCCAATGAAAGAGCTGTCTGATAATCAGAGTTATTGCATTCGTGCTGGGTAAACGGTTCTAATAGTTCATGTTCTTTCGCCGCATTGTACCATAATGTGCCTTCCTTATGAGTTTTTGCTACCAACTGATTGGCTGTTAGATGCCCGTACTTCTGCAACACTTCATCCATCATTTCAATTTTAAGTTCAGAGAATTTATCATCACAGAATTCTGCGGTCGGGGTTACGTATATCCCATTTTGTTGTACCTCTGTCTTTATGAAATTTTCAGGATATAAGGTCTGTCAGACAAATCAATGAAAACATCTTTGGTAACAACAAGCTCTGCCTGCCATACTTCGTAAAGTATGGCTAAAAAGGGAGTGTGATAGTTCTAAAATTTGCACATACACGAATGATTTCGATACAAAGAAAGACATTATATTCTGAAAAAACAAAGATAATTTTTTATTCAATAATCCACCTCTCTATGTTCCTCGTCTTATTGCTGAAATTGATTCCAATCTTGAACAACTTCCGTGAATCCGTCTCGAAGGGGCGGGCGTAATGTTTCTCTTCTATCTGGGCGATGGCCTCTTCAGCGGTGCCTTCCAGCTTGAATTCCATCACGTAGATGTAGTCCGTAGTTTTTACCACGAGGTCAATCCGTCCTTCGGACGTATGATATTCTGCCTGGGTATAGAAACCTACCAGTTTGAAGACGATGAAGAGCACGTTCTGGTAGTGCCGTTCCAGCTCGCTTGCCAGTTCGTAGGGAGTATCGGCAAAGAAAGTCTGCAGACGTTTGAGAAAGGCTTCCGGTTGTCCGGAGCGTATCTCACGTACAAATTTCTGTATCTCAAACGGCGCTTCTATCTTCGAGAAACGGGTGTAGAACGGTATCAGGAACTTGATAAACCCTTCTTCTACTTCCCGGTTGGGAAATCCGAGGCGGTATAAGCCAAATTCTTTGTCATATTCTTTGATGGTGAGATAACCGCTCTGGAAGATGACCGGTATGGGCTCTTCGTCGCCGTAGATGCTGTTCAGTACGTCGGCATCGGTTTCTTCGTGTGCCATGCGCTCCAGGTCGTAATGGTTGTTTTTGAGTAGCTCCACCAGATAGGTGGGGGTACCGGTCTCAAACCAGTAGTTGCCGAACTTCTTGTACTTGAAGGTGTTGAGCAGGCTGAAAGGGTTGTAAATTCCTTCTGTGTTTTCTACAAAGTGGTAGCCGTCGTAACATGCTTTCAGTTCTTGGCATGCCTTCTGGTATGTCATGTCTTGCGTTGCGGCCAATTCGTGAATTTCTTCTTCGAAATTGTCATGAATCTCTTTTTCGGTGATTCCGCATAGACTGACGTAGGGATCGCGCATCGTGATGTCGTCCAGGTTGTTCAAGTCGCTGAACACGCTGACCTTTCCAAATTTGGTAACTCCCGTAAGCAGGGCGAACTTGATGCAGCCGTCCATGGTTTTTAATACCCCGTAGAAGGGTTTCAGCGTGTTGCGGAATTCGCGTTGCAGGTCGTGGTTACCGATGGCTTGTAGCAAGGGCTTGTCGTACTCGTCGATGAGGATGGCCACTCGCTCGCCCGTCTGCTTATAAGCGCGTTCAAGGATGCCTTTGAAGCGTAGCGCCAAGGTGGCTTCCGCTATCCCCGTGCCGTAGATTGCTTCCCATTGCGAGATGGCATTGTCCAGAATCTTGTCCAGGCTATCCGGCGTATCATATTTTCCGATGTTAAGGTCTAGGTGCAGCACGGGGCGTTTCACCCAGTTTTTCTCCAGCTTTTCCATTGCTAGTCCTTCGAAAAGCTCCCGCTTGCCTTGGAAGTAGGCTTCCAAGGTAGATATGAGCAGGCTCTTGCCGAAGCGGCGCGGGCGGCTTAGGAAGTAATAGCTGCCGCTGCTCACTAACTGGTAGATAAGTGCCGTCTTGTCTATGTAGACATAGCCGTCCTTGCGTATTTTCTCGAAGTTCTGTACTCCAATCGGATATATTCGTTGCTGCGATTCCATATTATCGTTTTTTGCACGGTTCTATCTGCAAAGAAACAAATTCTCTTCCGTTTTTCCTAATTTTCACACTGTTGTTTCAAAGCCCGGTTGACACCTATGGCACCCTTAATCATAAATATCCGTTACGCGCGCGAGACAAATTATCAATTTCACAAACCTACATGGGTTGTGCGTGTGATAAAAGTTGATCTATTAATAGTGTGGGAAAAAGGGTGCCACAGGTGTCAAGGCCTCGAGTGAGGTTAAGGTTTCAAGACTCCCGTATGGATTCTATAATTCCTCAAATCCCTCTCCAGGCAATCTGCTACCTCTTTCTCAAAGCTCTCCTTTTCTTGTTCGGTTTTAGGGAACGACCGCCAGAAATGCGTTACGGCATGTATCTGGTTGATGTTGTTACTCAGCCCTTTTTTAAAAGGTTGTAGGTTCTGGTACTCATCATCGTTGCTTGGGCGATGGTCTCGTTGGTCAGATGTCTGCCGTTAACGAGCTGTTCTTTCTGGCATTTGCTCAGAAAGGCTCCGAATGCCGGTGTCACCGGCTCTTTCTTTGTCATGTTGACTCTTTTAATTGTTAAACAATAATAAAAACAAGTGAAATCATTTCCATGTAGTGGAAACGACCGGGCTTGTGTATCTGGGCACTTATGCGTTCCTTCGCGTCGTAATTTTAAACATAAACAAAAATCAGTAAATTATGGAACACCGCAATATCAGCCTTTTCAGAGGCTATTCGGACACAGAATCTGTAGAAACTTCTCTTGAAGAAGTAGTCAACATCATTAAATGCGACGCTGCCCTGCGAGACCGCACTGAGAAACATCGCTACTACTTGCAGCAAGACCTGCGTAGGGATGCCGACCGCGAGAAGTCCGGCTGTTCCTGCTTCGCCGTTGCCGTCTGCTTTGAAGGTGGGAAGACTCGCGAACATATCTGTGCCTGGACCGGCTATACCTTGGTCGACCTGGACCACATCGCTCCCGAGCGGATGGCTGCCACGTTGACATTGATTTGTGCCGACAAGCATACATTGATGGCCTATACCACCATCAGTGGGCATGGCATCCGCATCATCTGTCGCATCGATGACCTGAACAGAGTGGAAAGGGAAAAGCCTTCCGGCAATACGCCAAGTATTTCAATCAAGTCAACGACTACTATTCCTGTCTGGTGGGCTTCGAAAGTGACGGGCAGTGCAAGAATGCTACCCGTATCAGCGGACTGGCTTCCGATCCTCATGTATATTACAATCCCAGTGCCGCAGCCTTTGTTCTCCAAAATAGTCCGATTGCTCCCCAACCGCAGGATAGCGCTTCCGAAGTTGTGCCGGCAAAGCGTAACAAACGTTTGGAGAAGGCAGTGAAAGCTGCCGAACGCCTGCTGGAAGAGGAGGGAGTGAGTTATTGTGAACATCATCATAATGAGTACGTGATGCGCATGGGTTATTTGCTCAACCAGTACGGAGTGGCCCGGAAGACAGCCGCCGCTTGGGCAGCGGAGCACTTTCCCGACTATGACGGGGATGTGACAGCCGTCATCGGCTCCTGCTACGCGAATACCGGGGAACATGGCACCCGTTCCCTTGTCCGCAGGGGA
>ENA-OPXM01001393-OPXM01001393.1-human-gut-metagenome-genome-assembly--contig:-NODE-1393-length-11346-cov-1.254716_pt1 | contig 11346 bp, 5 predicted proteins | sample MGYA00241707_ERZ502035 | MGnify/ENA primary metagenome ERZ502035 (study PRJEB25962, sample SAMEA2043051) | human gut metagenome | biome: human gut; feature: human-associated habitat; material: faeces... | reverse complement strand
TAAATTTGAATGTGAGAATCTTTTTGCCGGTTATCTCAAACTCCGCAAATCCGTCGCTGTCAAGAGTGAGAGGAGCAACGTCTTTTTCTTCAAGAGAAACAAGCTTTGCCTCGCTCCACTTTTTGCCTGAATACTCGGGCAGTTCAAACTCTGTGAGCTGTCTTTCAACAGGCGACTGAGTTTTTTCTATCGGGGCAATTCCGCCGTTTACTCTTATCTTTGCGGTCTTTGCGCTGTCGGAGGGGTTAAACAGACGAACTATCCAGCCCTCGCCGTCCTCGCTTCTCTTAACCGCGCTGACAGAGAGCGTATCGTCGCTAAGCTCAATGAACGAATGCTCAAGAGCATTTTTGCCGTGGTCTGTGGGAGCAAGCTGTGCGGCGGAGAAGGTGAGATTGAAGTTGTCGGACTCTGTCCAGACCTTGCCCTCCTCCCAATCGCCGGAGTGAGGCATAAACGCATAGCGGAAAGTGTTTTTGCCTATGCACTGCGAGCCTTTATCCCAGCCGCTGTAATCCTGCATATCGGAGGTTACGCAAATTCTAAGCGGGAAAGAGCGAAGAAGCGAAAGATACATTGTGTTGCACTCGTCATCTGCGGCTTCGTATGCTTTGAGGCCTGTGTTGAGAAGCGCAACGCCCTGCTTGCCGTCAGAAATATCAACAAATGAATTCATCGGATGCTCGGTCATGGGTATCTCGTCATAAAGAGAATAATCGGGTCTCTTTATCGGGCGTTTAACAACGTCAAACTGAGCATGAACAAACTCTGCCTTGATATTTGTGGGGAATGCGACCTGGAAGTAATGGTCTTCGGACTGATTGTCAACGGTTGTTTCAACCTCAAGATAGCGCGAGCCTTTTTTGAGGGTGACAATATTTTCAATCTTAAAGGGCTTGAGGTGTGAAGAACGCGTTTTTTCGTCCATATTTCTGCCCTCGGGGAGTGCCCAGTCGATAACGACCTTGTAAGAAGTCTCAAGCTCGCCCTCATGGAGAAGGGTGATTTTTGCACTCTCGTTGAGAGTTGTGAAAGTCTCGTCGTTTTCGGGTACAATGTGCTCCCAGGGGTTGCCTGTTTCGCCCGTGTCTTTAAAGTAGCCGAGAGAAGTGAAGAGCTTGCCCGTGTCTTTTTCGAGCACATCGTATGTTCCGTTTGCGTTGATTGTAACTCTGAGATACTCATTCTCCATAGTCTGAGCGTTTTTCTTCATTGTTACGGGGTTCTTTGCACGGACATGATAAAGCGGCTGCATTTTAAGTGTTTTATAGCCCATTGCAGGCACGTCTTTAACATCAAGCATAATTGTGTACTGCTGAGTGTGAAGAACGTTTGCAACATCGTTGGGGTTCTGAATAATCTGAGCGTTGTTCATGTTTGTTGCAAGTATTTGATATTTAAGCTCATTGCCGTCTGCATCAACAATCTTAAAGCTGTCCGCTTTCCACTCCGCAGGCAGTTCAACCGAGATTTTGACCGCTTCGCTTCTCTTTGTGGGCGCGGGGTTAAAGATTACTATTGCAGCGTCGTTCTTGTCAAAAGAGCCGAGATCAATGTCGCCCGCAACGTCCATAAACGCACGTTCAAATACGCAAACAGAAAGCTCTCTTGACTGGCGGAAGCGTGAAATTACATCTTCATAAACAATGTCTCTGCCGCAGGCACCGATACTGTCGTGGCCGTGGTTTTGAAGAAGATAGTTATATGAAAGGTCAATGAAATTCTGAGGATACGGTGCGCCGCAGAACGATGCGAAAACAGCCATCGGCTCCGCATAATTTGTGAGCCTGCGCTCGGTGTCAAAGTTGGTCTGCTTGATGTATGTTCTTGCAGAAATTATCCATCCCATCATTGCGCTGACGCTGCCCTTGGTATAAGGTTCGCGCATTTCTCCCTTGATAACGGGTGATGACGGGTCAAAATCATCTATAATGCCCTGTTCCATCTCTTTGAGTGTGCTGTGGAAAACGTGGGCGTTCGGCAATGCCTCGTCAAGATCCTTAATCATCTGAACCTCTCTTGCGTCGGGGCATGAGGAATCGTGACCTACCGACCAGAAGCGGTGCGGGGTTGTCCAGTCATTATCCTGCTCTTTTATTGCCTGCTCGCCTCTGGGCTTGATATTTTCTTTATGATACTCATAAAACGGGTGGGCATACTGATAGTCAAGTCTGCCGTTTTCGGAATCTATAAATTTAAAAGCACCGTTGTTGTCGTTCCAAAGCATATCGCGGTTATTTTCGTTGGACTGGTTGAAATATACCGGTCTTTGAACAACATACCAGATGTTATATCTCGGGCGTTTGCCGAGACGTGAGCCGTAAATTCTCGTGCCGTCCGGGCTTTCCCAATAAAACTCCGATTTCGGGGTGTTATATTCGTTTACACCTCTGTAAAAGGAAGCAAAGTGAATATCAAAGCCTGCATAAATCTGCGGAAGCTGAGAAATCTGACCCCAGCCGAACGGGAAGGTAACCGGGTGCCCAAACCGATATCACTCCGGATTTGTCTCTTAATTTAAAAGTGAACTCTCCATCGGCTTTGGTAGTTGCATTCAAGGTATCTTGTACAGACACTACAGCATCTGCTATAGGTTTATTAGTGGCAGAGATGATCTTACCTGTCAGTTTGTAGTTTTTCTGTCCGTACATGCAAGTTGCAAACAACAATGGCAATGCAACCGCAAGTATTCTTTTTATATTTTTCATATCGTTCCTTATCTAGATTAATAACAGTTTGCAGTCGGGCGGATGCACCAATGGTTCGGAGTAAAGGCTGTTCCTCCATTGTGCCTTGCCACGAACTTCAGATGAAGTTCCACAGGTTCATCTCCTTCGATTGTAAAGACACCGACTTCTCCACCGTCTCTGTCATATTTATTGTTCAGACTGGATGGGTAGAACTCCGGTGCACCTCCGCCACCTCGGTCATTACTATAGCTGCTCCATTTGGACCTGACTATTGTTCCCACCAGCTTATCATTAATATAAATATCACAATCATTTTTCATGTTCGCATTTTTGCCGACACCAAAATGGAAAGTATATTCGCCGGGAGGAATGATGTAAGGTTCGGCATCATACGTATTGTCGCTGTGCAAATCAAATTTGAAGGCGGTGAAATCCAGAATTGTCTCCAGATTATTTGCATCCTGACGTACAAACCATACATATTCATTACTGATTTCCGGCCATCCGTATCCCGGAGTCCATGCTTTAACATCGGTACGTGTAGGTCCGCCGGTTCCGTACGGAGCTAAGTTGGTACATGCAAAATATTTGTCCTTATCATCCTGGCTCATGTATTTGAACCATTTGAAAAGATCCTTAAAACGCCATATCAGCACGTCTTTTTGTGGCAGTTTCAGAGAAGTGACATAATAAGCTATACCATTGCTCATTCTCACAGGATTATCGAGGTCTACCTTATTGACTGTAGTTCTCCACTGTTTACCAAAAGCGGAAGTCAAGTCCGGTTTTTGCGGATTGCCGAAAGCTTCGGCGTCATATTCCACATCTTTGAAAAACATGGCCTGAAAACACCAGTTTTCCAAAATTGAATCCGGACGCTCCAAGTTCCACTTTTTAAGTTTCGCTTTCCCTTCATCCAATGCTTTCTTGATCAATTCGTCAGATGGAATAAGCATTGTTATCTTTTTGCTTTCAGATGCCAAATCCAAGCCTTTATCCAGGAAATAAGGGTTCTTCACCGTAAAGACAGAATCATAAACCGTATTACCGGATTCATCTACTCCAATGCTAAGGCTGTTATTCTTATCAAAGATCTTTATGTTTCTTGAAAGAACCGCATTTTTAAAGATGGAATATTCGTCTGATAATCCTTCCAGAGTTTCCAGCAAAGATTTAGGAGTAACAATGACATTGTCTAATTCATAAACATATCCATTGTTTACCTTCACTACTTTTTTAACTTTACAGTTACTGTTGAAAATAATTTCTTGTGATCCGCTATCTTCTGATACCATCTTGTTGATCATCACATATTTTCCGTTCCACATCATCAGACGCTGACCGTCTTCGATGGTATTAGGTGAAAGGGAGGCGGTCGTTATATGGCTTTTTGCCATATAAACTTTCTCTTCGTCTATGCCGTCATCCGAACTTTTCGTTGCGGTCATGAGTGCATTGTCAACCACAAAAAGAGTGTAAGATACTCCGGCAGCTTCCATCTCCTTAAAGACTCCTGTCTCTTTGAATAAATTGCATATGGAGCTGTATGACTGCTGTGACTCTAAATATTCAATGGCCGGCGCATCGACAATAGTCATTTCTTCATTGTTGATGATAGCTGCCTGTTTATTGTAATGGTTATCCCATTCGTCCGTACAGGAAGACATCAATCCTCCCCATATGATTGCAGCGGATAAGATATATTTATATGCTTTCATAATCTGATTCAATTTATTGGTTCAAACAAAATATAATCAACTTGGATACGGAAGTCTTTTGAAATACTGGCTGCCGGATCATTCAAAGTGATTCTCATTGTATATTCCTTCATATCAGGGATTTCTACAACATCGTATAGAACGGTGTCAAATAGCCCCATAGTTACCAAATAATTACCATTAGCATCTTTGTCGTCCGGAAGACTGGAATATAAAAGACGTGATACGGAACCGGCTTTCTCCATTTCAGTGAATTCGACATCTATTTGCCCTCCGTTACTTCCACTACCGTAGGAACGGAAATTCTTCATACTGTTTGCGTAAAAATAGCGTAAAGTCACTTTATATTTTCCGGGAATCATAACAGGAGACTTCATTTCTACCCATCCTTTATACCCCAATGAAACAGTCAGTAAATCACCATGCAGGAATCTTCTGGTTTTATCTTGGTTATCATAGTTTGAATTACTGCGCAGGGTTCTATAGGCTAAATTGCCAAAATTACTTTCAGGCATTCCTTGAGAACCTACTTTATATTCATAGCATGATAGTTTTGCATCTTTCAGTTCTGTCGACGGTTCCGTCTTTGCATCTATCTCTTGCTGGAAAATCTGACCGTCTGCTCCGTTGGAACCGATATAGTTGGCTACTTCCGGATAATCGGCCAAATCCCAGTAAAGAATAAATGGTTTAAGGTCTTTGCAAACAGGAAGTAAGCCTTCCAGTTGCTGTATATAACCGTTCTTGGTCTGATAGTCGCAATCACTTTCACGGAAAACAGCTTTCATTTCACTGCCACCATCGTAATTCAGGTAATAGTTGCCATCTGCTTCTTTGGATATTTTGATTGCTGCATTTTCGCAGGCAGTTCCCCATATCTTACAAGTTGCTACTGTATCTACGTCAAATTTCTTCAGATTGTCTACTTTATAACGTCCGTTCAGGATATGATAAGCTGCATAGCGGTTCAACGCATTGTTCTTATTTTCATAGTCTTCTCCGGCTCCCAGTTTCTTCACCAGGTCGTCACAGGAAGAAATCCCTTCACGCTGGAAAACATCATCGGGTACTCCCAATATGGTATAATTCCGGCGTACTTCCTGTTTGGTGCCATCGGGCATCGTGATGGTATCGGCAATTATATTCAATGTATCGTGCCATCCGGTTCGTTTCAAGGCTTCTGCAAGAATATTATTCTTATTGTTCTCGAAAAATTTCTGATAGACACTTTCGACCATCGGGCGCATGACATCGTCCAATACATAAACAAAACCATTGGAAGTATGTATAGCCAGTTCCTTCACATGGGCTTCTCCATTCATATACATGGAGTTGAATCCCCCTTCGGAGGCATCGTCTGCATTAAAGGTTACTTCCAGTATATCATTGGACAGCGTCTTGTCTTCCAGCTCTCCGCCTTTGGAGAATTCTTCCAATGTGATCGTGTCATTTACCAGATGGTATTGTACCAGCTGTCTTACATAGACTTTTCCCAGTTCTTCTACTGAGGAGACTTTCTTTTCCTGATAAAAAGCTTCCATCGCCTGATTGGTGGGAGCGAACAGCGTTAACTTGGCAGTTGCTTGATTCACTGCATTGTACATATCGGCATATTTCATCACCTTGATCCATTCCGAAAAATCATCAGGACGGGTACTCAGGTAAGATGAAATAGGTTGCATGTTGTACACTGCAAAAGTTTCATCCTTATAAGGATCGTCGCAGGAATAAACGGCAGCGACAATGATCAATATACAAATTCTAATCAAATTCTTCATAGTAATATAATTAATCGGTTACACCTGCATAATACGGGTTTTGAACTAACAATAAATTAGAATCAATTTCACTCTGATTGATTGGCAGATACCAAGCATATTCATTGCTCAATACGGAACGTATCCAAGAAACGTTGGCGGTTGAATTGTATGTTACAATCGTTTCAATGAATGAATCTTTATATCTGTAATTTTTCGTTTTGCCGAAGCGGACTAAGTCATACCATCTTTTCCCCTCTGCGGCAAATTCTATATTACGTTCATGCAGTACAGCTTGCAACATCTCTTCTTCTGTTACAGATTCTGCTGTCAAGTCCAGATCTTTGAGCCGGGCACGGTTACGCACTTTATTGATAATTTCCAATGCTTCTTCGTAATTGGCAGCACCTTTCCAGATCAATGCTTCTGCTTTCATTAATAATATTTCGGTCATACGATAAATGATGTAGTTGGCATCGTCGTTCGGGCGTACCTGACTTAAATCCTGATATTCTGATCCTTTGTACTTCCAGATGCAATATTGTTTTTTATCGGCTGTTCCTGTGGCGTCCAAGTCTGCATAAGCTCCCCACTTTGCACGTACGGAAGCGGTGAGGTCACCGGCACCATTCTCAATGTTCTCATTATATAAATCTTCGCACATTGCTTCTGTATATAAGTATGGAGCGGTAGCGCTGAGTGTGAAGTAATAAGAAGGTGAGGTGCCTTTATTTTCTTCCTGCTGAGCGAAGTTCTTTTCGTCCCAATTTATCTCAAAGATGGATTCGTTACTGTTTCCTTGGGTAAAGATGGTGATCCACTGTTCGGGAACAGCCATGAATACCGGACGGCGTGAAGCTGTAGCGTTAATCAGCTGATTGGCATATTCTATACAGCCGTCATAATCTTCACTCCACAAGCAAACATCTGCCATCAGGGCATACAGTGCCCATTTGGTAGCACGTCCTTTGCTGGCACCTTCCCATTTGTCATCTTCAAAAAACTCTTTAGCTGCTCCGGTATCCAGTGCAGTTTGAATATCTGACTTAATCTGGGCGATTATGTCTTCTTCTGAAGATTTAGCGATATCGTAAGGAGCGGAATCGTCTACATAAGGTTCTGTTACAATAGGAGCTTCCTTAAAGTTACGAACTAAATAGAAATGACACAGACCGCGTAAGAAATAGGCTTCGGATAAATGCGAGTTCATCGTGACTTGCAAATAGGTCTTGTCTTTAGCTTGTACCTCCGGTGCATATTTTATTACAGAATTGGCCATATTCAGTATGTTGTATATGGAGGCCCAACTGCATAAGGCATCAGAAGCTGTAATCTGGAAGTTCTGTAATTTTTGTTTTTTAGTATCACTGTAGGCGTAGATAGAAGCACCTCGCAGTTCTCCCCAATCAACCAGTGTACGGGTACAGGCACGTAAAGAGGAATATCCTGAAGCTAAAACAGCTTCTACATCTTCTTTTGCTTTCCAATAATTAGCTGTTATCTGCTCATTTTTAGGATAAACTTCAAGCCAGTCACTACAACTGCCGCAAAGTAGGCTCCCGAAAGCGAATAAACATATTAATATCTTTTTCATATCTGAATAGTATTAGAAACTCATATTTAAACCGAAAGAAAATCTCTTGGAGACAGGAGTGGTAGCTGTATCTATTGCTAGATTGTCTTTAACAGATACTTCAGGGTCCTGTCCTGTATAGTTAGTCCATGTAAACAAGTTATATCCTGTTACGAATACACTTAATGAATTGACATTGAATTTATTACAGATTTTTCTGGGGAATCCGTAGCTTAATGTCATTGATTTCAGACGTACGAAAGAAGCTTTTTCTACGAAGCGGTCTGATCCCAGATAGTTACGTCCTTCGTTGTATAAGGCGCGCGGTATGTCTGTATTATCCCCTTCATTTTTCCAACGACGAAGTACAGCTTTACTTTGATTGCTGGAACCATACATGGATTCGTTGTTCATACGAGCCATATTGACGATGGATTGGCCAAAACGTCCATGGAAGAAAGCGCTTAGACTTACTTGTTTATATTTGACGGTTACTCCTCCACCTCCGGTGACTAGTGGCTGAGTGTTTCCCAGGTAAACAATATCATATTTATTGATAACACCGTCATGATTAATATCCTCGTACATTGCATCACCCGGATAGCAAAGATATGAACCGTTTTTCATAACAATCGGATTACCTTTCAGGTCATTCATTACATTACCTTCTGCATCACGGGCATAAGTAGCATCTTTATTCTGATAAACGCCCTTATAACGATAACCGAAGAAGGAGCCGATAGGGCGGCCAACTTGTGTGATGTATGCATATTCTCCATTTTTCACTTCATCGGCATTCTTTATACCTTCTGTTACGCCGGACTGCAATTCAGTAATTTTATTCTTGTTACGTGATACATTGAAATAACCGCTTACACGCCAGTCTTTGTTTTCAAAGAATACCAGGTCTGTACGGAATTCCCATCCCTGGTTTCTGGTAGCCCCCGAGTTGAAGTATGCAATATTGGAAAATCCTGTTGTAGAAGGTATTCTGAAGTTTTTGTTTAAGATATCTTCTCTGTCTCTCCAATAGTAATCAAAAGTAAATCTCAAACGGTTATGCAAGAAACCTAAATCAACTCCAATATTGTATTCCTTAAGAGATTCCCATTTTAATTGATCCAATTGCATACGGCTGGGGGCAATGGAAGACATATTCATATAATTATCTCCGGTTGACTTAAATGCACCCATATAAACAGAGTTACCTTTGGGAGGAGTTCCACTTTCTCCATAGCTAAGACGTATTTTGGCCATATCCAGCCATTTTTCTCTTGCAGCAGCGAGGAAAGGTTCGTCCTGAATATTCCAGTTTACACCAAATGCCGGGAAATAACCCATGCGTTGGTTGCGTCCCATTGCCGAACTGCTTTCTATGTTTAATAATGCCTGGAATACATAGCGTCCTAACAAGGTATAGTTGATCATTCCCATTCCTGAAACACTTCGGCCTTCAGATTCTCCGGAACCCATACTCTGTACAGATGTTCCTACTGTAGGATCGGACAGGCCGGAAGAAGCCATTCCGGATGTTTTACTTGCGTAACTGGAACTTGTCGACTGGCTGGTATTCCAACGAAGATTGGTGATCAGGTTGTGCTTGCCGTTCCAGTTTTTCATGAATTGAAGTTTGTTTTCAGTTTGAATAGACAAACTTTCGGACATTCCATCATAAGCCTGATTAGCAAAAGAGTTCATCCAGACGGCACCTGTTACTGATTGCGGCAGGAATTTAGTGTTTTTGGATGTATTCATCTTTATAGATACATAACCACTATAGGTGAAGCCCGGCAATATTTTGTAGTTGGCATCAATGATTGCTCTGGTTTCCCGTTGAAGGGTATTGTTTTTGGATTCTTTTGCCATAGCTACCGGATTGTAGTTAGTAGCACTACTTCCTGTATCATTACTTTTGAAAACGCCTTCCCAGTCTGTGGTTTGACGAGTGAAGTATTGATCCAGCGGAAGATGAGTTGCATCATCAATTACATAAGGTGACTTATTAGGCATCTTTTTGAAGGCTTCGGAACGAACGGTTGTTGCCCAGTTCGCATCTTTGTCAGTCTGAGTATAGGTAACATTGGCGCCAAATCTCAATTTCTTCGAGAAATTGTAATCAATACGCAATGTAGAGTTGAAACGGTCCATGGAAGTACCGATTGTTGTTCCGTCATCGGTTGCATATCCCAAAGAAAGACGATAAGTTGCTCTGTTACCACCTCCGCTCATAGAGAAACTATTATCGGAAGATAAGGCATTCTGACGTACCAAATCCAACCAGTCTGTGTTCTGATGATATTCATCGTAATATTGCCAGTCCGGGTTATCTCCGATTTCCGGTGTGTTGAACAACAAACGCAGATAATTGGAGGCTTGACTTACACCTACATAGTTGGCACTATTCCAGATAGCATCCTGCATCAAGGCAACATATTCGTCACCATTTAACATCGGGATTGTCTTCGGCTCTACTTTAGCAGTCCATTTGGAGGAGAAAGAGAAGCGTGTCTTACCTACTGATCCTTTTTTGGTTGTAATGATCAATACACCATTGGCTCCCTTGGTTCCCCATACGGCTGTAGCCGAGGCATCCTTCAATACTTCTACAGACTCGATGTCATTCGGAGAAATGTTAAGTAAGGCTCCCAGATCTTCTTCATTGGCTGTTGCAAAATCAAAGTCACTGGTATTGCTGTCCGAGTAAGGTACACCGTCAATCACAATCAGAGGGTCAGAGGAGGCATTCAATGTACTGGCACCACGAATGAAAATAGTACTTTTTGCACCGGGGTCACCACTTAATGTGATATCCACACCTCCTAATTGTCCTTGCAAAACCTCTTCGACAGATGTTACAGGCGAAGTGGCTACCAAATCTTCCATATTGATTTTTTGCGTAGCCGAAGTCTGTTCCTTCAAACCTACTCCTAAATCATTACGGTCTTTACGTTCAGCCACAATTTCTACCTGACCTATTGCCTCAGACATAGATTCCATGGTGACATTTAAGGACTTTTGTCCGTTGTACTTTATTCTCTTTGTTTTCATTCCGATATAAGAAAACACGAGAGTCAGGTCTTTCTCTTTTTCAGGAATAGCCAGCTTGTACTGACCGCTCATATTGGTAACAGTACCTCCCAGAGAGCGTTCCTGCGAGTTCATAATATTAATATTAACACCGATCAAAGGTTCTGCACTTTTCCCAATGAGTTCCGTCACATTACCGATGATAATCTGCTGCGTCTGTGCCACTACTTCTCCTACAGTACAAAGAAGTATGACTACAGAAAAATATAATTTTGTTAACTTCATAATTCTTAAAATTCAAATTACATAAGAAGAGATTCGATAAAATGGAAACATCCGTCATTATAACAGAATGGGAAATAGTTGTATTTTCCAGATACCTGTACCACTTTTGTACCATTCTTAAGCTGGAATGAGAGAGAGGTCCCCAGGTCGTTATAAATAATTGTATTTCCGCTGTAATTGACATATTCGCCACTTTCCATCTTCGAACCCGGATAACAAGCTGAAGGTACAGAAGAGGCTACTAGGAAATAGTTACTGATGTATTTCTTCAGCTCAATCTTTTCGTCACCGGTCAG
>ENA-OPXM01001391-OPXM01001391.1-human-gut-metagenome-genome-assembly--contig:-NODE-1391-length-11354-cov-1.697053_pt1 | contig 11354 bp, 5 predicted proteins | sample MGYA00241707_ERZ502035 | MGnify/ENA primary metagenome ERZ502035 (study PRJEB25962, sample SAMEA2043051) | human gut metagenome | biome: human gut; feature: human-associated habitat; material: faeces... | reverse complement strand
AAAAAGAGAAGTTCCTGAAAAATTGTGGCCACTTCCAGTTGGTGATATGATTGGTGTTGGCAAAAAAACAAAAGAATTGTTAGATGCGCTTGGCATAAAGACAATAGGTGAACTAGCAAACTTTCAAAATTTTGAATTATTAAAGGAAATAATCGGGGATGTCAACGCTACAAGTTTGGTAAATCATGCAAATGGTAATGGTAGTAACGAAGTGGATGTCAATGTTTTTAATGATGTATCGTCAATTAGTAATTCACAAACTTTTGAACGCGATGAATACTCAATTACCAATATGAAACTGCTTTTAAAAGTATTAACTAATACTATGTGTAATAGAATGGAAAAACAAAACTTGAAAGCATACAACTTTCGATTACAGTTAAAATATAGCACTTTTAAGGTTGCTAGTAAAAGTATAACTTTAAAAAATCCTACATCTGATAGTCGAAGAGTTTATAAAGTATTAGAATCATTATTTGATGATTTCTACGATACAAGTGTACCGTTGAGACTAATTGGTGTTGCCGCAAGCCATGTAATTGAATCAGAAGATGAAATAAAACAAATGTCAATTTTTGATTCACTTGATGCAGAACAAAAGGACTATCAAATAGATAACTTAATTACGTTAATCAATAAAGAAGTAGGATCAAATTTACTAAAACGTGGTATTAAAACGGAAAATGCTAATAATGGAGACAACCATACAAATTTTGATAAGTTTTCAAAATCTTGGGTAGAAAATCGTAATTCTAAAAATAAAACTAACTAATTGGTTGAAAATAATACCATTATGAGTATAATATATGTATCTTAAAATAATTTTTTCAATGATCAATCTGACAAATTGGGAGAAAAACGAAATTGCGCGTTAAGCATTTAAAGTGTGGCTTGTCTAAATCAAGGTGGTACCGCGGAGAATTTCTTCGTCCTTGAAAATAGAGGAAGTCACTTTATTTTTTATTATATAAAAAGGAGAGGTAAAAATGCGTACTAAATATAATAATGAATTAAGAATTGAAAATGTTGGTGAAAAGGTTACTCTTGTTGGCTGGTGTAGTAAAAAACGTAATCTAGGCGGACTTGTTTTCATTGATTTACGTGATAGAAGTGGTATCATTCAATTAGTAGTTGAACCAGATAATGAAAATTATCAACTTGCAAGTGAAGTTAAAAATGAATATGTTCTAAAAGCAACTGGTCATGTTGTTGAACGTGAAAGCAAAAACCCTAATCTTGAAACTGGTGATGTTGAAGTTATAGTAGAAGAATTAGAAATTCTTAATACTGCTGAAAATCCGCCATTATTAATTCAAGATCAAACTGATGCTCTTGAAGATACCCGTATGAAATATCGTTATCTAGACTTAAGACGTCCTACAATGCAACATAATTTAATTGTAAGACATAAAACTACTATTGCGGTAAGAAATTACTTTGATGAAAATGGCTTCATTGAAATTGAAACTCCATATCTTGGTAAATCAACACCTGAGGGTGCTCGTGACTTCTTAGTTCCATCAAGAGTTCACACAGGTTCATTTTATGCTCTACCTCAATCACCACAATTATATAAACAATTATTAATGGTTGCAGGTTTTGATAAATATTTCCAAATCGCAAAATGTTTCCGTCATGAAGATTTAAGAGCTGATCGTCAATTAGAATTTACTCAAATCGACGTTGAAATGAGCTTTGTTGATGAAGAAGATATTTATAAAGTATTAGAAGGTTTACTAAAACGTGTTTGGAAAGAAACACTTAATCAAGATATCGTAACACCATTTATTAGAATGGAATATGATGATGCAATGAACTATTATGGTAGTGATAAACCTGATACTCGTTTTGAAATGTTACTTCAAGATATGACTGAATGGGCAAAAGATATTGATTTTGGCGTATTCCAACATCAAATTGCTGCAGGTGGTAAAGTAAAAGGTATCGTTGCCAATAATGCCGCATTAAAATATTCAAGAAAAGAAATTGACCGTTTAACTGAAATGGCTAAAAAATATCATGCAAGTGGTTTAGCTTGGTTAAAATATGAAAACCAAACTTTAACTGGATCAATTGCTAAATTCTTAACTCCTGAAAAGCAACTTGAATTAATAGAACGTTATCATTTAGTAGATAATGATTTAGTTCTTATTGTATCTGATAAATTAGATGTATGTAACTTTGCTTTAGGGGCACTACGTCTTCAACTTGCTAAAGAATTAAATATGATTGACCCTGACAAATTCAATTTCTTATGGGTAGTTAATTGGCCATTATTTGAATATAGTGAAGAAGAACAACGTTATGTTGCTGCACACCATCCATTCACTTCACCAAAAGCTGGTCACGAAGATATGTTATTAACTCATCCAGAATTATGTCGTGCCAAAGCATATGATATCGTATTAAATGGATATGAACTTGGTGGCGGTAGTATCAGAATTCACAATCAAGATATTCAATCTAAGATGTTTAAAGCAATAGGCCTTAGTGATGAAGAAGTTCGTCAACAATTCTCATTCTTCGTTGATGCTTTAAAATATGGTACACCTCCTCATGGCGGATTTGCTATTGGTCTTGATCGACTAGTAATGTTACTTACAAAGAACAATAATTTACGTGAGGTAATAGCTTTCCCTAAAGCTGCTAGTGCAAAGTGTCCTATGAGTGATGCTCCTACACCAGTATCAGGTAAACAATTAGATGAATTACACTTAACTATAAAAAAATAATAACAGGAGGATGTAAAGTGAAAAGCAAAGATTATATTTCTTGGGACGAATATTTCATGGGGGTTGCGGTTCTTTCTTCAATGCGTAGCAAAGATCCCAATACTAAAGTTGGTGCCTGCATTGTCAACCAAAATAAAAGAATAGTTGGAATAGGATATAATGGCCTTCCCATTGGATGTAATGATGATGAATATCCTTGGGAACGTGAAGGTGAACTACTTAATACTAAGTATCCATATGTTGTTCATGCCGAACCAAATGCGATTTTGAATTCAACAAGTAGTCTTGTTAATGCCACACTTTATGTAACTTTATATCCTTGTAATGAGTGTATGAAATTAATAATTCAAAGTGGTATTAAAGAAATTAACGAAAAGGTCCTTACTGAAGTTACTCAAAACATGATGCAAGCAACAGGTATGAAAGCCGAGCAAACTGAACAAGAAATTGCGGCATACCTTCAAAACTTTGGATTAGTTGTATCAGGTAGCAATTCTGCAGTAGTTGATTTCGAAGAATGCCCATATGAAAATTGTGGAAAGCTATACATTAATAAACCTGGATTAAAGTTTTGTCCTAATTGTGGACAACCACTAGAAGTAGTATGTTGGAACTGTGGTAAAACTCATCCATTCACATCAAAACAAAAAGTATGTACAAACTGTGGCTCAAATAGAGTAGAAAGCACAATTTTTGATAACGATGTAAAGGCATTTAATGCAAAACTAAATCAAGCAAGTGTTACTGAAAGTGAATTAAATATTGAATATAGCAAATTTGAAAATAAATATAAACAAAGAGCTAAAACTGGTTCATTAGTAGCTAAGCAATTAGAAGTAATTAGAAATAGTATTAACAAGAAAGTTCAAGATTTGGCTAAGAGAAAACAAGTATACGACACATATGTAAAAGAAATTAATGCAAGTATGGCTCAAAAAGCTTATATGAAGGCAAATGATATTTTATTAAAGTTAAAAGCTGCTGATCCAACATATGATGTTAAATCAATTGAATCAATTATTAAAACTGCTGTTGACAAAGCAAGACAATTTGCGGAAAACGCAAAATCATTCCTTGCTAGAAATGATGAAACAAATGTTATTGACTCAGCTGGTAAAGCACTTGAAGCATGTGCGGACTATACAATAGCAACACAAATACTTAAGAACTTCCCACCAAAAGATCCAACTAATGTAACTGCTACTGTAACAAGACAAAATGTGAAAATTGAATGGAAGATAATAGGAAATACTACTGCTGTAACGTATGATGTAATTAGAAAAGTAGGTTCTGTTCCTGCAAATGATGAAGATGGCATAATAATTGGAAAAGATTTAACAATAAACTTCTTTGAAGATAGTGCTGTTTCTCCCGCAACAACATATTACTATGCGGTATACGCAAAACGTGGTGGTGTACGTTCACGCCTCATCAATGCACAAAACCCTGTTACTTTATTCTTAGAAGTAAGTAATGTCCATCAAGAATTAGTTGCCAATGCTATTAAAGTAAGTTGGACACTACCTGAAAATGCCAAGGGAATTGAAGTATATCGTAAAGTAGGTACTATACCTCCTCAAACACCATCAGAAGGTGAAAAAATAGCAATCAAAGATACAAAAGGTTTTGATGATTCTACATCTAGTGAAAATGTTAATAGTTATTTAATAAGATGTAAATATAACATTAATGGTAAAGACTATTATTCACAAGGTTTAAAGGTTACTTTTAAGAAGATAAAAATGCCAGAACCCATTACTGATGCTAAATTAAATGCGGTAAGCGATACTGATTTTGAAGTAACATTTACCGATATTGAAACTGGTAGTGTTAAATTATATTTATCTGATAAAGCTTATGATTATAATTTTGGAACAGCAGAGTATAGAATTAACTTTGCTAGTCGTTGTAAGGAATTGAAACCAATTGATTTTATCAATGTTTCAATGAATAAATTACGATTTACAGTTCCTAACAACACAATTAAATGGCTATATTTAGTTGTTACAACTGACCAATTATATTTAATAAATAAACCACTTGTAGTTAATACAATATCAGGACTATCAAATATAAATGTAATTAATAAGGGTGGAAACATTACAATTGAAGGTGATTTAGTTGGTAATGTTAGAAACTTAATCGCTAAGATTAGTACAACAGGCTACGTAAAAAATATCAACGAAAAAGCTGAACAAAGAACATGTTCTAAAGATACTTTTGTAAAAGACAAAGGTTTCTATATTGCCCTTCCTGTTGGTATTTATTATATAACTGTTTTTGCGGAATTTATGGAAGGCGGAAGCATAATATATTCTAGACCTACATGTTTACCAGAAGTAATCGATAACCGTGAAAAAGTACAAGTAAACTTTGCGGTCGAAGCTACTCCTTCAACTAGAACAGAGTATAAAGTAAAGGTAGTATTCCATTCTAATCAACCAATAAGTTTACCAGAAATAATGATTGTAAGGGGCTTCCCTAAACCACTTGCTAAAAACAATGGTACAAAGGTTGCATCAATACCTCCACTTGATTTAAAGAAAAAGTTATTGAAGAGTGGATATTGGGCTGAGGCAAAATTTACTGTCGCTCCAGCAAATGGACTAAAAGATAAATTATCATTCTTCTTTGATGATGATACAGTAAAATATATTCAATTAAAAGAAGTTATGACTTTAAAATAATATACGAGGAGACAAAAGATGGATAAATTTACATGTCCGTATTGCTATGAAAAGCATACAATAAAGGATTGTATATATAAATGTTCATATCGCATGAATTTAGGTAAAAATGCCAATGGTACACCAAACCTAAAACTTTGCGTTAATGATTTTCAAAAAAATGCTAATGGTACAATCCCTAATGAATTAATAAAGAAATGTCAAAAGTGTAATAGTGCTAAACTATATCGTTTTTGCCCAAACAATAAAGGTGGAAAACTTTGGGAAATTCCTGACCGCGTACTAGACAGTAATTTCTCAGTTGCCTTGATTGGTGCAAAAGCATCAGGTAAGAGTAATTACATCGCAGTATTGGTAAATGAAATAAAGAAAAAGATGTCAAGAAGTTTTGATTGTTCATTAATTGATTGCAACCAACAAACAAGAGAAAACTATCAAAACAACTATTATAGACCACTATATGAAAATGCGGTTACTGTTGCCGCAACCGATAAGGGCGAATCAGAACCTTTAATTTATTCAATAGATTTTTATGATACTAAAGGTAAAAGTTATAAAATAAAAGATTCTGTTACAATATCTTTATATGATACTGCTGGTGAAAATCTAGACAGTGAATCAGATATGTTACAAAACAACCAATATATTGCTAATGCAACAGGTATTATTTTATTGCTTGATCCCCTTCAAATCCCCGCAATCCGTGAACAACTAAAAGATAAAATTACTTTACCACCTAAAAATACAGATACAACAGATATTATTAAACTAGTTATTAATATTATCAAGAGTCGTCGTAAAATTAAAGGTTGTATTGATATTCCAATTGCAATGGCATTTACCAAAACCGATTTACTTGCAAAATACGATATTTTACCCGAAGATAGTTGCTTAAGAGACGAATCAGCACATACATCTAATGGTGTATTTGTAAAATCCGATTTTGAAAATACCAATATTGAAATGCAATCACTTTTAGAAAACTTCTTAGAAGATGAATTGGCACAATTATTAAAACAATTCTCTAATTATGCATTCTTTGGTTTATCAGCACTTGGCGATAACCCAGATAATTCTAATAAATTAGCTCGCCAACCAGAACCAATTAGAGTGTTAGATCCATTGCTATGGCTTCTTGCAATGGAGAAAAAAATTAAAACTGTGAAATAGAGGTGAATAAAATGTTAGCTAGTCAATTAATATATACATCTTGGAAAAATGGAGATTCTCCAAAAAAAGGATTTATGGTATATTCAAAAACTAATGATATTAGTGAAGAAGATTCTAGATTAATAATGGCAGTGATGCAGTATAAACCATTACCTGATTTACCATATACACCAACTGATCAAGAAATTGATGAAAAATTTCCACGTAATGTAGCATATTTCGAACTTCCTAGTGGTAAGTATTGTTTAGCTCAAGCATGTTATGTAGGACAAGACTACTCATCAAGATGGGGAAATTATATAATTCATGCCTTTGTAATTGATGAACCCAATGATTTATTACCAGTTACATATATTGGAAGCGAAATATTTAGAAGACGTCTTACTGAAGAAGAACTAAATTTAAATGAAACACCTGCCCCATTACCTAAAGTTGAACTTGCAAATTATGATAAGGCTCTAACCGAAAAAGAAGTAAATGAATTTTTCAATGAAGAAAGAAAACAACAATTAAAGTTAATTGCTCAATCAGTTGTTGATGCTAAAAATAGTGGTTCTAAAGTATATCTTAGAGATGAATGGGCTAATATGAAATATTGGTTAAAAGCTCTTGCTTTAATTCTACCTAAGGAATTAATAAAGAGTCTTACTTTTGGAACATATATATTTGAAACTATCGAATGTTTAGATTTCATTTGCATAAGACAAATGCCAACTTTTAACAATTATAGTTACGATGAAACTAATACTGTTTCTTACACATTTGATTTATTAGCTAATAACAATAGTATTACTGAGTTAACTAATAGATATATAGATGAAGCATGTGATCGATTAGTTTCTGATTATTTTGGTTGTATAACTTATACTAGTGATATCAGCAATACTTGTAAAAAATACAGTATTAATGATTATTCTAAAGCAAGCTTATTATTTGCTATGGAAAAGAACAATTTAAAGAAATTCCAATCATTTGATGAAATGAAAGAAATCTATGAAATTGTCGCAAACAGTAATTCAAATAATCAATCTCAATTAGCTTCTAATGTCTATGTTGAAGTAATAAAACTAATATCTACTAAGAACAACTTTGATGATCAAAAGAAATATTTTGATTTCTTAAAGAAACTTTATGTAAATTTAGATAGTACTAAGAAAGAAGAAATATTAAGAACATATCTTCTAACATTAACTAATAATGTTGCAAATAGTAATCCACAATCAGCATATGAAAAACTAAAAGATAATTGGCCTGTTAGTTTTAGCACAACATTAAATGTTGTTTTAAAACAAGAAAACATTGATGAATTATTAAGAAATAATACTGATAATAGTGAATATTTTGTCGCAATAATGATGCTAGATGCATATCAAAGTGTAAATGATATGTTAAAAAATACTATCACTAATAACTTACTAGCAATATATGAAAAACTTGCAAGAAACAAAAATTATAATTATCTAAAAGAAATCATTAAAAAGGCTTCAAACATTAGTGAAAGATATAAAGACGAAATGTTAGCTAAATATGCAAGTAAGAATGTTAACGTATTCGTTGGTGATTTCAGTTCTACTTTTGAATATTTAATCGCCACTGAAGACAAAAGATATTTCTGGCATACAATTAGTGAAATGTTAAAAATACATCCAGAGATTACTAATAATTTAGTTAAATTCTATTATGAATACAAAAAGAATAATAAACAATTATTAACTGAGTATGAAACAGTTGTTAATGATTCTACTTTGAAGAAATTTTTGACACAAGTTGAATTAAAAGGCATGGAAGAAAAAACTAATTATTCAATTGATGAATTATCAACAATTTACAAAAAATCAATTGAACTTAAAAACATTAGCCAAGATCTTGCTTTAAGATATCGTCAAATATTCATTAAGAAAATAACTGAAGATTTACAAAAATTGGATAATAAAGAACGTATTAGAGAAGCTTTATTAATTCATAAGAATATATATCTTTCGGTTTCAATTACAGAAAATGATAAAGAATTAGTTACTATAATCAGTGATGCTATTTTTAAAAATACAACATTCGAGGATTTTAGAGCTAGTAAAGTAACTAGAAATGAAATGGAATCAATTGAAAGAAGTATGCATAGCGTAGGAATTAGAATTCCTGATTGTGTAGAATTATTCTATTACGCTCAAGAAAACTTCACTAATATGGAAGTAATGATAACTTCTCGTAAAGTAACTAAGATTTTAGAAGATATGGGCCTTGATGTAACATCTAAACCAAAACCATATAAATTAAGAGTTGAAATCGAAAAAGAGAAAAAAGAACTTGCTAAGAAAGAAGCAAAAGAATTAAAAGAAAAGAAGAAACTTGAAAGAGGCCGCAAAAAATGGCTTAGAGGCAAAAACCGAAACCTTTAAACCAGAAGAAGTTGTTGTTGACAAGAAAGTAGAAGAAGAGAAACCTACTCCCGAAGTAGTTGTTAATGTTGACGATAGTAAAAAACCTGAATATTTACAAAAGAACATTACTGATACATTAAGAGGCGATTTTTTTAACTGTTATGGTTCAGAAATAATTAGATATGATTTAAGTGTTGCCAACAATCGTATAACAGAACACTTAGTAAGTAAAGTATTAGTATATTTATTAGAACCTCTTTCAAGTTATCGTTATTTCAATGATATGTTCCAAAAAGCATTACTATGTGATTTTGATAAGACTAATGAATATTTAGTAGGTATTTATAATTATATTTTTGCTAATAAGAATCAATTCTCAAAATTATTAAGTGAAATAACAGATAAATATTTTGAAGAATTAGATAAGAAGAAAGCAAATAAGTGTTTTGAATATCTAATAAATAACGTTATAGAGTATGAAAAGATGGAAGAAATAATGAATAATTACAATAAAGATCACCAGAACTTTATTGATAAAATAAAAGGTATTTTTAAGAAACAAAAATAGGAAGGATTTTATATGAAAAAACATCGTAGCACGACTACTCAAAAACCAAAAAGAAGTGCAAGACCTAAAGAACCGGCATATTTAAGTTATTTCTTTGGTGCGAGTTATAAAGAACTATGGGGAACAATCCGTGAATCTTGGGTAAAAAACGGTAAAAAGATTGCCTCATCAGCTATTGACTTAATTAGAGTTTGGCACTTATATGGTTTCTATAAAGCATTATGCTTATTTATATTTAGATTAGGTATTCTAATTAGTGTTGCAATATTTGGTACACTATTTACATTGATATTTTCAGCATTACACATTGTTATAATCTTTGTATTAATGATTCTAGTATATATAGGATTCATTGTATTAAAGTTTATCGATGCAATATTCTGTTTGTTCAAAGGTATTTCTACCAACTGTTACAATCCTAACTGTGAAAGAAAATTCAGATTACCTATTTATCGATGCCCTAAATGCGGAAGATTACATTATCATTTAGTACCAAGTAAATATGGTATTTTGAAACGTAAATGTTTATGTGGAACAAAACTACCAACTACATTTATTAATGGTCGTCAAAAACTTGATGCATTATGCCCATACTGTAATGCGGACGCAATTAAAGGTGTACATCGTAGTTACTTAATTCCAGTAATTGGTGGTCCATCTTCAGGTAAGACATGTTTCGTAAACATGGGTATTAAAGCATTACAAGATAGTTCTAGTAACTATGGTCTAGAATTTGTATATCAAAATGTTCCAGGTGATGAATATCAAAGTAACATTCAATATTTAGATAATGGTAACTTACCAATGAAGACTAATGATCTTCGCTTTAAGTATTATAATTTCTATTTAACTAAAGCAAACTCTAAGATTAAAAACTTAGTTTCTATCTGCGATATCGCTGGTGAAGTATTTACTGATCGTCAATTAGCATCTGAACAAGAAGGTTATAGATTTGCGGACGGATTAGTAGTAATTGTTGATCCACTTTCAATTACTGATTATGCAAAAGAAGTTTCTTCAAAAGCTTCAGTTACTGCTTATCGTGGTAGCGCTCAATCTATGAATGACGTAGCAAGTTGTATTGTAAATACTTTAGAGGGATTATTACATCGCAACTCTAAACAATCACTTGGTATGTATGTTGCAATTGTATTCACTAAGCTTGATATTCCTGGATTAGATGAAGAAATTGGTGATGTAGCAATTAACCAATATATAGCTGCTCATCCTAATACTTCAGTACTTGATGCAAACAATGCAGTTTGTGAAGATTTCTTAAGAAGATATAATGAAACAAGTTTCCTTAATATCATTAAAACAAGATTTAAAGAAGTACAATTCTTCTCTACAACTGCTTTAGGTCATAACCCATCAGGCCAAAAATTTACACCTAAGAATGTTGCAGAACCATTATTATGGGTTATTGACAAAGCAAGTCCTGCAATAAATTTAAATGCAATATGGAAGCGATAATATGAAGTATTTTCAAGACGTTGTAGATTTTGTAGAAGATAAATTCCGCTGGGTAATTCTTACATTCCTAGTGGCTGTAGTATTAGAAATAATATTTTTCCTTATTCGTTCATTAAAAGGGAAAAAACATTATGAATATGATAACTTGTATACTACTATTATTTCGAACATAGTAGTTATCATAGCTATCTATATACTTGCTTGCTTAATTGTAGGCTTTGTAAATTGTTGTAAAGATCAAGATTGGCATTTTTGGACCAATTTCTGGGGATTTGTTAAATCTAGTAAATATAGAACTATTGCTATTATTGTGGGAATAATACTAGGTATTGTAGGTCTAGTTGTA
>ENA-OPXM01001387-OPXM01001387.1-human-gut-metagenome-genome-assembly--contig:-NODE-1387-length-11361-cov-4.192906_pt1 | contig 11361 bp, 11 predicted proteins | sample MGYA00241707_ERZ502035 | MGnify/ENA primary metagenome ERZ502035 (study PRJEB25962, sample SAMEA2043051) | human gut metagenome | biome: human gut; feature: human-associated habitat; material: faeces... | reverse complement strand
TGAAATCTACTTTGTCGTTGAGGAACTGAGAAAAGATTTTCCAGACCTTTCATTTACGCAAATGTCCGATTGCGCAGGCGTCCTGATTTTGGACTGACAACTTCCAGTTTAACGAACTGACGCCCTCTTCGGAGCGTCCGGACACAACGTCCTCCGTATGATCGTAACCATACGGAGGAACCGCAGACTGTCAAAAAACCTCGTAGAGTTCGCGCCCGCAGGCGCGAATCAAGTGTGAATCGGTTTTGTCCGGTGGCGTGTACATCGGACAAAACACACTACGCCCGGCAAGTGTGGAATTTGTGCGCAATCAGCGTACAAATTATGCGCGCAGCCGGGTGCAGCCTTTTCAAACGCGAACCACGCCCCCGCGGTTCGCGTTTGAGGTCTTGTCAAAAAGACCTTTTTGACAAGACCAAGCTCCTCCGTATGATCGTAACCATACGGAGGATCCTCTGTTTTATGGGCCGCACCCATGCGTCTGCGCTTTTAATGATCCGATTTCAGGCCCGCGCCGCACATTGTAATGAGCGTGTCCGGCGTCTGACCATAAATGCGGCAGTATTCCAGATACGCCGCGTAGTTCGCCGCCGTCGTGTGCTCGCAGTAGACACCCTTCCGCGCCAGCGCTGCGCGGGCGCTCAGGATCTGCGCCTCCGGCGCGTGGACGAAGCGAACACGGTGCTTTTTCGCAAGGGAGAGGATCTCATGGCCGCGCATGGGCTTTCCGATGGCGATGCCCTCGGCGATGGTCGGCGTGGGCGTTACCGTCTCCGGCTCGCTCTCGCCATGCGCCGCCGCACGCAGCAGCGGGTCGCAGTTCTGGCTTTGCAGCGCGATGATCTGCGGCATGTTGTCGATCACGCCGCTCTCCAGCAGGTGCTCCAGCGCGCGGATCGCGCCGAGAAAGAGCGTTCCGTTTCCGGTCGGGATCACGATGTTGGCCGGGATGCGCCCAAGCTGCTCGAAGGTCTCATAGATGTAGGTCTTGGTGCCCTCGTAGAAAAACGGGTTGTAGACGTGGTTCGCGTAATAGACGCCCTCCTGCTCGACCTTCGCGCGGCAGACGTCGGCGCAGTGGTCACGGGAGCCGGGAACGACGGTGCAGACCGCGCCGTGCGCGCGGATCATGTCGATCTTCTTGGGGCTGGTGCCCTCCGGAACGAAGATCTCACAGCCAATGCCCGCCTTGGCGCAGTAGGCCGCGACCGAGTTTCCGGCATTGCCGCTGGAATCCTGAACGACCCTGTCCACGCCGATGGCCTTGCAGTGCGCCACCAGAACCGCCGCGCCGCGGTCTTTGAACGACAGTGTCGGCATGTAATAGTCCATTTTCAGCAGCACGTTTTCATCCAGCCGCACAACGGGCGTCATGCCCTCGCCCATCGTAACGCCGCGCCAGCTCTCGCCGTCCAGCGCCATAAAGCGCCGGTAGCGGAACATGCTCCATTCGTGCGTATCGACCTCGCCGAGATCAAATCGGGGCGGCCGGAATTCCAGCTCCCACAGCCCGCCGCAGTCGCAGTGTGCTTTCCCTGTATCGACCGCCGCGCGGCATCCGCATTTGGTGCAGACAAATTCCATTCTCGCCGTCCCCCTTTATACGCGCACTTCCGCAACGGCTTCGATCTCGACCAGCGCGCCGTTGTGCAGCTCCCGCGTGGGGACGACAACGCGCGCCGGCTTGTGGCTGCCGAAAAACGCCGCGTAGACCGCATTCACCGCGTCCCAGAGCGCAATGCTCGAGACGTACACCCGGCAGAGCACGACATCTTCCCTGCCGCAGCCCGCCGCATTCAGCACCAGCTCCACATTGTGCAGCGCATCGCGCGTCTGCTGTTCGATGTCCGCCGCCATCGGCGCGCCGGTCTCGTGGTGTACCGGAAGCTGACCGGAGACATAGAGCATCCTGCCGGAGATCATACCGGGAACATAGTGTCCCTTGTTCGCAAGCCTGGATTCGATTTTAACTTCCTTCATCCGCGTTTCCCCCTTACCTCGTCGAGATAGCTGTAGATCGTCACCTTGTTGACGCCCAGCTTCTCGGCGGCTTTTTCAATGCTGCCCTTCATCAGAAACAGTCCCTTCTGCTCCATGAAGCGCACCTTTTCGATGCGCGCCTCGCGCGGCAGATTCTTTGCGTCCGCGTCGCCGAGGATCCCGTCCATCAGGTTTTCGATCATCACGGAAACATGCTCCCGCGCCTCGCCTTCTCCTGCACCGTCTGCCTTCTGCTGCGGCTCCGGCGGCAGAAGCGACTGCAAAAAATCGATCTGCCGCGTGATCTGCGTTGTATCCAGATTGATGCACAGTGCACCTGTGAGCCGTCCGTCCGCATCCTTGATCAGAAGCGTGGACGAGCGGATGCGCTTGCCGTTCGGCGCGGTAAAATAGTAGTTTGCAGCATAGTTTTCCTTCAGGTCGTCAGACAGGATGACCTTTTTGACGAGCTGGTCAAAGCTGGCGCCGAGCTGCCGCCCGGTCACGGACGGGTTTTCCACATAGACAACCGAGTGTGCCGGATCGTCCAGATCGTGCAGCACGATCTCGCAGTCTGCGCCGAACGTCTGCACCAGCATCTGCGCCAGCGGAACATACGGCCGCAGCGCGGGCTTGATGTCCATGCCGCGCCTCCTTATTGCAGTCTGCCGCGGCATGCGATCTCCAGCTCCTGCACGACCTGCTCGCCGGAGATCAGGTACGCACGGTCGTAGAGATTGCAGACCGGGCAGATGTGCACCGGGATGATGCGCACCTTGTCGCCGACCTGAACGCGGTCATGGAAGGCGCGGTCAAGGACGATCGCATGCTCGTCAAAGACCTTCTCGATGTGTATCTCCGGCCACTCATAGATCGTTCCCTTTCCGGGCGTGGCGCAGATGCCCTCGGTGCGCGACTGCATCGTCAGCCCCTTCGCACCGACATCGAGGATCGTCCGCGTATCGGTCGGCTTGCTGATGACCGTCGCCAACACAGTCGCGGCGCACAGCTCCAGCGTGCCGGCGGCATGTCCCTGCGACGCGTCCATCAGCGCATATGTGCCGGGACGCAGCTCTGTAATGCCCGGAAGAATGGGAACGTGGTTCATAAATGTCGGCGTTGCGCCGTAGCTGACCGTCCGGCACGGCATACCATGCGCCCGCGCCAGCTCTGCAAAATGGAGCGTCCGGCGCTGTGCGCCCTCGGCGATCTGCATCAGCGCTGGAATGTCCGCCGCGCCGTAGCTGTTGCCGTCATGCGAGAAAATCCCCTCAAACCGCACATGCGGGCAGCGCGCGATCACGTCGAGCAGGCTCCGAAAATCCGCCTCCTCGATGATGCCGGAGCGGTTCTCGCCGACCTCGATCTCTACAAGGACCGGAACGGTCACGTTTTCCGCCGCAAAGACCCGCTCCGCCTCCGTCACCTGACACGGCGTATCCACGCCGAAGGAGACACGGACGCCGCTTTGTATCAGCGCCGCGATGCGCCGCAGCTTCGTCTCCCCCACGATCTCGTTTGCGATAAAGATGTCCCGCAGGCCGTTTTCCGCCATCACCTCGGCCTCGCCGGTCTTTGCCACCGCAATGCCGCAGGCACCCTGCCGGAGCTGCATCTTGGCGATCTCGGGCGTTTTGTGCGTCTTTGTGTGCGGACGGAGCTTCACGCCGTTTTCCTCGGCGTAGCGCTGCATGTCCGCCAGATTTTTCATCAGCCGCTCCCTGTCGATCAGCAGAGCGGGCGTGTCCAGTTCCAGAAACTTCATTGTTCTCGCCTCCTGTTCGCAGTATAATATAATTTATTCTATTTTGTCAATGTATCGTATAAAAAATTATTTCATCGATTCCCGCGCCAAAACAGGCATCCCATCCGGCAGTTTTCCCTTTACTTTTTCCGTTGCCTCTGCTATAATAGTTGCCAGTCAATACGCGCCCGTAGCTCAGCTGGATAGAGTGACAGACTCCGACGTTTCTGCCCCATTCGGCTGAGAGAAGCCCAAAGCCGTTGATACGACTGGACTTTTCGGGTGTGAGAGCATTTTTCCGCTTGTTCCTTGACTACTGTTTGACTACCATTTTCAAAAAGCGATGATCGGCACTTCGCCGTTTATCTCATAAATGCGCTCGTAGCTCAGTTGGATAGAGTGACAGACTCCGACTCTGTAGGTCGCACGTTCGAATCGTGTCGGGCGTACCAAAAATGACGTGAAATCATATGATTTCACGTCATTTTTATATGATAATGTTTTGATTCCTTGCTTTTGCTGCATAGCGCAACCGGATAGAGCGTTTCAGCAGGGAGCTCAGATTTCCAAGTTGCTCTGCATGATCTGACTGGCTGCTTTTTTATTTTTGTCAAAGGCGTGGGTGTAGATATCCAGCGTGGTCGACGGTTGGCTGTGTCCTAAGAGTCCGGCAACCGTGCCGACATCCGTGCCGCTGGCGATGAACAGGCTTGCCGCCGTGTGGCGCAGGCTGTGGACGTTCAGGTCCGTCGGAAGATCGTTTGCCTTGAGGATTTTCTTGAAGCGCCAAGTGAACGTCGAGGGCGTCATCGGGAGCTCCATGCCCTTTCTGCGGAGCACATAATCGTCTTTCGTCTGCTCGCGCCGGTCGTAACGCTCCGTTTCGGCGGCGCAGAAGGCTTCGTATTCGCGGAGCAGGCTTTCCATCTCGGCGGAGAAGTACACATACCGGTTTCCGGCTTTCGTCTTCGGCGCTTTGACGATAATCTCGTCACCCGTCGTTTTGACGGCATTGCGGCAGACGTGGATGCTGCGCTCGGCGTAGTTGATGTCCTCCCACTTGAGTGCGCAGCATTCGCCGCGCCGCATTCCGGTCGCGATGATGAGCTTGAAGTAGGTTTCATACAGGACGCTTTCTGCCTCCAACGCCTGAATGAGCTTTTTTACTGTTTCATCATCCGCAATCTTTTTCTCTTTCTTCTGTCCTGCGTATTTGTAGGTGCGCCACGCGGGATTGTGATCGAGATAGCCGCCCTCCATCGCGTCGGAGAGGATGCCGCACAGACAGCTGTGGACACCCTCGACCGTCGCTTCGGAGAGCGGCTTTCCTGTCGCTTTATTTTTCTGCTTCCGCAGCTTTGTGTACAGACTGCGGAAGTGTTCCGGCCGCAGATCGACCAGCTTGTAGCTGCCGAGGTACGGTTTGAACCGCTCGATATCCTGCTTCTCGCGCACGAGCGTGGACTTCGCCAGCTTGTCCGGCGCAATCGTCTGGAGCCAGATTTCCGTGTACTTTTCCAGCATGATCGGCCGGGCGATACCCGGGTTCAGCTTCTTGCAGCTCATCTCGAACAGCATCGCCTGCTCCTGCAGCCATTTTTCCGTCTGTTTGGGCGTAAGACCCGCGGGCGGCTTAACCGTTTTCTGCTGCGGATTGCGCCGCCGTCCGTCGGGCGTGTAACCCATCGAGGCAACGAGCAGGTAGCTATTCCCACGTTTTCTGATACTTACCATGTTGTGATTCCTCCTGTTTCGCTCAGCACGGCTGAGATTTTGTAACAGCAACAATGCCAGAAAAATCGGGAATAGCGAGTAGATTTTGAAGATTCTACAAAAACGACAATGGTATCGGTGATGTTTCAGCAGACTGGAAGTGATCAATCTAACAATCCTTCGGTCATCAATAACTCAAGAACTCTTGCTTCTCTCTCAAACATGGCATGATTATAAGGGGTTTGTGTTACATTGCGATTCTTTCTTATCGCAGTTTCGGGATCGACAAATTCCAAAGTATATGTTTCTGTAAATTCATACTCATCTAAATCTTGCGCAACCACACAATCCTCTGCTTCGCAAAGATAATAATAATTATCCTGAACAAAGCATTCCGTCTCATCCAAATCACTCTTCTGAATGCGGTGGACATACCCATATTCTTTTATCGTTTCGGTTTTAACTACCAGCCCTGATTCCTCACGGGTTTCCCGTATCATAGCATCTATGGGCTTCTCACCGCTTTCTATCCCGCCGCCGGGGAACTTATAGTAGTCATATTTCAAGCTGTGTATCATAGCAATCTTGTTGTTTACAATGATAATACTTCTGGCAGAATTGCGAACAAATGCGTGTGTACATTTTCCGTAATCTTTCTTATCCATCTCAAATAGTAATCTCATGCTGCCTCCCCATAGCCCGATTTATTGAACAAACTATATCACATATTTTTTCTCTATTCAACGACTGATATGGTGCGTCAGGAAGCTCGCAAATCCATGCTGTTCACTGCGAACAGACTGTCGCTCATACATGCCATAGAATCCTGCATGTGTTATTCCATATCCCAATTTTCATGATCGTCCTCGGTATGACCGAGGGCGGTTTTCCTTTGCCGGAGCTTCTTTCGGCGCTTGCTGTCAATATGCAGCGGCATAGTCGTTCCGTCGAGCTGCGGCGCATCGTCCGTCATCTGCTCCACAGCACGGCCAAGGCGCACAGCGCCGCGCACAAGATCAATGCCGCGATTGAGATCCATGCGTACAGGTGAATTTTCTTCCGCGTTTCCTGTACTGTATCCGAAAGCTGTTTCTTCGTATCGTTCAGAGTCTCGGTCAGGGCAATCTTCGTACTCTCGGTCAGTGCTTTGCAGGCGGAAGAATACCTCTCGTTCAGGCTCTCAGCCTGTTTCTCGAATTTTTCTGCACTCTCCTGCATCTCGGTCAAAGCGTTCTGTGCTTCCTGCTTCGTCAGGAGCGTTTTCAGGTTTGCATCCAACTGCATCTGCTGCAGGAACAGCCTGTCCTGCATTTCGAGCATCGCACTCCAGTTCCGCTCCGTGATCATCACACTGGGTTCCAGCCGTTGCGCCTCGTCCATCAGCTTTTTGTGCTGCGTCAACATTTCTTGTGTTGTCATTCTCCGTTCTGTATCCAAATTCGGTCTCCATATTTTCTTTCAAGTATTTTTCTATATGTAATTTGCTGTCGCGGCACTTGCGACCGTCCGGCGTGGTGTAGGTGATGTTTTTGCGGCTGTCTGTCCATGTCGCGCCGTATCCCTCGGCGCGGAGCAGTGCCAGAAAATCCTCGCGGCTGGCGGCATACCGCATACACTCGTCGATCACGCGCATCAGTTCGAACTTCCAGCTCTCACCTTTAGATGCCGTGTAATATTCCGCATTGGACATTCCGCGGGAATGTTTTTGCTCATCCCTCTGAAATTTCGGCAGCCCTAGTTCTTCACAGATCTGGTCGTTGCGAACGCGCAGCTCCTGAATCTGCTCGTCCGCCATATGCACTTTTTTGCCAGTTTCAAAATTCACACTGTTGATGATACAGTGCGAGTGGATATGCTCTCGGTCAACATGGGTACACACCAGAACTTCACAACCCTCGAAGTATCCGACAAGTCTGCGGGCAGCTTCATGCGCCGTGCGCGGGTCAACGTCTGCGCCTTTTGGAAAACTCTGTACCATGTGGTAAAACATCACGCCGCCATCCTTGCGGTGCAGCAGCTTCGTACTCAGGAATTCATCGAACGCTGTTTCCGGCTGACAGCCAATGCCGCTGACGAGCTGCTGTCCATCCCAGATCGTCTTGCTGAGTTGGGAAACGTAGCGCATGACACTTTTCATGCAGCCGCGTGTTTGTGTGCCTTTCTTGTAGTTTACGAAATGGACGATTGCGATTTTCCGCGCCCTCCTTCCTGTATCTGCCGCAGGGTGACGTTGATTTTTGCGAATTCCTGTGCAGCTGCGTCCAGATTGGCAAACTGCACCTTGCCCGTGTTCGCCAGCACAGCGAGCTGGTTCAGATTGTTGCCGATGGCTTTCTGCTGCCGCAGGACTTCTTTGAGACCATCCATGACGACGATGCGCTTGCCAAGGCAGCAGGCGGTCACATAGTCACTCATGGACATGCCCGCCTTCTGTGCCAATGCCTGGATTTTTTCGCGGTCTGCGGACGCCATGCGGGTGCTGAATTTGATGTCTTTTTTCATGTGTTCTCCTATCGTTGATAAAGTGGGTTTGGGCTTCTGCCCAAAAACTGTGCGGAAGGCGGGCAGCGGCGTTGCCGCAGACCAGACAAACGCGATGCTTGCCTCCTCCCGAACGGGAGGATTTTTCCCGCCGCGGTGGGACTTTTCTGCGTTGGGCTGGCGTATTGCGCCTGCGTTTTTTCACATTGCCCGCACGTCGACGCAACGTGAGTCTTTGCGGCACTCCTGCGCACACACTCGCTGTCGGGGCAGAAAGCCGCACACAGCGGCGACACGCGCCTCACGGCGCGGTGCAGGCGCTCGGTACGCCCGCAGGGTCGATCGTGCCGATTGTTTTCACGGGCAGAAAATCGGCACTTTCGGCACGCTTGAGGGAAATCCACCGTTTGCCGTTGCTACGGTAGGTATCTGCCAGAATCCCGTTTTCCCTTAGAGCCGCAACGCTTTCCCGCACCAACCGCGTGACCTTTTTCGGTGTGATACCGAGGCTGCCGTCAGGGTCGATCTTTGCGGACAGTGCCGATGGTGAGCCGAGATATGTAGAATCGGCACGGAGCAATTCAGAGAGAAGTTTTGTGAGTTGAAGCGTTGAAATCTTAGAAGCACTGCTGCAAGTTTTGCTGTCCTCAAGCAGTTTCCAGGCGTGATCTTCCTCGCCAAATTCGAGTTTTAACGTCCTATCCGGAATATCACGACCGGTGCAATGCAGCGAGGCAATGTTGGCAAGGCGAGAACTTTTCTGGAGAACAAAGGTCGAATCTGCCGCGCCGCTTAAGCCGGTCGAGCCGGAGATCATGTTCATCGGATCGTCGTCGTGGAGTTTCCTCAGATGGTGGATAAGCAGGATCGCGATTTGCCGCCTGTCTGCAAGCCGTTTCAGAAGCCCGATGTCCTGATAGTCATTTGCGTACAAATTGCTGTCACTGCCCGCGCTGCGCACACGCTGTAATGTATCGATCACAACAAGCTTTGTGGTTGGATGCTCCGTCAAAAACTGCTCGATTTGCTGTTCCAGCCCATGCTTGAGCGTGTCGGCCATGATCGCAAAGTGCAGCGTCGGCGGCGCTTCCTCGGTCAGATCAAAGAGCCGCGACTGGATACGCCGGTAGGAATCTTCGAGGCTGAGATACAGCACTTCGCCCTGCGTCACGGCAAAATTCCAGAGCGGCTGACCCTGCGCAACGCACAGGCATAGCCACAGCGCCAGCCACGATTTGCCGATCTTCGGCGCGCCCGCGAGGATGTGCAGGCCCTCTGGAATCAGTTCGTCTACCAGAAACGGCACCGGGGAGTATGGCGCTCTCTGTAACTGTTCAGCGGTCATGGTTTCGAGTGTCTTCATTTGTTCACTTTATTTCGATATTATTTATTGTAGTTACATTCTCTACAAATCTACAATCGAATGATAGCACAACCATTGACATTCCACAATAGGTAATGTATCATTTAAGCACATACACTACACGAGTGAAAATATATTCTCTACAAAGGAGGCGCACGCGCATGGGCGTTCTGGGAAAAGATCTATTGGATTTTCATCGGCCGCGCACCAATACGAAGGTGGAGTTTGGTGCTTCCGGCTATTGGGTCGAATCCCATCCGGCGATGCAGCCCTACGGCGCTGTGCTGACAGAAATTCTGAACCTTGATGCTGCGCCGCTTCAAGAATTATTGGATCAGTATCAGAAAGCGGTTGCAGAAGCTAATTCGGAACAGGCAGCGCGGGCGTTTCAGGCTGTGACAAATGGATTTGCATCCTTACCGCTTTACCGCCTGTATTGGAATGACGTTCAGCTGTTTGCAAGCATGGATGTGCGTGAATTATTCGTGGGAGAAGCGCAGGAAGCGTTCCGCGAATATGCGATGCAGGACGATACGTTGCCGAGGTTCATGCAGGAGCAGCTGGACGCCATCCGATTGATTCAGGAGCGCTATGCGTGGTTCCTGGACGGCATTTTTGCAGGCAAGCCGTTTGAAAAGAAAAAGGGTCAGAGAAAAACTTCTCTGGCCCAGCAGATTGAGAAAAAAGGCTTGGAGCCGTTCGTCAGCGGCGTCAGCCTTGGCGCAAGTCCGGAGGTGGACGCGCCGAAGGTAAACGCGCAGTTCTGCATCCGCGGCACTGGGCGCGAGGCGGAGGTGGTCGAAAAAATGTACTTTGACCGGCTGCTGGATTTTGTCTATGTGGAGTTTATGAAGGGACTGCAAAAGGGATTTGTACCGAAGCGCTGCGCCAACTGTGGTCGCTGGTTTTTGCAGGCGCCGGGCGCGACCTTTGCCTATTGCGCCGGTCCTGCGCCGGAAGACCCAGGTAAAACCTGCCGGGAGATCGGCGCGGCCAGCAGCTTCAAGGACAAGGTTGCGAACAATGAAGTCTGGCAGGTGCAGCAGCGGGCATACAAGAAATACTACGCGCGCACGATGCGGAAGGATATGACCAAGGCCGAGTTTGAGGCATGGACGCGCGACGCAGAGCAAAAGCGGGACGCCGCGCTGGAACCGTATGCACGCGCAGAAAGCGAGGAAGAACGGCAGCGCATCGCGGCTGAACTGGAGGAAAAACTCAACAGGCTGTGACGCATCGCTTTTGCTTATCTCCTACTTGAGTATTTTTTCCAACACCGCATAAAATACAAGTAAATTCTGCGCAGAAAAAGTCCCGGCAAGCCATCAGACGATGGTTTACCGGGACTTCGTGTTTCGGCTGATTACGATTTTGTTTCTTCCTGCTCCTGCAGTTTTTTCTCCAGTGCGGACTGCTTTGCAAGAATGGCATTGACCTTATATCATAGCTCCAGCAACAGGTAGAAAAGGTTAGAACGATATTATAGATCTGTTTCCTGTAGAGAGAAGAGAACAGCGCAGCATCAAGGTGAAAAGCCAATCCGCTGCGCTGTCTGATGTTCGCTTATAGGGGCAGGACAGCGGCTTTTGCTGCTTGGCCGTATGTAAGTCACTTCTTGCATCGCCAGAGGAAGGTCACGATCTGCGCTCTGGTGCAATCTGCGTCGGGGCTGAATGTCGTGTTGGTGGTTCCCTTGGAGATGTCCTCCTTGACTGCCCACAGAACTGCGTCGGCATAGTAGAACAAACGTTTGTCAATAGCGCATTTGAATAACTTTTTGATATTGGAACGAAACGGCTAACGATTATTCTTCAAATGGGGCACGGCCCAAGGAAGGTATTCCAATAGAAAGAAGGGGCGGCTTGGCCGCCCCTTCCGGGTTTTTGCGATGTGATGTTCCGGCAAACGGCGTATGCCGCAAGCTCAACTTTGAACCGTCACGATTTACTTTTTCATCAGCTCGCAGAAGCGCATGAGGATCGTGGCGACCTCGGCGCGGGAGGCGGTCGCCTGCGGGCGCAGCTGGCCGTTCGAGCCCTGAATCGGGCCCTGGCCGACGGCCCACTGCATCGCGGAGACG
>ENA-OPXM01001379-OPXM01001379.1-human-gut-metagenome-genome-assembly--contig:-NODE-1379-length-11392-cov-1.820235_pt1 | contig 11392 bp, 11 predicted proteins | sample MGYA00241707_ERZ502035 | MGnify/ENA primary metagenome ERZ502035 (study PRJEB25962, sample SAMEA2043051) | human gut metagenome | biome: human gut; feature: human-associated habitat; material: faeces... | reverse complement strand
TTCCGGAGATCATATTTATAAGATGGATTATGAAGTTATGTTGGACTTCCATAAGGCCAACAATGCAGAGGTTACCATTGCGGTAATGCCGGTTCCCATTGAGGAGGCAAGCCGTTTCGGTATCATGAACACCGGTGAAGATGACCGCATCGTGGAATTTGAAGAGAAACCGGAACACCCGAAGAGCAATCTTGCCTCCATGGGTATCTACATATTCAACTGGAAGCTTTTAAGAAAGATGCTCCTTGCAGATATGAAAAATCAGGATTCCAATCATGATTTCGGAAAAGATATCATTCCGACTATGCTGAATGATGGAAGAAAGCTCTATGCATACAAGTTCAAAGGATATTGGAAAGATGTTGGAACAATTGATTCACTCTGGGAAGCTAATATGGACCTTCTTGATAAGAACAATAAGCTTGATCTGAATGACCCAAATTGGAAGATCTATACAGAAGATGCAACTGCACTTCCACAGTATATCGGAGCAAATGCAACTGTAGAAAGAGCCTTCATTACACAGGGATGTGTCGTTGATGGTACAGTTAAGAATTCTGTTCTGTTCACTGGTGCGAAAGTTGCTGCCGGTGCAAAAGTCATTGATAGTGTCCTCATGCCGGGTGCTGAGGTTGCAGAAGGTGCCGTTGTTACACGTGCCCTTGTTGCCGATGGCATTAAGATTGGAAAGAACGCTGTTGTCGGAGACGCAGCCAGCGAGAATATCGAGCTCGTTGCAAAACGAGTAAAGGGGGACGAATAAGATGAGTAAAGCTTTTGGAATTATCAACTTTGCAGGAAACAACATACAGGTAAATGACATGCAGGCATACCGTCCAATCGGTGCCTTCTCCTTCCTCGGAAGATATCGTGTGATCGACTTTCCGATTTCTAACATGAGTAACAGTGGAATTGATGTAATGCAGGTTTATGTTCGCAGAAAACCTCGTTCTCTCGTAGAACACATCGGAACAGGACGTCATTACAATATCAACTCCAAACGTGGTAAACTGATTACTCTCTTCCAGGAGAGCAACATTGACAACGGTATTTACAACACAGATATCGCTGCTTACATGGAAAACCTTGACTGCTTCGACGAGATCAACTCTGAATATGTTGTGATTGCACCTAGCTACATGGTTTATACAGCTGATTACAGTACATTCCTTAATTCACATATTGAATCAGGTGCAGACATCACTCTGATGTATCACTCTGTTGACAATGCGAAGGATCATTTCCCGAACTGTCAGACACTGAACATCAACAAACAGAAAGGTGTTCTCTCCATGGAGCCAAACCTTGGAAATGCTAAGAACAGAAATATCTTCATGGATACTTATGTAATGAAGAAAGATCTGTTCCTTGACCTGGTTCAGAAGGCACACAAACTTTCCTCCATGTACACACTGGCTGATATCGTGAATGAGTCTTGTGAGGAACTTGATGTTCGCGCATATCCACATCGTGGATACTTTGCAACAATCTCAGACTTCAATAGTTACTATGAAGCAAACCTTGAACTGATCGACCTGAAAAAAGCAACAGATCTGTTCCATGATAACTGGCCAATTTATACACGTACAAATGACTCCTGCCCGACACAGTATTTTGAAGGCAGCAAGGTAACATCCTCCGTAATTTCTAACGGATGCCTGATTGAAGGTGCTGTTGAGAACTGTGTTATCGGACGTGGATGTACAATCAAAGAAGGGGCAATTGTTAAGAATTGTGTCATCGGTGCAGACGTGGTTATCGGAAAAGGTGTTCATGCTGAGAACCTTGTGATTGACAAACATGCACGCCTGATTCGTGGTAAGCGTATTATCGCATCCCCTGATAAACCGGGATACATCAAACGTGGTGACAGACTGTAAGCTTAAAATCGTTTTTTACAGAATCTTATAGGAAAATAATTTTTCCATAAATACGTGTCGTTAATACATATACATAAAAAACCGGAAAGTAAAAGATAAATTTAAATTCTTTTACTTTCCGGTTTTTCAGTTTATACTCAAATTTGATTTACATTTTTATTTGCGTCATCTTTTACTTACTTACGGTTCTTTTTGTAAATAATTGCAAGTCCTTTCAGGAGCAGATCATCGTCCAAGATAATCTCTCTTCTACAATGAGGAACAATCTTCTTCGCCAGTCCGCCTGTCGCGATCACAGTTGCCTCTCCCCCAAGCTGTTCCTGCAGACGATCAATGATTCCATCCATTGCGGCAGCGCTACTGTAGATCAGACCACTCTTCATACACTCTGTAGTATTCTTTCCAATCATATGCTCCGGTGCTTCAATACTGATTCCGCCAAGCTGAGATGCATGAGCTGTCAGAGAATCCAGAGAAACTCCGATTCCAGGATAAATCATACCTCCGATATAATTCTTATTTTTATCAATCACACAGACTGTATTTGCTGTCCCAAGATCAAAGATTAGAAGTGGAGCCGGATACTCAACAATTGCTGCAACAGAATCGACCACCAGATCACTTCCCAACTGTGCTGGGTTATCGATTCGAATGTTCAATCCTGTCTTAATTCCGGCTCCCACAACAAGAACATTCTTCTTCAGGATCTTCTCTACCGCCAGCTTCACGATGGTTGTAATCTGCGGCACAACAGAAGAAATGATTCCGCCTTCGATTTCATCTCTATGAATATGATAAATATCAAGTACATTCTTAATATCGATTGCATACTCTAACTCTGTCTTCGTACGAACAGTTGACAAACGTTCTACAAAAAGAGTTTTATCTCCATCAATACAGCCCAATACAATATTTGTATTTCCAATGTCTATTGTCAGTATCATCTTTTAAACTTCCCCTCTCTGTGCCAGAATCTGATCAAGGATTCGATCTGCTGTTTCCTCTTTTGTCAGCTTGCCGAGCTCTTTTTCAAAATCTTCTGTGATCACTGTGACCACATTCGTATTCCCGCCAAACCCGGCGCCTTCCATTTTCAAACTGTTTGCTATAATCATGTCCAGGTTCTTTTTCTTCAGCTTCTTTCTGGAATTCTCGAGCATATTTTCTGTTTCCATCGAAAATCCACAGAGAAATTGATCTTTTGTTTTATGCGCTCCAAGATACGCAAGAATATCATCTGTGCGTTCCATTTCAAGTGCCAGATCGTCATCCTTTTTCTTCACCTTTTCATCACTGACATAGCGTGGTCTATAATCCGCAACTGCTGCTGCCTTAATAATAATATCCTGTTCTTCGGCCCGTCCTGTCACTTCTTCAAACATTTCTCTCGCCGTTGTGATTGGAACAACATTTACAAAATGTGGCTTCTCAATAGAGGTCGGTCCTGTGACAAGTGTAACATCCGCTCCACGCTGCATACATACCTTTGCAATCGCATACCCCATCTTTCCGGTAGAATGATTCGTAATATAGCGTACAGGATCAACAGACTCCTGTGTAGGACCTGCTGTAACCAGAACATGCAGTCCTTTCATATCCTTTTCTCTTGCGATTTCCCGCAAAATATATTCAAGTAAAAGCTCCGGTTCCGGCATTTTCCCTGCTCCTGTATCTCCACAGGCAAGATAACCAACCGCCGGGCTGATCACTTCATAATTATAATGCTCCAGTACCTTCAGGTTATCCTGAACGATTGGATTCTCAAACATATTCGTATTCATTGCAGGAGCAACGATCTTCTTACATTTGCACGCCATGATCGTTGTTGTCAGCATGTCATCCGCAATGCCATGAGCAATCTTCCCAATCACATTCGCACTTGCCGGTGCCAACATAACTACGTCCGCTTTCTTCGCTAATGATACGTGTTCTACACTATATTGAAAATTCCGGTCAAATGTATCTACAAGACACTTATTTCCTGTCAGTGTCTCAAATGTGATCGGATTAATAAAATTTGTCGCATTTTCTGTCATAAGCACATGCACATCTGCATGCAATTTCTTCAGCGCACTTGCAAGTGACGCAATTTTATATGCTGCAATACTTCCTGTCACTCCAAGAAGTACAGTTTTTCCCTTTAACATGAGTACATTTTTCCTTTCTGTTAAACTCTTTTTTTAGTTTAGCACAACAAATATTCTTAGAAAAGTCCTTTACCGTTATGTTTTTCACAAAATACCGTATAATTTTGTATTTTATCCACATTCTATATAAAGAAACCCACATTCTTTTCTTATAACTGATGCACGTATTCCATCTTTGATATTATTTCGTAACAAATAACGCACCATAAAAAGGAGGATTTCATCATGGATGAACAAACACGAAAACTATATGAAGAATGCAACATCGGATGTCAGATGGCAATCGAAAGTATGCAGCAAATTAAAGATTTCACCCAAGATACAACCTTATTCCAATTAATTGAAAAATACATTGATCGTCATTCTCGATTAGGCGGTAATGCAAAAGACCACCTGATTGATTCGGGAAATGAAGTTAAAACTCCGGGAATGATGGCTTCCGCATTTTCCTGGTTCAGCACAGAACTTAAACTGAATCTGAATGATGATAACTCCAAAATTGCAAAACTTCTGATTGATGGATGCAGCATGGGAATTAAAACACTCGGAGAACGTGCCAATACATTGAACAGGGCTGACAAATCTGCCGATGCACTGGCAAGAAAAATTATCAAAACAGAAGAAGAAATGATACGAGAATTAGAATCATTTTTATAAAATTTGCTTTCTCTTATCTGTAATGTTAGTATAGTGATATTAAGTTATTAACATTACAGATAAGGAGCATTCTATGCTGAAATCATATATTGCATTTGACCTGGAGACAACCGGGCTAAGTCCTCAGGAACATGAAATTATAGAGATTGGTGCCCTCAAAGTCCGGGAAGGAAAGGTCGTTGACCGTTTTATGGAATTCGTCCATCCAGACAAACCGATCACACCGATGATCACCAACATCACACATATCACAAATGATATGGTTGCAGGAGCAAGATCCTGCCCGGAAGTCATCCACGATTTTCTCTCCTTTTGTGAAGATGACGTGCTGATCGGACACAACGTCATGTTTGACTATAGCTTTGTAAAATGCAGTGCAGTCAGAGAAGGTCTTACATTTGAAAAAATGGGGATCGATACTTTAAAAATTGCCCGCAAAGTACATAAAGACTTTGAGTCTAAAAGTCTCGGTGCGTTATGCGACTATTATCATATTGAGAATCCTGCTGCTCACCGCGCATACTATGATGCACTCGCAACCGCAAAGCTTTATCAGACACTGGCACACTATTTTGAGCCACAGGATCCGAAAGTGTTCCAGCCTCTTCAACTTCAATATAAAATTAAAAAAGTGCAGCCTGCCACACCAAAGCAGATTGCACTCTTAGAACGTCTGACGGAACAGAAAGAACTGATACCTGACTGGGATACAACTACGCTGACAAGAAGCGAAGCCTCCCGGATCATTGACAGACTTTTGAAATCTTAATCTTCCTGAAGTCTCTGTACCATTGCCCAGATCGCCTTTGCTGAATTGAAGTTCACCGGCATCATCTCAGAGGCTTCAATGCTGATATCAAATGCATCCTCCAGCTCTGATACAAGTGTGATGATCGCGAAAGAATCAAGAAGCTGATCATCGATCAGAGCTGTCTCGTTCTCATAGTCAATACTATCATCAATCTCATTTAAAATCTCTAATAATTCTTCCATTTTTTCTTCCTCTTTTTCTATTATTTTAAATTTCATTATATCCTACGTTATATCACAAATATCTTTTTATGACAACTGTTCTACCATATTCAATTCATAAGTTTCCTGCTGTACTCTTGCCTGGATCCATCCTTCTTCCTCACTGTAAAGTACAACTCCCGGAAGTTCATGACTCAAGAATAATGCCATTCCTTCCATCGCTGAATATGCACCGGTTCTCTCAAACACAAGGATACTGCCTTTTTCCAAACCTCTCAAGGTAATTTCATTGCATAGAACATCATTCAATGTACATAAGGATCCACAGACTTTCCATGTCTTCTCCTCTGTATTCTTGTCCTCAGAGTCTTCCGCATCCTTCATTGAAACTTCTTTCGGAAGTACCTTCACATATGGCTCATACATTCCCTTAATCTGTCCGTCGTAATTAATCTGATGACAGCCTCCATCAACAATGCAATAATGAATTCCATCACTTGTCTTTGTATCTTCCACTTTGGTCAAATAATAGCCACACATCGCAGCCAGCGCACGCCCCAGCTCTACTGTTACATGCCCCTTCCACTGCATAGCCTTCACAGCGTCCTGAAGCCCCTTCAGACCAGTTTCCTCAAAGGTCTCTGCCGTTTTATCGCGGAAATACGGAACTGCCGTTCCAGAGCCATATTCAAGACATTTCACATCAATCTGTTCTTCTGCCGCCTTCTTTAAAAATTCATCCAGATATGTCAGTTCTTTCTGATGACGCTTCAGATTCTTCTTCTGTGTTCCTGAGAAATAATGGATTCCCTCAGCCTCGATTCCCGGAAGTTCCTTTGCCTTTTTCAGAATTTCTAATACCGTATCTTCGTCCATTCCGAACTGATTTCCACTTGTAAGTCGCGGATACAATCTGAGAATACCATCCTCCGGATGTTCCTCGCTCCATTCCACAAAATATTGGAAATGCAGTGGGGATTCAACCGTATATGCACATCTATTTCCACAATATGCAAGTATCTCCCGAATATCATCTCGTTTTTTCATAACACCTGAAATAAACAACTTTTCCGGTGGAACTTGCAGTTTCCTGCAGATTCGGAATTCTCCCATAGAGCAGACCTCGATTCGGTCTGACCACTGAGCCATATATCCTGTCAGAAATGGATTCGCCTTCATTGCATAACAAAGGTTGATCTCCGGACCAAATCCCGCACGAATACGTTCTATCTGTTCTTTTAAGATATCCAGATCAAACACATAAAGGGGCGTTCCATACTTTCTAAACGCCTCTTGAAGCAGTTCTTCTCTCATAACATTTATCCTTTCCCCTTATTCTTTTTCCTGTGATTAATTTTAAGACATCACATTCTATTTTTTTCCATAATTCTTAAAATAATTACGGTCTGTCTTGCCATTTTTGTTCAACGGCATCTCATCTACCTGAATCAATTTTGTCGGAACCATATAGACCGGAAGTTTTTCCTTCATCTGTTTTCTGACATCTGAGGCTGCTTTCTCTCCAAGATAAAATCCCATAATACGATTTTTCTCCATATCAAAGACACAGCAGCTCTTCTCCACTCCATCAAGTGCTGTCATAGAACGCTCAATTTCCTCCAGCTCAATCCGGTGTCCCATATGTTTGATCTGGAAATCTTTTCTTCCTGCAAATACGATATTTCCTTCTTCGTCATAACTTCCAAGATCTCCGGTTCGATACATTCTCTGTTCTGTTCCATCTACAGGATACAGCACAAACTTCTCCGCTGTCTGCTCAGGTTCTTTATAATAGCCATTCGCCAGAGATTCTCCTGCCGAGCAGATTTCCCCCTGTACACCAGGTTCTGTCACCTGTTTGCCTTCCTCGTCTACAAGGATTACTCTTCTTCCCGGGAATGCCTTACCAGCCGGTATTTTCTCACTGTCCTCATACTGTCGCTCAATCGGAAAATACGTACAGTTGCAAGTAATCTCTGTCGGTCCATACAAGTTTACAAACTTTGCTTCAGGCAGTTTTTCCTGCCAGATACGCAGCTGTTTTGCCGGCATTGCTTCTCCGCTGAACATAACCCTTTTTACTGATTCCGGCACTCTGTAATTCAATCCTTTCAACGCAGATACAAGTGTTAATGCCGAAACAGCCCAGGTCAGATTAGTCACTTTCTTATCGCAAAGATAATCCAGAAGTCTCGGCGGTGTCGAGAAGTATTCTTTCGGTATCAAAACAAGCTGTGCCCCTGTCATGATACTGGAATAAATATCCTTCACAGACACATCAAAATCAAACGGTGCTTGATTTGCTATTACATCGTTATTATCAATGCCGAATATTTCGGTAAAATGGTCAATAAAGTCAATTACACTTCTGTGACACACAACAATTCCCTTTGGAGTGCCTGTTGAACCGGAAGTGAAGTTGATGTAGAGCGAATCTGTGTCAATTTTATGGCTGCGGATTTCGCCAAGCTTTGCATAATCAGGCTCCGATTTTTCCAAATCTTCAAAGGTCACAATTTTTCTTTCAGAGAAATATTCTTTCGCTGTTTCAAGCAAGCTTTCAGAAGTTACAATCACCTTTGGATTGAGTACGGAAACTGTGGTCTGAAGTCTGTTCTGCGGAAGCTCCGTGTTGAGAACAGAATAAAATCCGCCTGCGTAAACGGTTGCAAAAAATGCCGCTACTGCATCGGCGCATTTTTCCATATATATGCCTACTGCATCTCCCGATGCGATAAGTTCAGAAAGGGCGGTTCCGACAGATGAGCTGAGTTTTACAAGCTCGGAATATGAATAGGAAGCCTTTTCGTCAGTTACCGCACATTTTTCGGGAAAGTATTCGGCTGAGTTTTCAAGATAAGCCAGCACACTGCTGTTCATAGCTGCACCTCATTATATATCTGTATATTAATTATCAAATTATAAATTCGTTGACCAAATATTATATATTGCAAACGCACTAATATAATACCACAAAATTCGTCAAAAAGCATCACAAAAATGTCACAAGTAAGCGATTATTTGTATTTTCAGCAATTTGCACAAATAATCAGTCAATAATAGGCAGTTTCACTTCAAATACGGCACCGTCAAGGTAGTTATACGCTGTTACGCTGCCATTGTGAAGATGTATAATCTCATTTGCAAGCGACAAACCGATGCCCGTTCCGCCGTCACTGCCTTTGTAGAATCTGTCGAAGATATGTTCAATATCATCACGGTTTATACCGTTACCGTCATCCTTGAATCGGATATAAACATATTTCTGATTGGTTTCGCAGGCAACAGTAATTTTCTTTTTTGAATATTTCAAACCGTTTATTATGATATTTCGGAATGCCCTTGCCATTTGATCTTCATCACATTTCACATAGATTTCTTCATCGGGAAATTCAGGCACAATGCTTATGCCGTTCATCTGCTGAACAGCATCAAGTGACCGAAAACAATCGTAAAGAACCTCTTTTATGTCAAGCTTTACAAGGTCAAGCTTAAAATGTCGTGAATCGATTTTTGAAATTGAAAGAATTTCCTCAACAAGACCTGTCATTCTCTCGGTTTCCTGCATAATTATGTCTGCGGCATTTTGCGGATCTACAACATCCATTTCAATGCCCTCGGCATAGCCTTGAATTGCCATGAGAGGGGTTTTGAGTTCGTGAGAAGAATTCTGAAAGAATCTGCGCTGAGTTTTCTGTGACTCCTCGATTTTAACACCGAGTCTGTAACCGATTATGCTCATTACAACAATTGCGCAAAGAAAAATTGCTGAAATAAGCCAGTTAAGCGAACGGGTATATTTTACGATATGGTCGATATTTATGTACATTAAATACACAGGCGAATCGTTTTCATCGGATTCTGCATCGTCCCAATAATCATAATTCTGCGGTTCTTCATAAACGGTAAATACATAATAGCCGTTATCTGTTTGAAGTGTATATATTTGTTCTTCGGATATATTATGATTCTTAACCCATTCGGTGAGTTCGTATGTACTTTTTAATGAAGTTGAATTTGAGCCGACAAGGCTGTTGCCCTCGGAGGTGTTTTTGTCATTAAGAGCGTCTGTTACATCAATATAGTAAATATCCGAGGTGAAATACGAATCCTGATAACCGCTTTCAAACTTTTTTTGAAGAGTTGATTCTTCATTGGAATCTTCTTCATAATAATCCGAAGAATCATCTTCGCTCTCGTCGTTGCTGTTAGAAATATAATGCTGATAATCAATTTCGTATTCAAGAGCGTCTTCTGCCTCACTTACGAAGTGGGACGGCAAAACTATATTTAAAATTCCTGCAAATGCAAAAAAAAGTAAAATCATTGACGACCATACAATAATCAAAATACGGAATTTTATGTGTTTCACTTTTTATCCTCCGCAATGCTTATTCTGTAACCAAAGCCCCATATCGTGCCTATGCTGACATTACTGCCTGCAAGGCTTAACTTTCTACGTATTCTTCGCAAGGTTTCATCTGTTACACGGGTTTCAACTTCGGTATCAAATCCCCACACACCTTCAAGAATTTCTTCTCTTGAAAATGCCTTTTTGGGTTCTTTTAACATATATGTAAGCATTTTAAGTTCTGTTTTGCTCAAAGAAACAGGCTTGCCTTTGCAATAAAGGCAGTTTTCCTGCGCCGAAAATCTAAGATTGCCGATTTTAATATCCGAAAGCTCCTGACCTGTCACCTTTTTGGTGTTCATATCCATTCTTCTTAAAAGGGATTTTACTCTCATTAAAAGGGTTGTAAGTCTGAACGGCTTTGTCAGGTAATCATCGCCCCCGAGGGTTATTCCCCTTACATAGTCATATTCGGAATCTTTTGCGGTCAGCATAATTATAGGAACATCCGTTATCGTTCTGAGCTGACGGCATATTGTCAAACCGTCTGTTCCGGGCATCATTATATCAAGAATCACAAGTTCACACGGTTTTTTAAGGAATTCCTCCATAAGCTCGTCACCGGTTTCAAATGCGGTAACGCTGTAACCGTCACACTCAAGAAACTTTGTAATAAGGTCACGAATGTTCTTTTCATCATCCGCAATATAAATTGATGCACCCATAGTAAAAATGCCCTTTCTGAACAGAACCGCAAGTTTTAAGTATAATTTTCATCACAATCATATGTATTATACCAAATTTCGACACAATAGAAAAGGAAAAGAGGAATTACCATGTCAGAAAAAAAACAAGAATTTCACGGAAGTGATCTTGAGAAAGTAGAAGCTTATTATGGAATCAAAAAAGAAGATATCCTTGCGATATTTCAGAAAGAGGCAAAAGATATCAGGGTGGGAGATATGCACAACGGAGAATTTGACTTTTGGGTAAGATTTCCGGAAGAAAATGAGGACGAATACTATTACTGCTTTAAGGACGAAGGGTGTCATATGATCTATCACCGTTTTTTGCCGGAAGATTATGCAGATTTTGCAGCAAAATATCCGGTAGTAAAAAATGGTGAAACACTTGTCGGTGGTTTCTCAAATACAGATGCAGACAGGAATTATAATTATAACTTATAAATGCTGCCTGCATTTTTAATTATAAAATATCTTGCTATATGTAAAGATTCATGATAAGCTATACTACATCGTGCTAAAGCAAAGACGTGCTAAAGCGATTTGGGTGAGGATTTATTCTCAAAATAATGACAATTACTTTGACGAATTTGCTGCAATGCGATTACGTTATCATAAAAAACTCAGGAGAGTCTTTTCGTA
>ENA-OPXM01001374-OPXM01001374.1-human-gut-metagenome-genome-assembly--contig:-NODE-1374-length-11430-cov-1.875165_pt1 | contig 11430 bp, 9 predicted proteins | sample MGYA00241707_ERZ502035 | MGnify/ENA primary metagenome ERZ502035 (study PRJEB25962, sample SAMEA2043051) | human gut metagenome | biome: human gut; feature: human-associated habitat; material: faeces... | reverse complement strand
CTGCCAAGACAATACGCTTCAGTTAAAACTGGCATTGATGGAGGGTCCCGATTTCCCGATTGCACTCGGTGTAATCCGCGAAGTAGAAGCTCCTACATACAATGATGCCGTAACAGAGCAGATCGAAGACATCAAAGGCAAGAAGAAATATCATAACTTCCAGGAACTGTTGATGACTAATGATACTTGGGAAGTGAAGTAAATTCATAATTTATCTAATAACAAAGGCGTAGAGTGAGAACTGGTTCTCTTTCTACGCCTTTATTTATTATCCACCATAATTCAGCCATTCTGCCGATCAAACTATGTACGAACTCTCTTGAGATGAGCAGAGCAATTCCCCTACCGCCATATGGAATTTGAAATTCATAAAATATATCCTTTTATTCTATTGATAGATATCCGTTCCAAATGCCCAACCCAAATAATTTGCCTCCAGCACCTTATCTACTTTATCAAACACGACTGTGAATGGATGCTTCAAGTTACAATGAAGATTAGTTATTTGCCTCTCATTTGCTTTGACCTTCAGTTTATTTCCTTGCTTTTCAATAGTACAGTTGTATCCGACAACCGAACCATCCGGACGTTCTACAATAAAGGCGTTAGTAAGCATAGATTCAGCAATACACTTGAATACTTCGTGCACATCGTTATCCTGTGTATTAATTGTCTGCCAATCACTAACCATATTCACATATTGTTCACCTATAATAAATTCGCGTGTATCATAGAGTTCAGGATGTGGATTTCCAAAACTCAATGAATCTTGTGTCACATGTGTATCAGCACTGCAAGCCTGTTTTACTTTCAGATACGGATCTACAACAAATGCCCAGCGAAGATTTCCTGTACGATAATCAATCAGATGAGAAAAAGCTCCCATCGCATTATAAGTTTCTTTCAACCGGCGTTCTTCACCTGTCAGCAGATAAGCATAATAGGTAGCGTAACCACGCCAGCCGCTCCAACCGTGAGGAGAGTTGAACATGTTCGGCAACATCTGCACGTCATATTGTGCTTCCCAATAACGCATGGTTCCACCCCTCCGGCGGGCATCGGGGACTCGCAGTTGGGTAAGACAATCATGACTCTCCAGAATTTGTAACATAGCGTCTGTATAATGTTTACGCACCTTTTCGTCTTTCTGCATCAATCCCAGCATTCCAATCTGAAGTGCAGAACAGGAAATCATTCCATCCTCAAAAGTAAGTTCTCCTTCTGTTTCAAAGTCACCTTGTGAAGCAACCAACTGGTCGATAGCACGTTTGGCAGATTGATAATGGCGCTCCGCCGTCTCTGCCCATACAGTATTCTTCTTGCCTAACTCACGTTCGACCAAAGTAAGTTCCAGCATACTTTTCGCTACATAGATAACGCTGGTATAAATAATATGATGATTGACATAGGCACCATCTTCACGTTGCCAATTGTTCATCAACCAGTCTGCCAAACGAGAAGCCTTCTGTAAGTCGGCTATATCACCATAAGCTTGATATTTGTCTACTAACAAACCTATTGTCCCCGAAGTATTCTGTATGCGTGAAGCGTGGTACTTAGGCTCCATCTTTTGTTGATCATGTAACAAGCCGAATAAATAATCAAAGCGATCACGTAAAGCTTTATCCAGTTGTTTATCCGGAAAATATTGTGCAGCAATAAAAGAAGAATGGAAGCTATACCAACTTTCTATGTGTGAAGTAGCTTTCTGGTGATATTTCAAAGCATTCCGACGTGCCTGTTCCATAGTCCATTTCCAGTCATGATGTACTGAAAGAATACCTTCTGTTTCTTTTCCATTGTCCCTGACACGTACTGTATACAACCCGACATCCGGCAGTACACACGACACTTGCTTTACTCCCTCTCCCTGTGTCCGGATATTGACCTTCAACTCCTGCCCTTTATCATCCAACACTTTGATATCTTTAGAACCAGACAGAACTTCAAAAGATGCGGTTTCTCCCGGAACATAAGTCGTCCGATCAATAGAGATCATCGGTATGCCAGTCGCCTTATGTATAACGTGTTCAAATTCCCCCAACGGATTTATATCCATGAGCACAATAGTCCAGCTCTTGATCTCCCCTTGTTTCAGCATCCACAAATCTTGTGGATTGCGTTCGGGCAAAGGTAATGCATTCATCAAATCCAGATTTAATGACTCTATCCGGTGCCCCATAAACCAATGTGGAGGTGGATCTTGATAACCCAGATTGTAAGCCACACTCCATGAAGCTACAGGCTGTGGCGATACAATTCCCAAAGCGTGTCCTGCAGGGGTTTGCAGATAACCGTAGAAATGTGTCTTTTCATTGCGCATCAGCGTTGGGAAATATTTTCCAAACCAGTCCGGATACTTATCCATATAAGTATCGATTCCCAATTTCAGTCCCGCCTTTGTCGGTTGAAAAGGTACATTCCCTTTGTTTTCAAGAGTAACTTTCAAAGCCGGCTGCCCTTTCCATGACTGATACGTTAGACGGCATTCCACCTGGTCTATCGTACTCCGATAAGAAAGATATCCGTCAGGTATCCAAGCTGCGGTAATTTCTTTACCACTGATTTCAGCATAAAAAGAAGGACCACAGTTACCTTGCCCAGAACGAAAGAAAGGAATGGTGTCATTACCTTTCTTATCCTTGAAGATAATCTGTTCCAAATAGCCCTTGTCTGAAATGCGAGCTTCCCATCCGGTATGTTTCCATACGGTAGACTGAGAAAAGGCACCCATACTACATAACAAGCTTCCTAGCAGGAAATAATTTTTTATCATTTATATATCAGTTTTTTGTGTTTTGTATAGTAAATCACACTTCCCCTATATAAGGGAATTAAGGGAAAGTGTGATATGTATATGTCTATTTATGGCAACTCAATTACCAATTAGGATTCTGTACCAATTTCGGATTCTTGTTCAAATATTCCTGCTGAATCGGATAGAGGTAGCCTTCTTCTTTAAATACGAATGGCATCATGTCTGCCTTAACTTCCCTATTAAATTCTTCAGCTGTTGTACAAATTACTTTTTCAATTAACAAAATCGAGCCAAATATACAAGTATATCATCAATTACAAAAATAATAAGGCTTTAAAAGTTTTCAAATATAGGAAAGTTTCCACAAGAGAAGTTCCGCATCCGACTATAAAAGTCTTTTACTCAAATAGCGTACCGGATACCACACAGAAAGGAATCCGACAGTCAGAACGGTTATGAAGACAAGCACAACATCCCACGCATGAACACTGACAGGGTAGGCGTCCACGATAAAAGTACCACCGCCTCCACCTAGCGAAATTACGCCAAATTTCTGCTGGACAAAACATAAAATTAATCCGAGAATAATACCGGAGATAGCACCAAAAAGAGAAATAAGACGTCCCTCAAATAAGAATATCCGGGAAATAAGTTTATCATTAGCCCCCAGACTGCGTAATGTTACAACATCATCTTTTTTATCCAGTATCAGCATAGAAAGAGAACCGATCACATTAAAACAGGCAATCATAAGGATAAAAGTCAAAAATAGATAGGAGATCAGTTTCTCAATTTCCATAATACGGAACACATCCGCCTGCTGCTGATAACGGTCCTGAACAACAAAATCATCTCCCAACATTTTTTCGATCTTAGATTGTACAGATGAGACGTTTGCACCGGATTTTAATTTCAGCTCTATCGCAGAAACCTCCGTGGTATAATCCAGCAGTTGTCGGATAAAATCAAGAGAGGTAAGAATATATTTACCATCATACAGCTGTTGATTCACGACAAACACCACTCCGGGAGAATAAAGATAGTCACGTTTAAAGGAAGCACCGGGATTTGCCATATTTACTTTGGCATTCCGTTTGGGAAGATAAACCTGAAGCGGATCGACAAATTCCAATCCTGTACCTAAAGTGGCCACGAGTTCCACTCCCATAATCCCGTAATTCACAATCGAATCATGCAAGAGAAACTCACCGGCTCCATAAAGTATACTGTCAATCTCGGTCAATTCCTCAAAGTTATCTTCTACACCCTTCAAAACAGCCATAGTCTGACGGTCTTTATACTGTACCATTGCATTCTCTTCGAGCGTTTCTGTAGATACAGCCACTTCGGGAAACGCACAAACAGCGCGAATCCGTTCATCTTGCCCGTCAAAAACCTTCCCTTCACGAACCACAATTTTCAACTGCGGATCGAAAGCGGTGAAAAAGCTGGCCACCATATCCTGAAAGCCGTTAAAAACAGAGAGTGTACAGATCAACGCCAATGTAGCAAGGGCCACTCCGCACACAGAAATGCCGGATATGATATTAATAGCATTATGTTTCTTTTTCGAAAAAAGATAACGCCGGGCTATATAGAAGGGGAAATTCACCTCTGCAATGAATTATTTCATTTCAGCAATGAGTCAATCTTCTCGATATAATCCAACGAATCATCCACAAAGAACTTCAGTTCAGGGATAATACGTAGCTGATAACGAACACGAGTACCCAGTTCATAACGAATGGATTTCATATTATCATTGATATTCTTCACCATTTCTTCTGCTTTCTCAGAAGGAAAAACACTGAGATAAACACGGGCAATACTCATATCCGGACTAATGCGCACAGCACTAACCGATACCAACGTCCCATGCATCGCCTTTGTCTGCAACAGGAATATCTCACTCAGTTCTTTCTGCAACAAGCGGGATATCTTATTCTGTCTAGTTGTTTCCATAAATCTACTCCTTTACTTTTTTCTTATAATCGTTAACCCATCACGTAAGGGTAATATTACTTTCTCCACCCGTTCATCTTTGGCTACAAGATCATTAAAAGCCTTAATGCCGATTGTCTGGGCATCCGTATTACGGGGTTGTTCCAGCACATGACCATCCCACAGCGTATTGTCAGCTATCATGTATCCTCCTTCGGAAAGATGAGCCAACGTCATTTCGTAATACTCAATATATTTACGTTTATCACCGTCAATAAAAGCCAGATCAAACGTAACGCCCAAATCGGGAACAAGTTCCAAGGCATCACCTATATAGAAACGGATTTTATCTGCAAATGGCGATTTTTCAAGCCACGGACGGGTAAAGTCCTCTTGTTCATCATTTATTTCAAAGGTATGCAACATTCCGCCCTCCGACAAACCTTCTGCCAGACAAAGAGCGGAATATCCGCTATACGTCCCGATCTCCAGTATCTGCCGAGGCCGAATCATTTCCACGAACATTTTCAGCATCCGCCCCTGTAAGTGCCCGGAAGCCATACGGGGACGAAGCAATTTTACGTGCGTATCCCGATACAGCGCTTTCAAATAATCGCTTTCGGGATCAATATGTTGCAGAATATATTCGTCAATAGATTCAGTCTCTTGCATACAGCCTGTTCTTTTTACAGATAACGGTTATTATTAGGCAATACGGTATCTTCCGCATGCTTCAACGCATCCTCCACCACATTTATTTCGAGGAAGGAAGTTTGCGTACCTTCTTTACCACTACTCAAATAGCCTACCATATCCGTTGGCTGCAAACGTCCTTCTTTCAACAGGCGGCGCAGGGCTGCAAAATAGTATTCCTGCCCGTTTGCGAGTTCCGGCATATAGATCGCTTCCACACCATAAGAAAGAGCCAGATGCCGCATCGTCTTTTCCTTATAACAAATAGCCAATACCGGATACTTGCCACGGAAAGCAGCCAGATTACGTGCTGTACGTCCGCTATAACTGTCGGTAATGATCGCACGTATCTTTAACTTAGATGTAGCTTTTACAGCCTGCTTGGCAAGGAAAGCCGTAACATCATTACTGTTTTCATCCAACGGGATACGAATATCATTTTCTTCCAGTTTATCTTTTTCAGCCTGAGCCGCAATCTTAGTCATTGTTTTCACCGCATCCACCGGATACTTACCATAAGCAGTTTCACCACTCAACATCAAAGCGTCCGTACGATAATAAATTGCATTGGCAATGTCAGTAACTTCCGCACGAGTAGGACGAGGATTGTTAATCATCGTATGCAACATTTGCGTAGCAACGATCACCGGCTTCTTTGCCAGGATACATTTACGAATCAGCACACGCTGGATTCCCGGAATGCGTTCCTGAGGGACCTCAATACCTAAATCACCACGGGCAACCATAACGCCGTCGGCTACTTCCAGTATCTCATCAATATTATCTACGCCTTCCTGATTTTCAATCTTGGCAATAATCTTAATGTCACTATTATGAGCATCCAGAATCGCACGAATATCAAGTACATCCTGACGATTGCGCACGAAAGAGTGAGCGATAAAATCAATATCCTTTTCGATAGCATAAAGGATATTGTTACGGTCTTTTTCCGTCAAGGAAGGAAGATTGATACGAACACCCGGTACGTTCACGCTCTTGCGGCTTCCCAGCGTTGCATCGTTTTTCACTTCGCAAAGCAGATAATCGGCGGTCTTGTCGATCACTTCCAGTTCCAGATCACCATCATCAATCAACACCAGTCCTCCGATATTCAAATCGTTCACAAAATCCGGATACGAAACAGCAATGCATTCACGAGTCGTCTCCTGATCAGGATTACCGACAATCTTCACTTTATCACCTATCTGATAGGGGATCGGTTCCGCATTGGCAGTCGTACGTACTTCCGGTCCTTTGGTATCCATCAGAATCGCAATCCGGTTGGATACGGAACGAACATTGGCAATCAACGCTTCAAAACCTTCACGGCTAGCGTGAGCCGTATTCATACGCACTACATTCATCCCAGCTTCAAACAGCTGTTTTATAAAGTCCACATCGCAACGTCTATCCGAAATGGATGCAACGATTTTTGTCTGTTTCAGTAACATAGCCTTTTTACCTATTTAATATATTAATACCTTATTTATTATCTAACAAAGCCTCCAGAGCCAAACGATACGAATTCAGCCCGAAACCACAGATGACTCCTTTGCACGCACAGGCAATCATAGATACATGCCGAAAAGACTCGCGGCTATGTATATTAGAGATATGAACCTCGATCACCGGAGAAGTCACAGAACGAATGGCATCCTGCAAAGCGATGGATGTATGCGTATAAGCACCGGCATTCAGAATGATGCCGTCTGCCTCAAAACCTACCTGCTGAATGCAGTCAATCATTTCTCCCTCAATGTTCGATTGAAAATAGTCGATCTCCAAATCAGCATACCTTTTACGAAGCTCAGCCAGATAGTCTTCAAATGTAACACTTCCGTATATGGAAGGTTCACGCTTGCCCAACAGATTGATGTTCGGGCCATTAATAATTTGTATTCTCATCGCCGTAGTCCTGCTTTTTTAATACCTTTGTATCCAAAGAACAATATTTCAGGCTACAAAGGTAGAAAAAAGAAATGGAAATCAACGAAAAAAACAAGAAGAAGGAGCAACAAGCACTGATAATCAGAAAGTATCAGCAGTATCTCAAACTGGAAAAGTCTTTATCTCCCAACACGCTGGAAGCCTATCTTACAGACCTGGACAAATTGATGAGTTTCCTGACCTTGGAGGGCATCAACGTTCTGGAAGTGTGCCTGTCTGATCTCCAACGTTTTACAGCCGGACTACATGATATTGGTATCCATCCCCGTTCGCAGGCCCGTATCCTGTCAGGGATCAAATCATTCTTCCGTTTCCTGCTTATGGCTGATTATTTGGAGGCTGATCCCAGCGAATTGCTGGAAGGGCCCAAAATAGGCTTCAAACTCCCTGAGGTGCTGACGGTGGAAGAAATCGACCGGATTATCTCTGCCGTCGACCGCAGTAAGGCCGAAGGGCAACGAAACAGGGCTATATTAGAGACCTTATATAGCTGCGGACTTCGCGTATCAGAACTTGTCAACCTCAAGCTGTCCGATCTTTATTTCGACGAGGGCTTCATCAAAGTGGAAGGAAAAGGCAGTAAACAACGACTTGTGCCCATTTCCCCCCGTGCCATTAACGAGATAAAACTCTACTTCACCGACCGTAACCGGATCGAAGTAAAAAAAGAATATGAAGATTTTGTATTTGTCAGCCAGCGGAGAGGCAAAGGACTTTCACGAATAATGATCTTCCACATGATTAAAGAATTAGCACAAACGGCAGGTATCATCAAAAATATCAGCCCGCACACTTTCCGCCACTCTTTTGCCACTCATTTACTGGAAGGCGGAGCCAATTTGCGGGCTATTCAATGCATGCTCGGACATGAGTCTATTGCTACAACCGAAATTTACACGCATATCGACCGTAATATGCTTCGCAGTGAGATCATTGAACATCATCCCCGAAATATCAAGTACCGGAAAGAAAAAGAGCGCTAATTTCATTAAATTATGATAAAATCAACCCCTTATCCTTATATTTATATTAAGAATTAATATCTTTGCGTTACTTTTTCTGTACTAGACAGAAAGGTGTATGTGAATACGACGATATTTCAATTACAAACATTTAATTTATACCTAAAATGACTAAGAAGTTGTACTTGCCTTTACTCATGGCAATGGTTGTTGCATTATTCTCTTCTTGCAGCAAAAAAATGGGTGAATTATCAGCTGATTACTTCACTGTTACTCCGCAGGTGCTGGAGGCAGTAGGTGGTAAAGTTCCTGCAACCATTAACGGCAAATTCCCGGAAAAGTATTTCAACAAGAAAGCAGTTGTAGAAGTAACTCCGGTTTTGAAATGGAATGGTGGCGAAGCTAAAGGCCAACCAGCGACTTTCCAAGGTGAAAAAGTAGAAGGTAACGACCAGACTATCTCTTACAAGATGGGCGGTAGCTACACAATGAAAACTTCCTTCGACTATGTTCCTGAAATGGCTAAGTCTGAACTGTACCTCGAATTTAAAGCTACTATCGGTAAGAAAGTGGTTACTATCCCTGCTGTGAAAGTAGCTGATGGTGTCATTTCTACTTCTGAATTAGTTAACAATACATTAGGTAACGCAAACCCGGCATTGGGCGAAGACGCTTTCCAACGTATCATCAAAGAAAAACATGACGCTAACATCATGTTCTTGATCCAACAAGCTAACATTCGTTCAAGCGAGTTGAAAACTGCTAAAGAATTCAATAAAGAAGTGGCTAACGTAAACGAAGCTGCTAACAAGAAGATCAGCAATATCGAAGTTTCTGCATACGCTTCTCCTGATGGTGGTGTAAGCTTGAATACTACACTGGCTGAAAATCGTGAAAGCAACACAACTAAGATGTTGAGCAAAGACCTGAAGAAAGCTAAAATCGACGCTCCGATCGATGCTAAATATACCGCACAGGACTGGGAAGGCTTCCAGGAACTGGTTTCTAAATCTAACATCCAGGATAAAGAGTTGATTCTCCGCGTATTGTCAATGTATCAAGATCCTGCACAAAGAGAACAAGAAATCAAAAACATTTCTTCAGTTTACAAAACTTTGGCTGACGAAATCCTTCCTCAGTTGCGTCGTTCTCGTTTGACTTTGAACTACGAAATCATCGGTAAGTCTGACGAAGAAATCGCTAAGCTGGCTTCTTCTAATCCTTCAGAACTGAATGTTGAAGAATTGCTGTATGCTGCTACACTGACTAACGATCCTGCTAAACAAGAAGCTATCTATACTCAGGCTACAAAACAATTCCCTAACGATTACCGTGCTTTCAACAACTTGGGTAAATTGGCTTATCAGGCTGGTAACGTTGACAAAGCAGAATCTTATTTCAAGAAAGCTGCCAGCGTTAACGCTTCTCCTGAAGTTAACATGAACTTAGGTTTGATCTCTTTGATCAAGGGTGACAAAGCTGCTGCTGAAACTTACTTCGGTAAAGCTGCCGGCACTAAAGAACTTGGCGAATCTATGGGTAACCTGTACATCGCTCAAGGTCAATATGAAAGAGCAGTTAACTCATTCGGTGACTCTAAGACTAACAGTGCTGCTCTGGCTCAGATCCTTGCTAAGGACTACAACAAGGCTAAAAACACATTGGCTAACGTAGAAAGACCGGATGCTTACACTGACTACCTGATGGCTGTTTTAGGTGCTAGAACTAACAATTCTTCTATGGTAACAAGCAGCTTGAAGAGCGCAGTTGCTAAAGATCCTTCATTAGCTAAGAAGGCAGCTACTGACCTGGAATTTGCAAAATACTTCACTAATGCAGATTTCATGAGCATCGCTAAATAATAGAATTACCACTCTATTTTAAATAATGAGAATTGCCTGTCATATAAATGACGGGCAATTCTTTTTTTTATCTGTAAAAAACCGTACTTTCGCAGAAAAGAAATCAAAGCAATGAAAAAGAGCAGCATTTTAATCCTCATACTTATCTGTCTGGCCGGATGCAAAAAGAGCTCCAACGAGACAACCATCACAGGAGAGATCAAAGGACTCGGCACTGATACACTTTATCTGTACGGCATGGACGAACTCTACGACCGGATAGACACCATTTATGCAGAGAATGACAAGTTCTCTTACACCACCAATGTAGATACGATCACTTCTGCCTATCTATTGCTCAAGAACCAAATAGAATATCCTATTTTTCTGGACAAAGGAAACAAGATCAAGATAAAAGGAGATACAATCAACCTTAATCTCTTGACTGTCACTGGAAATATATACAACGAAGAGTTTACAGACTTTCAGCAAGAACTGAAAGGGCCGGTCAATCCTTCGGAAAAGATTGGTGAAGAAGCAACTGATAAGACAAAAAATGTAGAGGAAACAAAAACTGCTGAAGAGAAAGCGGAAGAATTCATCCTGCAACACCACTCCTCTTATGTCAGCCTTTACTTATTAGATAAATACTTCGTTCAGAAAGAATCACCGGATTTCACTAAAATCAAAAAGCTGGTTAATGTAATGACAGGTGTATTACAGGATAAACCATATGTCGAACGGTTGACTGAAACGATCACTCAAGCGGAGAAAGCAGAGGTTGGCAAATATGCGCCTTTCTTCAGCCTGCCCAATGCCAAAGGAGAAAAGATCACCCGTTCATCGGATGCATTCAAGCAAAAAAGCCTGTTAATTAACTTCTGGGCTTCCTGGAACGATAGCATCTCCCGGAAACAGAACAATAGCGAACTAAGAGAAATCTACAAGAAGTATAAGAAGAACAAATATATAGGCATGCTCGGTATTTCACTGGATGTAGACAAACAGCAATGGAAAGACGCCATCAAGCGTGATACGCTGGAATGGGAACAAGTATGTGATTTCGGCGGACTCAATTCTGAAGTTGCCAAGCAATATTCCGTCTGGAAAATACCTGCCAACATACTTCTCTCGTCAGATGGAAAGATTGTAGCCAAGAATCTTCAGGGGGAAGAACTGAAAAAGAAAATAGAAAAGATTGTCGAAGAATCGGCAGAAAAAGAAAAGAAAAACAAACAGAAAAAATAAACGATCATCAAACGTGCTAATTAAAGTTTTCGGAGCGGCT
>ENA-OPXM01001371-OPXM01001371.1-human-gut-metagenome-genome-assembly--contig:-NODE-1371-length-11438-cov-2.691733_pt1 | contig 11438 bp, 9 predicted proteins | sample MGYA00241707_ERZ502035 | MGnify/ENA primary metagenome ERZ502035 (study PRJEB25962, sample SAMEA2043051) | human gut metagenome | biome: human gut; feature: human-associated habitat; material: faeces... | reverse complement strand
ACAACAACGGGTATCCGGCTTTTCGCCGGATACCCGTTGTTGTCTGCCAGCCCTGCCGGGCAGGCGCCGCGATGCACAACGCCGCGCCGCCGCGCTTCATGCCATGCACTGCGGCAGGCGCGTCACTGCTTTGTGCCCGCAGTACCCAGGCCGCGGAAGCGGACGATCATGGCCGCTGCCTCCGCGCGGGTCGCGGTTCCGTTCGGGTCAACACGATTTGCACCCTTGCCGTTCAGGATACCTCTCGTGGAGCCCCAGCTCATGGCTTCGGCTGCCCATGCAGCGATTTGGCTGCGATCGGCAAACTCCGGAGCGACCAGTCCTGCATTGGACGTGTTCAGGCCCTTCTTTGCTGCCAATCGCCACAGAATGGTAACAAGCTCCTGTCGCGTGATGTTTCTGGAGGGGCCGAATTCCGTGCTGCTGACGCCCTTGACGATGCCATTGGCAGCCGCCCAGCGGACGGCCTCGGCGTAGTATGCGCCCGCCGGAACATCCGTGAACGGCGTGGGGTCAGCGGCTGTGGGCTTGCCCTCCGAACGCCAGAGGATCGTGACCAGCATCGCACGGGTCAGTGTGGCGTTCGGCTCAAACAGGCCGTTGCCAGTACCATTCATCAAGCCTTCGTTCAGCATTGTGTCGATCGCCTCATGATACCACTTGGTTGTATCCAGATCGCGGAAGCTGCGGCTGGGGCAGTTCTTCTCACCCGAGGTCGTGGGCGCGGAAGGTGTCAGCGGGGAAACCTCGCCCACCGCCAGATCCGGGCGGACAGGCGTGCCAAGCGTATCGCTTGACACCTGTTTGAATGTGACCGGTGTGCTGCTGTCGGCTGCGAGCGCTGCCGGCACCAAGCCGACCGTCAGCGCAAGTACCAGAAGCATAGCCAGCACTCGGCCGCGCCACGTCTTTTTCATACTGCGTCTCCTTCACTTTCTTTTTATCCGCAGAAGCTCTGCACCAGTGTTATATCACGCCGCTCTGCGCTTATCAACACTTCATCGTGGTAACTCCCTGCTTTTTTAAATCAATGGTCAACAAATATTTTGTCCTGCTAACCCGTCTTTTTCGGTAAATTCACAACAAACCGCAGGCTGGAATCCGCCTCCATTTTCTGCTTTTTATAACGCTTCGATTTTCTCGTTTTCTGCGATGCAAAGCACAGATTTTCTGCACAAAGAAACGGAAACGATTTCCTTGCAATTTGATTGCCGCACACCCTTTTACGCCATACGTTTTCTCAAGCCCTCACCCTTATAAAAAAAGCCCAGACCGCCGGCAAGGCGTTCTGGGCTGTCGCTTATTCTGCTGAGATTACGTTTCAAATTTCTCGCGGTTCATCCAGAGCCCCAGGGCGGGGTTCGGAATAAAATAGACTTCCTCGCCATCTACGGTGTTATAGCCGTAATGCAGCTTCGCGGGATCGTATTTCTTTGCCATCTCGTCATAGCTTGCGCTTTGGAAGCCTGCACTTTCAATCTCTGCCTGCGAGATATCCTTCACAGCGTATGTAATGGAAAATCTCCCATCGCCGGAGCCGTGGATGAGGTGTGCAGCCGCGCCCATACTCTCGCGCAGGTCGGAATTCTCCGGCTTGTTGAACGCTTCCAATGTGTGCAGTCTGCCGCGGTAGCCGTATTTGCGGATGAGCTTGTCACACTGCGCGTCCTCGCCGAATTTTGTGACGCCGGGAGCTAGAATGATCAGCTCGCCGCCGTCGGCGATCGCCATGCGCGTGCGGTAGACCGCCTTGTTGCCGAGCCACGTTGTCTTAAATTCCATCGGGTCGAGGTAGACCACACACCTTTTGATGCCGTGTTCGACAAAGTCGATGTTCTTCTCCTGTGCCAGCTTGACCGCTTCCGTCAGGCAGCTTCTGCCCTCGCCGATGAACAGGCCGTGCATGACGCTCTCGCCTTCCGGCGCGGTGCAGACGGTCAGGACGAACAAAATCGGGCGCTTGTTCAGAAAGTGCTCCATGCCGTAGTCGAAGCTCTTCCGCACGGGCGTGTGGTCTTTTCCCATCATGCGCTCCATGCCGTAGACCGCGCCGACCATGTGTGATTTATTGATCATGTCGCTGCCGCCGACGCCGACGAACAGATTTTTGGAGTGGTTCGCCATGCCGATGACCTCATGCGGCACGACCTGGCCGGGCGAAATGATGAGGTCGTAGCTTTCGTCCATCACGCGGCGGTTGATCTCCACGCTGAGCGGCTCATGCCAGAGGTTTTCGGTGATTTCTTCGAGATAAGAAGCCGGGACTTCGCCGATCTTGACCACATCATGCCGCCAGTCATGGACGAGCATTTTCTCATACGCAATGCCCTTGAACATGATCTCCCACTGCGCTTTGGAAACCGGCTCATGTGTTCCGAGCGCGGGCATAATATCGACCTGTGCGCCGCGCTCGGTCAGCAGATGATAATAGATGCTTGTAATTCTCCCTGCCTGAGAATGAAACCGCGTGAAATCCGGCGGGATAATGAGAACCTTTTTGAGCGTTCGCCCCTCCAGCGATTTCAGGAGGGCTTCTTTTAATTCTGCGTCCGAAATGCCGCTTACGGCAATTTTATAGATATCCTCCATCTCAGACACCGCTGTACGCCGAGAAGCCGCCGTCCACGGGGATGACCACGCCGGTCACGAAGGACGCGGCTTCGTTGTTGAGCAGGAACAGCAGCGCTCCAAGCAATTCTTCTGCCTGCCCGAAACGGCCCATCGGCGTGGCGGCAAGGATCTTTTTCGTCCGCGCCGTCGGCGTGCCGTCCGGATTCCAGAGAAGCGACGCGTTCTGCTTTCCGGAGAAGAAGCCCGGCGCGATGGCGTTGACGCGGATACCAGCCTTGGAAAAATGCACCGCCAGCCACTGCGTGAAGTTCGACACAGCGGATTTCGCGCCGGAATACGCCGGAATTTTGGTGAGCGGCGTGTCGGCGTTCATCGACGAAATGTTGATAATATTGCCGCCCTCGCGCGTGACCATATCCCGCGCAAATGCCTGCGTGGGGATCAGAACCCCCATAAAATTGAGGTTAAAAACGGATTCGACGCCCGCCTCGTCCAGATCAAAGAAGCTCTTGGTGTCGGCATCCAGATTGCCCGGCTCATAGTATTCCTTGTCGGTCGTGGCGCTGGGGTGGTTGCCGCCCGCGCCGTTGAGGAGGATGTCACAGGGGCCAAGGTCCCGCAAAACCTGCTCATGGCATGCGAAAACAGCGGCCTTGTCCAGCACGTTGCATTCGTATGCTTTCGCAGTGCCGCCCTCGGCGGTGATCTCCTCGGCCAGCTTCCGGACATTTGTATATGTCCTGCCCAGCAGCGCGACCTTCGCGCCGCTTGCGGCCAGCGCCTTGGAAAAGACGCAGCAAAGCGCCCCGGCTGCGCCGGTCACGACCGCAACCTTGCCGGTCAAGTCTGTGTTCAAGGGAAGGTTCATCATATTGACCTCCTTGTGCGTTATAGGTGCTCGCGGCGGTATTGCCGCCGCGGCCCCTCCGGCAGTGTGTTTTGTGCGCGGTTTGGTTTGACAGCTGCCTTTATTCGATGGACTTGAGCGCCTGCGCCATATCGACCGCGCGGATCTTCCGCCGCAGGACGAAGTTGACAAACAGGCCGAACACCAGCGTCAGCGCGACCGAGATAACATAACTCAGCGGCGCGATGCGCACGTCAAAGCACATGAGATCGATCCGGATCTGTCCCATGACATACGCATGCAGCAGCATTCCCATCGGGATGCCCAGAAGCGTCCCCAGAGTGGTCAGGATGATGTTCTCACGGAAGACATAGCGGTTCGTCTCGCTGTCATAGAAGCCGAGCACCTTGATGGTCGCGATCTCGCGCTCACGCTCGGTGATGTTGATGTTTGTGAGGTTGTACAGGACGATGAACGCCAGCGCAGCCGCACACACCACGACGACCAGCACGATATACCGAAGGCTCTGCATCATGGTCGCCACGCGGCTTCGGAAATCGCTGCTCAGGGTGACGGCCGCGGCGTTTTTCGCGCGTGCGAGCGCTGCGGAGGCCGTCTGCGCGTCCGTGTCCTCGAGGAAGTTGACCCATGCGGCCTCGTAAGCGGGCGCCTCGCCAAAGACCTCCTGCCAGGTATTCTGCGTCAGGTAGACATAATTATAGACATAGTTTTCAAACACGGCCTCCACAGTCAGTGATGTCCTGCGCAGATCGCTCGTTTGCAGGGTGATGGTATCACCCGCCGACAGGTGCAGCGCCTGTGCAAGACCCCGGCTGATAATGCAGCCGCCATCCTGCGGATACGCAACCGGCGTCTGATTGTGTGTGTGCAGGTCGATGAAGCCGTCTACGCTTCCACGCTCCGGGCAGACGACGTTCGTCGTCTTGACCGTGCCGCCGGATGCGGCGTCCAGACTCTTTTCCGCGACGAACAGGCAGTCCTCCGCGCCGTTTTCTCCGCAGACGGCAAGGAACGCCGTGCGCTCCGCATCGCTCAGCGCGTGCTGGAAGGTGACGGAGGCATCGTAACGGGTGATCTCGTCATACTGATAATCGACAACATTTCGGATGGAGTCCTGAATGCCGAAGCCCGTGATCAGCAGCGCTGTGCAGCCGCCGATGCCGATCGTCATCATGATCATGCGCTTTTTATAGCGCAGGATGTTCCGGATCGAGACCTTGTGCAAAAACGGGATCCGGTTCCAGATAAACGGGAAGCGCTCCAGTAAAATGCGCTTGCCGGCCTTCGGCGCTTTGGGGCGAATGAGCTCCGCCGCGGGCCGCTTCAGCTCGGTATGCAGGGCATACCACGTTGCGCCGAGCGCGCACAGCAGATACGCACCCGAGGAAAGGATGGCAAGCGGCCAGTCGAAGGCATACAGGATGCCGGCAAAGCCGTACATGATGTTGTACGACTGCCAGATCATTCTCGGCAGGAAGACCGAGCCTCCCGCGATGCCGATCACGCAGCCCAGTACGGAGGCGCTGCCTGCGTAGAGGAAATACTCCATCAGGATCGCGCCATTTGCATAGCCCAGCGCCTTTAATACGCCTGCCTGCGTCCGCTGCTCATCGACCATACGGGTCATCGTCGTGATGCAGACCAGCGCAGCCACGGCGAAGAAAAACAGCGGGAACACCGTGGATATGGCGCGCACGATGTCGGAATCGCTCTCAAAGCAGGCGTAGCCGACGTTGCTGCTGCGGTCGAGGACAAAGATATCCGGGTTTTCGAGCTTTGCAAGCTCCTCCTCGCCGTCCTGATACTCCTGCTCTGCGTCCGCGAGCTTCTGCTCGCCGTCGGCAAGCTCCTGCTCCGCGTCCGTAAGCTCCTGCTCGCCGTCGGAGATCTGCTGCTTGGCATCGGCAAGCTCCTGCTCCGCATCGGCGATTTTCTGCTCAGCCGCCGCCTTGCCGGAATAATAGTCCGCCCAGCCGTCGGCAAGCTCCTGTTTGGCGTCCTCCAGCTCCTGCCTGCCGTCGGCAAGCTCCTGCTTGGCGTCCTCCAACTCCTGACGCTTTTCATCGAGCGTTTTTTTCGCTTCGTCCAGTTTCTCCTGATTTTCCCAGAGCATCTGGTTTGCCTCGTCTGAGGCCTTCTCCAGCTGCGCCTCGCGCCCCTCCAGCTGCGTTCTGGCCGCATCCAGCTGGGCCTGCGCCGCGGTGAGCTGCTCACGCGCCGCTGCGATCTGCGCTCTGGCTGCCGCGGCCTCCTCCGGCGTCATCAGGCCGAAGGCGATGGCCGCCTCCACTTTCGCCGCCTGCGCATCGAGTGCGGCTTTCTGTTTGTCCAGCTCCTGTTGCTGCTGCGTGAGCATTTTCCGCGCTTCGCGGATCTGCGCGTAGGCCTCATCCAGCTCCTTTTGTGCGCTTTGCTTCGCCTTTTCAAACTCGGCGGCGTTCTTGTCGTAGGTCTCCTGCGCCTCTGCCAGCTTCTGCTCGCCATCGGCAAGCTCCTGCTCGCCATCCGTGAGCTTCTGCTCGTTTTCTTCGATCGTCCGCTGGCCGTCCACCAGCTTCTGATAGGCGTCGGCAAGCTCCTGCTCTGCCTCGCGCTTGGCGTCGGCGAGCTTGACCTCTCCGTCCTGATAGGCCTGCTTGGCATCGGCAAGCTCCTGCTTCGCGTCCGCAAGCTTCTGCTTGGCATCTGAAAGCTCCTGCTGCTTTTCATCGAGCGTCACGCGCGCGTCGGAGAGCGTCTGCGCGGCCTCGTCATAGATCCTGTCGGTACGCGCCCGCGCCGTATCCTCGGCAAGCTGCTTGACCCACGGCTCCGCCGCATCGATGCAGGCGGTGTACTCGCTTGAGTAGACCTCGCCCTCCCGGCCGGCAAGGCGCAGATAGAGCGCCGTGTCATAGTCCGTCGTGAACGCCTCCGGCAGGACATAGACAAACGACGAGATCGTTCCGCTGCCGACCGAGGTGCTTCCGCGCTCGTAGTTGATGTACAGCACGCTCTTTGTGATGCCGACGATGGTGAATTCCCGGCGGCTGAAGTCCTCCAGCGTATCCTCGTCGTTCTCCTCCGTCAAAATGACCTTCTTGCCAAGGTCTGCTTCGGAGTACAAAAGCGCGTCCGCCAGACATTCGTCCTCCGCCTGCGGCATTCTTCCGCAGGTCAGCCCCGGCAGATCGAGCTGAGCGGGCATGGAAATGAAGCGGCACGGCTTCGCCGCCCCGCCTGCAACGGTCGCGAGCGCATCGGCACTCTTTTCTCCTTCGCAGACCGCCACACGCGCATCGGTGGCGACCTTGTCTGCATCCGTCTCGTCAAATCCGAGGGTGCTCACCAGACGGAAATCGTACATCTGGTGCTCCTCGGTGTATTCGTCCAGCGTATGTACCATCGCGGTCTTTGTCAGCCGCAGGCCGCAGAAAAAGCCGACGCCGAGCGCAACGATCGCCATGATCGCCAGAAACCTGCCGAAGCTGCTCCGGATCTGGCGCATTGTCATTTTCAGCATTCCCGTCACCACTCGATGCTTTCCACCGGCACGGGCGCTTCATTGCGCTGCACACCGATGATCTGCCCGCTCTTGACGCGGATGACGCGGTCGGCCATCGCAGTCAGGGCGGAGTTGTGGGTGATGATGACAACGGTCATGCCGTTTTCACGGCTCTGCTTCTGCAAAAGCGCAAGGATCTGTTTGCCGGTCTGGTAGTCGAGCGCACCGGTCGGCTCGTCGCACAGCAAAAGCTGCGGGCGCTTTGCAGCGCACGCGCGATGGCGACGCGCTGCTGCTCGCCGCCGGAGAGCTGCGCCGGGAAGTTCTGCATCCGCTCGCCAAGGCCGACCTGCCGCAAAACCTCCTCCGCGGGGACGGGGTTCTTGCAGAGCTGGCCTGCGATCTGCACATTTTCCAGCGCCGTCATATTGGGAAGCAGATTGTAAAACTGGAATACGAAGCCGACCGCATGGCGGCGATAGGTCGTCAGGAGCTTTCGGTTGTAGCCCGCAACGTCCTCACCCGCCAGCAGCACGTGCCCACTCGTCAGGCGGTCCATGCCGCCGAGGATGTTCAAAAGCGTTGTCTTACCCGCGCCGGACTGCCCGACGATCACGCAGATTTCCCCCTCTGCGATCGTAAAAGAGGCGTCCTTCAGCGCGTCGATGCGCACATCGCCCATCTGATAGGTCTTACAGACATGGTCAAACACCACAAAATCCTGCATGCAAAAGCCTCCTGCGTTTCTTATGCTTCATATTATCGCATGTTTTTTTGCGATTTGCTTGAATAATTCGTGAACGCAGGCAAAATTTTGGCACGCCGTCCGCGCCGCATCCGGTGCGGCTTACAGCACGAACCGGAACGGGCGGATGAGGATGCGTATGACGGACTGCAAGGCGGCCTTGAGCGGCGAGCGTTCCGGCGCGATGTACGCCGCGCCCGCTGTTTCCGTGCCGTCCGGCGAGACGAGCCTGCTCTGGCGCATCATTTCCTCCGTCTGCTCCCGCAGCGCGGCGTTCAGCGCAGGGCAGTCCACCAGCAGCATCAGCTCCGTATCCAGATACGCGCTGCGCATATCCCAGTTGAACGAGCCGATGAGGCTGAGGCGGTCGTCGATCAGGATGGTCTTTGTGTGCATGGAGTCTTCTCCGCTCCATTCGCAGACCCATACGCCGGTTTCCAGAATGGCCTTTTTCTGATTGAGATAGTCGGCGCAGCCCCACGGATTTGCGCCGCTCTGCGGCGCGTTGGTGAGGATGCGCACCTGCGCCGCGCCGCCTGCCGCCGTTTCCAGCGCGTCATACATGGCGCGGTTGCAGATGATGTAGGGCGTTTGCAGCACAACGCTTTCCCGGCCGCTCTGCATCAGCGCGGTCAGTGTGTTCAAAAGCAGCGGCTCCTTGTTCCGCGCCCTGCAATCGCCGTGCAGAACGCACACCCCAGCGTCGGGGATGGTCTCCGCCGCCCAGTCGATGGGGCTGAGGCTCTGCGTGTCCTCGAGCGCCGCCCAGCGCGCAGTCAGCGCGGCCGCGGCACTTTGAACGCTTCTCTTTTTGCCGTTTGCGCGAAATTCCCGATTGGTGTCCAGCTGCCAGATGTCCTCAAAATAGCCCAGCAGCGTCGCGGCGGAGCCCTCCTCGGAGCCGTCTGCATACACGACCACATCGCGGTCTCTGTTTTGCCGCGATGTGCCGCCGTTTCCGAGAAAGAGGTCGCTGGTGTTGCGCCCGCCCATGAGATAGGTGCTGCGGTCAACGATCAGATATTTGTCGTGGCAGCGATAATTTGCCGTCCAGAGCCGCGTCAGGCGGAGCGGATTGTAGAGCCTGACCGCGGCATTTTCATGCGCGGCCAGCGCCTGAAACGACGCATTTCCGCACAGATGGAGCTGCGCGTTGATGCCGTCCACGATCAGCCGCACCTGAACGCCGCGCTCGGCGGCATCCCAAAGCGCCGCGATCACGTCGGTGCCACTGTTGTCAGCGCGGAGATCGAAGGTCGAAAGGATGATTTCCGACTGCGCCGAGCGAATGAGGCGCAGCCGCCAGCGGAGCGCATCATCGTTGCTGTCCACGAGGCAGACCCGTTCCGCTGCTGGCCGGGGCAGCTTCGTCCGCGCGGTGCTTTTTCTCTGTGTTCCGGCCAGCGGCGGCACGATCAGGCTGACGAGGACGTACAGCGCAAGGCAGACCAGCAGCCCTGCCCACAGCAGGCGGCGATGTTTTTTCTGAAAGAGCTTTTTCATGTCGAATCCTTACTTCCGTTTCATGCGCGCTCAGCACAGCGGCGCAAAAATGCGCAGGATCCCGTCCACGACCCAGCGGCGCGAGTACTGCTTTCGGTCATAGGGACTTCTTTCGCTGCATTTGGCCTGCGTGGCAAGGAAATCCTCCTTGACCCTCGCGACGATGCCGGAGCGGTAGAACAGAGAATTGTTTTCAAAATGCAGAAACAGGCTGCGGTAGTCCAGATTGACCGTTCCGATGGTCGCGACCTTGTCATCGGAGACGAAGCTCTTTGCATGTACGAAGCCGGGCGTGTATTCGTAGATCCTGACGCCGCCGGTCAGCAGCACCTGATAAAAGCTGCGGGACATCCGGAAGATCAGCTTTTTGTCGGGAATGCCGGGCATGATGATCCGCACATCGACGCCGCGATGCGCCGCCGCGAGCACTGCGTCCATCAGATCGTCGCCCAGCATGAGGTAGGGCGTAAAGAACCACGCATAGTCCGTACTCTGCGAGAGCAGGTCGATGAGCAGCTGGTTGCTGGTCGCCTCGCGGTTCAGGGGCGAATCGTAGTAGCTGAGCACATAGCCGTCCGTTTCCTGCTCGTGCCGGTTTTCCTGCGGCGCGGGCATCGGCGTCGCTTCCGCGTCCTTCTGGAGAGCAAATGCGTTCCAGAACGTCAGGAACATGTGGGTAAAATTCCCGACGGCCTCGCCGGTCAGACGGAAGCCGGTGTCCTTCCAGTGCCCGTAGGGATGCTCCAGATTGATGTAGCGGTCCGAGAGGTTGATACCGCCGCTGTAGGCGATCTCGTTGTCCACGATCAGCATTTTGCGGTGGTCGCGATAGTTGGCGGTGCCCCGCAGCGCAAGCACCGGGTTAAACGGCACGCACGGGATGCCCTTTTTGCTCAGCTCGCGGGCGTTGGAGAAGCTGAAGGAGGAAATGCTGCCAAGGTCGTCGTACATGACGCGCACGTCCACGCCCTCCCGGAGCTTGCGCTCCAGCACCTCCACCATGGAGTCCCACAGCCGCCCCGGTTCGATGATGAAATACTCGATGTAGATCGAGCGCTTCGCGCGTTCAAGATCGGCGAGCATGTCGGGATACATGTCGTCGCCCAGGGGATAATAGCGGACCGGCTCGGCGCAGCAAAGCGGATAGCCCGTCTTGTTCTCCAGCCAGCGGAGGGTCTGCTCCATGCGCTTTTCGCCGTCAAAGGGCGTCTGGCCGACGGTAAGCGGCAGCGGCTCGCCGCCTTGGACGCCTTGCAGCCGCTTTTTGAGCGGCCTAGCCGTCCGCTTGTTCCCGAAAAACAGGTACAGCACCGTGCCGACCAGCGGCATCGTCAGGATGACGAGCAGCCAGAGCAGCTTGTAGGCGCTCTCGTCGCGCTTGATGACGATGAAAAGCACCAGAAAAAATGCCGCCGCAGACAGAAGCGACGCGATGACCGGCGCATAGGGGGCCAGCCACTTCATCAGCAGCAGATACCAGAGCACCTGCAAGGCTGCGACAGGGATGATGGTGAGCACGCGGCGTATGATCTTTCCCATTGCAAATCTCCTTTCCCGTTATGCCTCCTCCGAGGCGGCTTTCCATGCGCAGACGATCTGCGCCATTTCCTCGGGCGTCTGTTTGTACCCGCCGAGCACCCATGCGTTCATCAGCCCGAACAGCCCGAAGGTGACGAACTGGATGAAATAATATGTCTTGGCGTCGGCCTGCGCGATGACGGGGGCGGCGCCCTGCAAATAAAAGCGCAGGATGACGTCCTGATGACCGCTTGCGTAGAGCAGGTCAAAGACCGGCCGGATGGACAGGCAGAATTCAAACAGCGCCTGAATATCCTCGGGGCGGACACGCGCAATGCCGTCTACGCCGCGCTGCGCAGAAAAGCGCTTCCAGAGGCAGAGGAGCTTGAAGGAAAGCACCTCGTCCTTGCTCTTAAAATAGCGGAAATATGTGGATCTTCCGACGTCCGCCTTGGCGGTCATCTCCTCGATGCTGATTTTTTCGAGCGGTTTTTCCTGCATCAGCTCCAGCAGCGCCGTGCCCATGCTCTCTTTCAGATAGTCGGTGGTTGCGGTTGTTCTGCGCATCCAAAACGCCTCCCCGGTTCGTGTCTCCACGCGATATACGCATTTGTTTGGTATCATCGTTTTATTGATACTATTGTTTCTTTTATATTATCATTCCATATCGTAGCTGTCAAGCGTGATCTTTGCCGGACGCCCCGCAGTTCAAAAACGGACGGCAACGCAGAAAAGCCTGCCGCATTTGC
>ENA-OPXM01001368-OPXM01001368.1-human-gut-metagenome-genome-assembly--contig:-NODE-1368-length-11464-cov-1.618371_pt1 | contig 11464 bp, 12 predicted proteins | sample MGYA00241707_ERZ502035 | MGnify/ENA primary metagenome ERZ502035 (study PRJEB25962, sample SAMEA2043051) | human gut metagenome | biome: human gut; feature: human-associated habitat; material: faeces... | reverse complement strand
GTTGTTATTTAGTTATTTGTTTATTTATTTCCTGTAGAAGTGGATTGGATTTGCGGGAAAGCATTCGTGGCGTTGTCCGTCGGGTGATAACATTCCGTGGGCAAGTTCTGTTTTTCCATTTTGTATCGTTGCATCAGATAGATTGCCGAACCGATGAATGCAATACCGGCAACGATGCCTACCCATCCCGAAAATTGGTTGTAGAATTGCATCCAGTCGATATTCGGGCTGCAATATTCTTTGAAAAGAAGCACACAAACCGTTCCTGTGTATCCGATAAAGTCGATGGATGCGATGAAAAATCCCACATTCCCTTTAATCTTGAAGCAGGCGATAAACCGTTCGAAGAATAAGGTTTGAAAACTCAGGTAGACAATATACAGGCTCAAACTCTGTATAAAGAGCCAGTAAAGGGTGGGCAATTGCAGTGTGTCATAATTGAATGCCAGATAACTGATGGTTACGGCTCCGCCTATCACCATGGAAAGGAGCACTATCAGCACCCTGTAATTGCTGTTTATCAGTGACATCATGGCAAATATTCCCAGAATAATCAGTGTTACCATGCCGTCTACTTGTGCAAACAACCATGAAGAGATAGTGCTTACGTCAATAATGTTGACCAGAAAATCTTCCTTGATATCACGCAGGATGGTGATGAACAGATTGGCAAAAAACAACATTATCAGCAGGGGCATATAGCTTTTGAACAGTTGCCGGCGCTGTTCTCCGTTCAGTGCTACGCGTTCCGAACGCAGGGCGCGGTCTTCGTCAGTGGATGGCAGTTTGTTGAGCGACCATCCCATCAGGACAAGTAGCGGAAAAGCCAGACCGCCTATCAGGGCAGGCATCCAGAATTCTGTGACACCGAATGTGTTGACGACAAATAGCCCGAGTGATTTTGCCATTCCGGAACTCACAGCCATGCTTACTCCCAGCAAACTGGCTAATATGTCGGTCACTTTGCGACCCTCAATGAAACTGAAGATAACTCCCCACATACACCCCAGCGCCAGTCCGTTAAAGAACAATGCAAATACATTGAAAGGAGTGGGGAGCAGTCCGAAAAAGACCAATGCAAGTTCGGCAAGAGCCACGGAGAATATCATGAATTTCAACCGGTTCTCCCGTTTCAATTCGGAGACAATTTTAATGGCAAAAAACTTAGAGATGAGGTAGCCGAAGATTTGCATGATAGTAGTGGCTACTTTGTAATCCATTCCGAAAAAGCCCATGCCGTCAAAAGTGGCAGCCGTAAAAGGTTTACGCAGTGCATATACCAATGAATAGGAAAGTAAGGCTGTTCCTCCTGCCCATAAGATAAACAGGAAATTGGATATTGGTTTGTTCGTTTCGCTTTTTGCTTCCATTATTGTTTTACTTGTTTTTGCAAATTATGTTTTTATCATCGTAAAAGCGGAGTCTTGCATCCCGTTCCGATGATTTCCGGCAGCAAAAGTATGCTCATCCGGTCGGAGAAAAAATGAATATTTATGATTAATATTTTTCATATAGCGAGGAGTTGATGATGTAATATTAATGTAATGTGTATGTCATTGTAAGTTCACACGGAAACTTGTATTTTGCAAGTTCAATATAGAAGATAATATCCATGGATGATTTAATAGAAATTTATAGAAGAATAGAATATCTCCGTAATAACGGATTGAAAATGAAAGAAATAGCAGATTTTATCGATATGGCTCCCAGTGTATTGTCTGCGCTTTATTCCAGTGTTCTGCCCACTTATGTAACCTCATTGAAACAAGGACATTCTGAAGAAAATTCATTGGATTTGGCTTTGGGACAGGTCAATAACATTTCAAAGAAACGCTTGATGGGTAATTTGTCAAGCATCAAAGAATTGCTTTTCAGTCTGGAACCTGCCAATGGCGAGACAAAGGCGAATCCGTTTATGGAAATGATGACTGCCGAGATGCAGCGTTCTGTTCAGGAAGTTTATAATTATAGTGGCAGCTATTTGAGTTACAGTCTTTCTTCGTCATGCAACTGCCTGAAAGTGGAACCTTACCTGATAGAGTCTTCCGAAGATAACACGTATGTGAAGGTGATTCACATGAGTGCTTATAACACGACTCACCGGGGGGTAGGGTTGTTTAATAACCATCAGAACGGATATATTTTTTTCAACGAACGGGAAGCTCCCCAAATGGCTTTGTTCAGCATTTACCTGCAATTGCCCATGTATGATTTCCCTCCTTTTCTGAAAGGGTTATATCTCAGCCTGGATTATAACAGGAATCCGATATCACGCCGTATTCTCTTTGTAAAGCAAAGTGACAGTACGGACATGGAGGAGTTTCTGGAATTGAAAGGGGAGCTTGTGGCACTTGAAAACTTGACGGAGCTGCAAAAGAAATATTACGATTATACTTGTCGGGAGGGAGACTGTATCCGTACTTGCATGATACCGTCTCCCCAACTGAATGAAAATGATTTGGAAATAGAAAAAAGGATTCTTGCTTTATGAAATTTTCATATTCTTACTTCTTATTGTCCGGGTTAAACTGTCTGTCGTAATTCAGGAGGAATTTTACGAGTTCGGGATTACGGTGCGACCAACGGAAGTCGTCGGGTTTGTCGAGCGGACGGATGCTTTCCATATCTTCCGGTGTGAGGGCAAAGTCGAATACATCCAGATTTTGTTTCATACGTTCGGTGTGAGTACTCTTCGGAATGGCGATGATGCTGCGTTGTATCAAGTAACGCAGAGCCACCTGCTGCACTGTTTTATTGTATCGCTCAGCTAGAGCAGTCAGTACGGGATTGGTCAGAAGTTCGGGATTACCTTGCGCCAGCGGTGCCCAAGCCATGATGTGTGTATCATAGAGATTCATTTCGGCTTCGGCCTCCCACTGCTGGCTGAACACATTCGTCTTTAACTGGTTCACGGCAGGTTTGATTTCGGCATATTCCGCCATATCCACAAAGCGGGTAGAAGTTGGAAAGGCCGATGGCACGGACTTTTCCATCTTTTACGGCCTTCTCCATGGTCCGCCATGTTCCCGGGTAGTCGCTGAAAGGCTGATGGATGAGTAGCAAGTCGATGTAGTCGGTGTGCAGTTTACGGAGAGATTCATCAATGCTGCGGGCGGCGTTTGTCTCTCCGGCATTGCTTATCCATATTTTGGTGGTAAGAAAAAGCTCGTTACGGGGCACACCGCAGCGAGTGACGGCATTGCCCACGCCCTCTTCATTATAGTAAGCCTGCGCCGTGTCTATCAGCCGATAACCAGTGCTGATGGCATCGAGCACGCAACGCTCACACTCTTCGGGAGATACTTGGAATACTCCGTATCCCAATACCGGCATTTCGATGCCGTTGTTCAATTTGATAGTCTGCATAAGATTCTGTTTTTAAGGGTTCATATTCTATTTTCTCTTTTCTTTCTAAAATCATTCATGGATTTTGTGCAATCCGATTCCTTTCACAGTTGCTAAGTCCATGTCGTCGTAGATAGGGCTTTTCCCCGTTTCCAGTAGGGAGATAGCGGCCATTTCTTCTTCAGAAAGCATGAAATCAAGGATGTTGAAGTTTTCTACCATTCGCTCCTTGTGTACGGATTTAGGAATAACCACGATGTTCCGCTGATTTAACCAGCGAAGAATAACAGCTCCAACGCCTTTTTCATGCCGTTTTGCAATTGCTTTCAATGTAGGATGATTGAATATATCATTTTGTCCTTCGGCAAAAGGTGCCCATGCTTCATGCTGGATGCCTTCTTGCTGTAAGAAGGCGTGGGCTGCCTGCTGCTGGAACAACGGATGAGTTTCCAACTGGTTGACGGCCGGCTTGATTTCGTTATGCAGGAAAAGGTCTTGCAAGCGTTCGTTGGAGAAACTCGTAACCCCGATAGCCCGGATACGCCCCTTCCTTATAAAGCCGCTCCATCGCCCGCCACGCGGCATAATAGTTTCCGTATGGTTTGTGCATCAGGTAGAGGTCCAGATAATCCAGCCCGAGCTTTTTCATCGATAAATCGAAAGCGCGCAGGGCATCATCGTATTCGTAGTCTTGCACCCACAATTTGGTGGTAATGAAGAACTCCTCACGTTTCATGCCGCTATGTCGGATGGCGTTGCCTAATTGCTCCTCATTGAAATAAGAGGCGGCTGTATCAAACTTCCTGTAGCCGGTCTCAATCGCATCATTCACAATCCGTTCCGTTTCGTTCTCAGGAATTTGGAAGATGCCGAACCCGATGGCAGGCATCATTACTCCGTTGTTCAATCTTACATTTTTCATATTCTTTATGGTTTTAGCTTCTGATGCAAAATTACAACGCACTTCTCGCTTCTTTGTTACATAATTCGAGGTAGTATTTTCACTATTCGTGGTTTTTGGTTACTTTTGCAAGGAAATGAATAAGGGAAATGGAGCATACAGACTTTGATGGGATTATTTTCGCTGATACATTGCAGGACTTCAATGCCCTGCGGCATACGGGAAGAGTCATTCATATTCTTTGCAGCGGAGGCAATATGGGCTTTACGTTTCAAGACACCCGTTATCACATTGCGGCAGGAGATTATGTGATTCTGCCCAATGCAACACTTGGGTCGGACTTTTCGGACTCCGGGGACTTCCAAGGCATTTTTATGAGCCTTTCGGATTTGTTTATTACCTCAATAGCCATTCGCAGCAATTACGGCATCATCGGACATTTGTCACTTTTGCAGAATCCGGTCATGAAACTTTCATTTCATGACTTCCGGGTGTGCAAACAGGCCATGCTGTGTATTCGGGAGCGTATGGAGGATAAAGGTCATCTTTTCCGGGAAGAATTACTAGGCAGTCTGCTTACCGCCCATATTCTCGATCTCTACGACATCCATGCACGCAGACAGGAGGCGGTCCGACTGTCGGAACATATCACTTTTCTGCTGCGGAAGTTCATCGAATTGTTGTATAATGGCGAATATATCCGTCACCGTAGTCTTGACTTTTATGCTTCCCGACTTTGCATTACTCCTCATTACCTGTCGGAGATATGTAAAGAGGTGAGTGGCAGACCTGCTACTTACTGGATAGATCGTTTTACTCTTTTGGAAATCACTCGTCTGCTATGGCAGAAGGAACTCTCCTTGACAGAGATTGCCGAAAAGCTGAATTTTTCCTCAGTATCCTATTTCAGCCGATATGTGCAGAAAAAAATAGGAATATCACCGTCAGAGTATCGGAAGATGACATTTCGGGTATGAAAATGGTTGCTGATAGAAATTCTTCAGTATATTTGCAACTATTTAAAAACACAAAATAATACTTATGAAAAATACTATTTCTAAAGGATGGCTTTCCTTGTTGATTGTGATGGGAATATTAATTCTTGACCAAATCATAAAAATAGCGGTAAAAACGAATATGTATTATAATGAAAATATTCGCATTACCGATTGGTTCTATATTCATTTTGTTGAGAACCCGGGGATGGCTTTTGGTATGCAAGTTATTCCCAAAGCAGTACAGACAATAGGCCGTATCTTATTTGTATTTCCCTGATATTGGCAGGTGCAATTGGAAATATTATTGATAGTATTTTTTATGGAGTCATATTCAGTCAAAGTACCTTATCTGAAGTGGCAACTTTTGTACCGATAGGACATGGATACACTGATTGGTTATACGGAAAAGTTGTCGATATGTTCTATTTTCCTCTTTTTGAATTTAACTGGCCCGGTTGGATGCCATTTATAGGAGGAGATAATTTTATATTCTTTAGTCCGATCTTTAATTTTGCAGATGCAGCTATCAGTTGCGGAGTCATTATTTTGTTATTGTTCTATAAGAAATACTTCAGTGACAGTATTCACATGATTAAAAATGATTTAAAAAGTAAGTTAGCATCTTAAACTTGTTTCAGTATAATAGAAAGAAGAGAAAGTTAGTCTGTATATTTTTTATATTCTTTTGAATTAAATATTTCTTGTTCTAATCCCTTATGTTCTTTATCGATAATTTTCATTAGTTCTTGAATGCCTGGTTCATCTGAAATGATGGAATTTCTGTAACTCAATTGTTTATCGTAAAGTTCTGCATCACCGAATCGATGCATTAACTTATCAATAAATTTAGGAACAAAGAATTTTTTAGGACCTTTGATATGTTTTTTATAAATATCCTGATAAATATAAACTCCGGCAATATCAAAGTCACCATAATGAATGTATGCATTAGGCAATGTTTCTAACCAATTCACTAAACTTCGATGTGTATCTCTGGGATAATAAGTTGTAAATAAAGGTCGCATTCCTTCAAAGAACTCCTTTTGTTCTTCTATAAAGATAAAGTTTTCAGGATTTTCTACCATAATAATGGTGACATCCGAGGGAATTGTGAACTCTTCATGATTTGAAACGAAACAGACAGGCCACACTTCGGGAGAAAGCACCAGTTTTCTTTTGGAGAGAGAAACTTCAATCGGTTCAATGCTTTTCACCAGAAAACCATTCATGGGATGCGTTTCATTGCTTTTTGAGTTCCCTCTCATCAATATATTGTCTACTTTCCTTAGCTCATTTATTTCCATCTTTTCGATGTAATCATCTAGGGAACATTTTATATATTTATTACTTAAATGGTTTAGTAAGGCAATGGGAGAGTGAGCATAGATTATAAAACCATTTCCTTGTGGAAACTTTGATAAGACATGCTCATCCAATAACTGTTGAAAGATTTTTCCTTTTAAATTGCTTAAAGGAAATCTCTCCCCTAAAGAGAGAGATTTCAACAATCGCACTTGGTTTAATGTAATATTTATCATTATATGTTGGTGTCTGAAATTAACCGTGCAATACGTGTTTTACTCTGTGAATCTTTTGTTAATAAATACACATGCTTGTATGCTTCTCGGTTGAGCTCGGTAGGAGAGCCGTTGATAAGGATAATATTCCGGTCGTTGGCAAATTTCAAGATACCTGCCACATTGTTCGGATGGAGTTTTCCAATTTCATCCATCATGCAGTGCAACTTGAAATCTTTGAACTTTCGTGAAGCGGCTTCTTTAAATACATTGATTAGCATGATATTAATCATAGCTTTTACCAGAATATCCGTACCTTCCGAACCTACACTTGAAATTTTCTCTACAAATCCTGTGTCATTACCATTTTCTACAATGCGGAAACGTAGTTCGAAGGAGTCATACAGCCGGATATTGTCATAACGGTAGGCATGAATTTCTTTGATAAAGTCGCGCAGCAGCTTGATGGCTTCTTCTTTTATCAAAGGCTCTTTTTCGGAAGAGAACAAGTTTGTTTCGGGGGTAAGGTCATAACCATATTCTTTGTAATATTTTTGAATATCATGCAGTACATTTACCACTCGGTTACTGCTTTCTTCCATTTTCATCTCGATGCGCTGAATGACACCTACAAAATTGCAGGTAGCGAATCCTTTATTTATCTTGCCAATAATTGTTTGTATATCTTTTTCGGAAGAAGAAAGTGAAGTGACATCCATGCTGATACGTTTAAATGTATCCCAATGTTCATTATTGATACGGCGTACATATTCGTCAATTCTATCTTCCTCTATAAAATCGTGCAACTCATCAGCAAAGCGTATGTATTCCCAGTCTTCATTAAATTTGGTTTTAAACTTGAAAGTATTGTTTTCGTCAAAGTGTCCTGTGAAGAGGTTTACAGCTTTACGCAGTTTGGTTTGCATCTGCATGAATTGCATGTAATATTGATTCAACAGGTCAATTAACTCCATGCAACTTTTTTGTGTAATAGTTGTCATAGAAGGGCCATTCTTGAAAATATCCTGATGAGATTTATACCAATCAAAGCTTTCTATATTGGCGTAAGCATCCAGATTCTGTTGTAAATGACGAATATTACCTTCGGCTTCTTGTAAAATTATCTTTATTCTGTCTATCTCTTTCTGCAAGGTATCAACTTCTGCTCTCAGGGTATCCCGTTCTTTCTTTAATTGCTTTCTCAGGTCTTCTTCCTGATATTTCCATGTAGGGATATGTTCAATCAGGTCTCGTTTGTCTTTTTGATATTCGATAATCAGTGTTGCGTGTTTTTTGATGAAAGACAACTCCTGCTCAATTTGTCCCAGTTGGTTGGCGATATTTTGCAAACGTTCGGTATCGGCACCTTGGGAATGCAACTCTTTTTGCATCTCTGCCTCATGCTGTGCTTTGCCGGCATTGATACGCTTTTGTTCCTCTTTTTCTTCTTTGCGTATATTTTCTTGTTGGATGTTCTTTTCTTCAAAGAGTTGGTTTTGCAAGTGTGCCCATGCTTCTTTCAAGGCATTGAGCTTGTTTGCTTTCTCTTGTCCCAAGTTATCCAGCTTTTCATTGACGGAAGCCAGTTCTAAAGCAATTTTGCTTTTTTCCTCATCCAGCCGGGTTAACTTTTCATTACGGGCAGCTTCTGCTTTTTTCTTCCAGTCTTCAAGGTCGAGCATGTCCTGCTGGTATTGGCGTTCCAGTTTTTCCAATTCATATTCTAACTGGTTGATACGGCTTTTCTGTTCTTTTATCAACGGCTGGTATTTTCGCTTTATTTGCTCTTGTCCCTCTGCTTTTTCGGCTTGCAAACGTTGCATGCGCATAGAGATTTCTGCCGAACGTTGTTCCTTCTCCTCTTTTTCTTTATTATAATCATCAATAGATTTGATGTGACGCTCTATGACATTCAAATCAATTTGGATTCCATAAAAAGAATTGCCTTCTGCTTTTTGCGGTGAGAGGTTGGTTTGCCACAATATAGCTTCATCGCATAGTTTACCGATTGTTTCTTCCCATCCTTTATGGTTTTCTTTCAGCCAGCCTTGTAAGGTACTCTTACTATGGGTAAGAAACTGTTGCAATTCCTGTATGCGGACATGTAACTGTTGCAGTTCCATCTGTGACTTCGACAGTTCATCATCTATCCCTTTTTCCAATTTTTGAACTTCATGCTCCCATTTCATCATCAAGTCTTTGATAATGATTTGAGCCTCATTGATACGTGTTTTTCGTTCCAAGTGAGTAGAGGTGTACGACTGAATGCGCACCTTTAATTCCTCTTGTTCCTTTTCGAAGAAGATTTCTTTGCGGCATGAACGAATACGATAATCCATTTCGCTCAGCTTTGTCTGTTTTTCGGCTTTTAGCGGATGCAGTTTTTGTGACAGGTTCTCATACTCCTGATACAAAACTTCTGTTTGGTTTTGGTTTTCTTTACGAGCTTCTTCCAAACGGGCATTGTATACAGTATTTAATGTATCCAATTGATGAATTTTCTCTTCGTGTATTTTATTCCACTGGTTATCCAGGTTCTGGATAAGCAATTTGTATTTAGAAGAGATTTCCGTGTATTGCGAAGTCAATATGCGTTGTTCTTCCTGCAAACCGAGACGTTTGTTTTTCCATTCCATTTCTTTGGCAGAACGTTCCATCACTTCCTGTATATGATGTTCTTCATATTCCTTTTCCTTCAGAACGGCTTTCTTCAAATCATTGCTGACGATGGTCAGTTCTTCCTGTATTTTTTCGCAACGCTGCCGTGATTCATTTTGTAATTCTGCCTTCAGCTTTTCCTGTATTTGTATGTCATTGCCAGCCTTGTCGCGTTTTTCTTTCCATTCGGGCAGCAGTTCGGATGCTTTTCGACCGGCAATCACCAGTTCGCGGCAATTTTGCATGATATCACTTTGCAGACGGGTTGTTTGCTGTGATAGTTGGGTAATCTCCGTTGCCTGCTTCTGTGTCTCTTTCTTTTGAAATTCACTAATGTCTCTCAGGCGCGTTTCAAAATCTTTCAAATGCTCTTTGTAACTATTCAGATCGATGGATATTTCTTCTTCATTTAAAGAAGAGATAATAGTCCTTTTGATAAATTCGGCATCAAGTTTTGAGTTCAGCAATACATTCTGGATGGTACGCGGAATGTTTTGATATTGTTTGCTTTCCATCAAGGAATAACGTCGGAATTCAGTACTCGTTGCATTGCCATATAGGATATTACGATACTCGTCGTAGGTATAAATGATGCGCGAATACTCCACTTCATGTTGGTCGAGCATGGCACGGATACGGTCTGTGCCGCTGTAGGCGGTGCGATTCTCGTCAATAAAGAATTCTTTGCGATAAGGTGAATCTATGAAACGATAACATACCCGGTTCATGGCTTTAAAGCTCAGGATACAGAATGCTCCATGCTCCGTTGTTACTTCGTAAATGATATATGAGTTGGCAAAAGGAAAATAGTAGTCCGTGTAATTTTGTTTTTCAACGGGAATGCCCAGTTTCTGCGTGTCCGCATTATAGAAAAATAAGATAGCACGCAGAATGGTACTTTTTCCTACTCCTTGTGTGCCGATAAAGTGGATATTTCCATCCAGATATATATTGTCCGAATAAGGAATATTCGCACTATTGATAAAAATTATTCTACTCAGGTTTCTCATCTTCAATGTCTTCAAAAATGTTGATACTATCGACTAATTTTTCCAGATAATGCCATGAAGTCAGTACCTTATAAGTATTAGTCTTCTCATTTTCCAATTCGATAAACGATTCTTTGGCCAGCAAACGTATCATATTGTCGAGCACGTCTTTGCGGATATCCTTGTCCGAGAAATGTTTGCGGATACCGTCTAATTTATTTTGCAGCAAAACATTGATATTGGCCTCTACCAAAATTTGTTCCGGCTGGAAGCGGAAGCCTGCACCGAATGTTTCATCGTAAGTTTTGAAGAAATCAAGTACATCTATCCAATAATAGGCACGGAGTATCTTTTGTTCCAATGTGGTTTTTGATTCCGTGCGCGAGAAGTAGAAATACTCGTTTCCCCTTTCTAATGTATAGTTTATTTGTGAAAAGTATTGGTATAAAGATTCGTAGTTCTCATCAATCATATTATACATGTCGCGCAAGTCGATATCTGTGCTGTTGGAACAGATAAATTGCCCTTTTTGCATATATTCGAAGATTAATGCTGTATTGTCCGGTATTTGTATATTCAAATTCATAGTTTATAAAGGGTATATTTTGGCATATTCATATTGTTTGTATCGTCCGAAATCATCGCTTATTTCTAATTTGTCTTCGTAGAGCGACACTATTTGGCAAAACAGTGTGGTGCATTCTTCCTCGTTTACTTCACGTTGAAAAGAATAATGGAGCAGAAAGGTAAACAAGTCTTTGGGTTGCTCGTTTTTCCATTGTGCTTCTGCACCCGATTGTAGAAAACTTTTAACCACTTCTTCCAAGTTTACCACTTCCTCATACATGGCTTGCGCTTTCATGTCTTCCTCACTAAAAGCACCCGCTTCATTCTTGCGGATATGCTCCCGGGTTTTCCGGTTGCTCAGGATTCTAAGGATAATGGGGCGTGCTTCGTCACTTGCCAGATATTCGGGCGATAGCTTGAATGAAGTCTGTGTACAGCCTTCCAACAAGACGGAATGTTCATTCTCCATTACTTCTGCCAGGTTGCTTC
>ENA-OPXM01001355-OPXM01001355.1-human-gut-metagenome-genome-assembly--contig:-NODE-1355-length-11523-cov-1.508371_pt1 | contig 11523 bp, 5 predicted proteins | sample MGYA00241707_ERZ502035 | MGnify/ENA primary metagenome ERZ502035 (study PRJEB25962, sample SAMEA2043051) | human gut metagenome | biome: human gut; feature: human-associated habitat; material: faeces... | reverse complement strand
ATTTTGCCAAAGCTGTTTACGATTGGCAAAAGGAACATTTGCTGAGACCAGACGGGGTGTACGACGATATGATGGGTGGTTATGATTCACCGGACATAAAATATGTTACCATTGATGGTGAACGCTATCGGACTGGTTCCAAACTGCGTGATCGTGTAGGTCCGGCCATCACTTACAATAGTGGTACGATGCTTTCCGGTGCTGCCGACCTTCTCAGAGCTACGGGCGATGCTGCCTATCGGACGGACTTGGCTGAATTGACTGATAATAGCTTTGCTTACTTTGCCAAACCTGATGCCACAAAACCAGGTTGCTATACATTTGACATCAGTGGATTCTGCAATTGGTTCAACGGTGTGCTGATGCGCGGATATGTGGATGCTTATTCAGCCCACACTGTTGCTGCAAGCTGTATCGAGGCTTTCCAGAACAATCTGGATTATGCCTACGAAAATTATCAATACAAGCATATGCTTCCCACTAACCTGCTGGTGGGCTGGAATAAAGCCGAAAGGACCAAGAACAATGTGGAAGGCATGTTCACTTTTGCTTTTGCAGCCGAGTATGCAGTGTTGGCGAATTATGAATGGAGCAAAAAATAATTTTAAAAATAATGGACTATGAAGAATTTTAGCAAGATGCGACAAGGATTATCCTGCATGGTTATGGCGTTACTTCTGATGCTGATTCCGGCAGATATTTTCGCACAAAACTCTATTTCCGTTTCGGGAATAGTTATGGACGATACCAACGAGCCGGTCATTGGCGCTGCCGTCATGGTGAAAGGTACTACCACCGGTGTCATTACCGACATTGACGGACGCTACACCATCAGTGCTCCCGCGAACGGTATCCTCAGCTTCTCTTATGTGGGATTGAAAGACAAGGAAGAGAAAGTGAACGGACGTACCACTATCAATATCATCATGGAAACCGATTCCAAGATGATAGACGAAGTGGTGGTGATAGGTTACGGAACACAGCGTCGCGGATCGGTGACGGGTGCCGTTTCTGCCGTAAAAGGTCAGGATATGATAAAGACCAAGAACGAAAATCCGCAGAACATGCTGACGGGACGTATTCCCGGTTTGCGTGTATGGCAGAAGAGCTCTGAACCCGGAACTTTCAACAACAGTTTCGATGTTCGCGGTATGGGTGCTCCATTGATTATCATCGATGGAATCCCTCGGAGTACGGAAGAATTCCAGCGTTTGAATGCAATGGATATTGATGACATTTCTGTGTTGAAAGATGCTTCAGCCGCTATTTATGGTGTACGTGCCGCCAACGGTGTAGTGCTGGTGACTACTAAAAAAGGAGGAGCAGGAAAAACGGAATTCTCTTACAACGGTTCCTACACTTTCCAACAGCCTTCACGTATGCCTGAACTGTGTGATCCTTATGAATCTATGACACTGTTCAACGAAATGTCGATGAATAACATCAACGGCGGTTCATGGGTTTTCAGCGAAGAGAGTTTCGAAGCATTCCGCAACGGCACGCGCCGTACAACGGATTGGAACGACCTGATTATCTCTAACGTGGCTCCGCAAACGCAACACGACATCAGTATTTCCGGTGGTACCGAGAAGACGAAGTTCTACATCAGCATGGGCTACTTCTATCAGGAAGGTATCTTCCGCTCAGGAGACTTGAACTACAACAAGTTCAACCTGCGCTCTAACATTTCGACTGAAATTGCTAAAGGTATAAAGTTCGAACTCGGCGTGAGCGGTATCTCCGACGAACGCAACACGCCTTACACCAGCTCACAAGACATCATCCGTAACTACTGGCGTCAAGGTGTTCTCTATCCGGCATACGCCGATCCCGAGGGAACAATGCTGAACTACAACGGTTTGGATATGGAACAGAACACTGTGGCCATGATGACGGCCGACATTTCCGGTTACAAGAAGTACAAACAGAAATATTTCCAGTCCTCGGCTACTCTGACGGCAGACTTCGGCGAATACACTCCGGTATTGAAGGGGTTGACTGCCAAAGCCATGTTCAGTTACGACTACCGTGCCGACAACAACGAGGCTTTCCGTAAAGAGTACTACCAGTATGCTTATGACGAACAGACCGGTACCTACAAGCAGAAAGTCTATAACGAAAGTTCGCCCAGCAACATGCGCCGCGAGTTTTATGACAAGTCGCAGATGTTGGGACAATTCACAGTGAACTACGACCGCACCTTTAACGATGTTCACCACGTGGGTGGTGTTATTGGTTGGGAGGTGCAGAAACGCAACGGCGACAACTTCTACGCTGTCCGCGACCTAGCATTCTCCATGCCTTACCTGCTGGCAGGTGTGACCGAAGGCCAGATTGGTGCCATGCAGACCGGTAATAACGACCTTTATGAACAGGCCAACGAAGCCTTGATAGGCCGTATCAATTACTCGTTTGCCGACCGCTACCTGCTGGAAGCACAGTTCCGTTACGACGGTTCCAGCAAGTTTGCCAAAGGACATCAATGGGGTTATTTCCCTTCCGTATCCGCCGGCTGGCGCTTCTCCGAAGAAAAATTTATCAAGAGCTCTTCCTCTGACTTTCTTTCGAATGGTAAACTACGCTTAAGTTGGGGACAAACCGGTAATTATAATGTAGGCAACGGAGCTCTCGACTATTATGGAGCAGACCCGTGGTATGGCAGCCAATTCGGTGATTCACAGCACGTAGGTATCTATGTATCACAATTAGGTAACCCGAACCTGACATGGGAAACGACAACCGAATTTAATATCGGTCTGGACTTGGGATTTTTCAACAATCGGATTAACCTGACTGCCGAATATTTCCAGCGTACGATCTCCGATTTGCTGGTGAAGAACAAAACGATTCCCCATTATAATGAAGTGAAAACCATTGCAGCCAACATTGGTTCGACTCAAAGTAACGGTGTAGAACTGACTCTGAACACGCAAAATATACAGACTAAACAGTTTACATGGAGTACTGATTTAACTTTCTCAACGTATAACGACCGTTGGAAAGAACGAGATCCGAACTGGAAACCTGCTGCCTATCAGAAGGAACAAGACCCGATTCGCGGAGTCTTTGCCTATGTAGCCGACGGACTGTTACAACCTGGTGAGGAAGCCCCCGCCCACCAGCCGCAACTTCTTCCCGGACAAGTGAAACTCAAGAATATAAATGGAGATGATAAACTGAATGAGGAAGATATGGTCTTAATCGGACGCAATGACCCCAAATTCATTTTCGGTTTCAACAACAATTTTTCTTATAAGAATTTCGACCTTAATATATATATGTATGGACAGGTAGGTAAAATTGCCGGAGCAAACAGTTATTACGACGCCTGGGGATCTTACGGAAACCGCATCAAACTGGGACAGAATGTACCTGTCTCTTTCAAGGATGCCTGGAGTTCGGACAACCAGACAAGTACACGCCCCAGCTTCATCGAGTCGGCTTATGGTACCGGTGATCTGTTCCTCCAGAAAATTTCATTCCTGCGTATCAGAAATATCACATTAGGCTACACCGTACCAATCAGTAAAAGTATCTGTAACCGACTGCGAGTATATGCTGACGTCAACAATCCATGTGTATGGACCAACTGGAAAGGCCAAGATCCGGAAACGGACAGTAACACGAATGCATATCCCAACGTCACTAGTTTTAGTATCGGAGTAGATATTTCATTCTAAATAAACCTAAAAAGAATTGAACATGAAAAGAATTACAAAACTTATATATCTTGCTCTCGGAAGCTGCCTCATCGCAGGAATAAACGCTTCGTGTGAACTCGTCTCCGAGAACTATGGTGATATCAATACCAGTATCTTCCCCCAAACGGCAGAAGACGCTGACGCTATCACAACGTCTGCCGCATACGCCACCTTTAAAAATAGTGGCTATGGAGGTCTGTTCAATATAGCAACAGGCATACAAATCGTTAGCGACGAAGCAAGCGATTACGGAATGTGCAACTGGGGTTGGGACCACATCAACTATGCCAACTGGAACACCCTCAAGATATCCGGTTCCGGTAGCTGGCTGACTGTTGAGAGCTACGCCTATGTAAACGATATCAGTAAAATGACTCTGACTATCGACCGGTTGAACGATATTGAAATGGACGATGCCCTCAAACAGCAATACATCGCCGAACTTCGTATGGGCAGGGGGTGGCTGGCATACCTTCTCTATGATTTCTACGGTCCAATCCCCATTGCCGACCTGGAAACACTCAAGAATCCTATGGCTGAGAAAATTCTCCCCCGACTCAGCGAGGAAGAAATGCAGACATATATCGAGACTGAACTTACAGAAGCAAGCAAAGTACTGCCTGCCAACTACAAAAAGGGAGATAAGAACTATGGTCGTTTTACAGCCGGATTGGCACATACTGTTTTGCTAAAACTCTATATGCTGACCAAGCAATGGGACAAGGCGGAAGCAGAGGGACGCGAACTGATGAAACCTGAATATGGTTTCGAACTTGTGCCCGAATACAAAGATATATTCACGCTGGCAAATGAGAAGAACCCGGAAATTATCTGGGCTTGCCAATGTGCCAAAGGATATCAGGAACACAAATGGCAACCTCATGTATTACCCAACGACTATAATTTCACTTCTTATCTAGATAAAATGACCAAATGGAACGGATATAAAATCTCATGGGATTTTATGCAGACCTTTGATCCGGCAGACAGACGTTTGCTGACGATTGCATACGAATATACCAGTAAAGACGGAGTGGTACATAATGAAAAGAATGACAGACCGGATCCTTCCGCTCAATTATATTTAGGAGCAGTTCCATTGAAATATGAATTTGATCCGGATTGTACGGGAGAAGATTCACAAATAGACTGGATTATCTACCGGTATGCCGATGTGCTCACTTTGACAGCAGAGGCTATTGTACGCAACAAGAATGCCGTAACGCAGGAAGCTGTTAATTTGCTTAATGAAGTGCGTACCCGATCGCTTCCGGGCAAAGGATACAGCCTACAAGATTTGAACAGTGTGGACAAATTTCTGAAAGCTGTATTGGACGAAAGAGGTTGGGAGTTATATTTCGAAGGAAACCGCCGCCAAGACCTGATCCGCTATGGATTATTTGTGGAAGCTATCAAAAAGAAGGCTCAATCAATGGGTAAACAAACGCTTGTGGATGAAGACCGTTACCGCTTCCCTATTCCACAAGATATTATTGATGAAGGTAAGGGAATAATCAAACAGAACCCCGGTTATTAATCACTGAAAAGAAAAAAACATGAAAAAGTTAATTTATAGCATCATCGGGCTACTAATGTTCGCCGGTTGCGAAGATAATTATAAGACCAATATCACAATTCCAATGTCGGGCATATATCTGAGTTCTCCCGCCGAAGGAGCAACTATGGACTTAAACGATGAAAGTAAAGATTCATACGAATTTACTTGGGATAAGGTTTCGGAACAAGGTTCCGTACTGATATTCAGCACTACCAAGGACCTTGTGAAACAAGTTACCGTAGAAGCAGGGACAGGAAAAAATTGCAGTATATCAGCACTGGTTATCAACCACTTACTTTCAAAGTTAGATATTAAATCAGGAAATGAGAGACTCATTTACTGGACTGTAAAAGATAAAAATAACCAGACTGCCGCCGCATCAGAAGTTCGTACGCTACAAGCCAGACGAATGAAAAGTATCTTGCTTGCTCCTGAAGATATGTCGACAGCCACTTTGTTGGCAGACGCTACACAAACCAAAATAAAATTTGAATGGGATGCTTCAGGAATCGGTAATGATACAGAGTGTACGGTACTTCTTTCTTTAGATCCGGAAATGGACAACTTCGTAGAACTGCCGACCAAAGGAACAGGAAATATATCGATCACCCACGAAGAAATGGAACAGACAATCGAAAAACTGTCTATCAAGCGTTACCGGACCAATACTATTTATTGGAATGTACGTAACAATGCAGATCAGTCACTTATTTCGCGTGTCGCCAACACATTATACACAAACGACATGATGCGTTTGGTTGACAAACGTGGAGATGAGACGATCACTTATCCCGTAGTCCGCGTGACATTCTCCGACGGAACTTCGCAAGTGTGGACAGCCCAAAATCTGAATACAACCAGATATCCGGACGGCACGGAAATCGAAGCCGAATATTACAGATATGCTCCCGAATCCCTTGGAGAAGACTGGATCAAAGCAATCGGTACCTATTACAGTTTCGTAATCCGCGACCGAATTATACCCGAAGGTTGGAGAATACCAACAGAAGCCGAATGGAATTATTTATTCTCTGAAGCCGGAAAGAATGGCGGGTATAATGTTCTTAAAGATCCTGTCTATTATTATAAAGATCCTACCGGTCAGGAACATTTGAATGAATGGGGACTGAGCTTTACTTCAGCAGGTACATGGAACTTGGATAGGGACGCAATCGAACTGGCTCAGGAAAAATTCTACTTTATGGCCGCCGACTTGGGCGATCCTGCAACCTGGAACGATCCCTGGCGAGCTTTAATCCATGACAACAGCGAAACATTATGGGTATCCTGGGCTAAAGGAACCGTCATGCGCTATATCTATGCAGAATAACTAATAAAACATGAATCATTATGAAAAGATATTACTTTCAAATATTACTGGCGTGTTGTCTGACGCTATTTGCTGGATGTTCCGATTCCGATTCGGAATCCGGTCAGAACGGCATACCCAAAGGTTCAAAAGCTATTGACCTGCAACAAGACAGAAGTGGTCTGCTACGTAATCCCTGCATGGGTTGGGGACTTTATGACGATGCAGTCGGCAATGTAGCCAACGCAGAAGAATATTGGGCTGCACAAGATGAAGCTGCACGCAACTATGCATCTTTCTTCTATATACGCTGGCGTTGGTCGGAAATGGAACCGGAGGAAGGAAAATATGCCTGGATCTACGACGAGAACTATAAAAAGCTGATTCAAGGAGCGCTCGACCGGGGATTGAAGTTATGTTTCCGTATCTATGACAACGGACAGGACAACATCCGCCAAGGTACTCCCGAATATGTCCGTGCCGCAGGTGCCCAAGGATACGAAGTCGAAGGACAAAATAACGCCAAACTATGGACTCCTTATGCCGACGACCCTATCTTTCAGCAGAAATATGAAAAGTTTGTCGCAGCATTCGCCAAAGAGTATGATAACCCGGATATCGTAGATTTTATCGACGGGCACTCTTTAGGCTGGTGGGGCGAAGGCTCACATATCAAGTACCTGAATTCTGACAAGAAGAAAGAGACTTTCGACTGGTTTACAACGATGTATTCCAAGAACTTCAAGAATATCATTCTGGTATTACCTTATAATAGCGAAATCGGATTCAATACGGAAAAAGAAATCGCTATCGACCAAAAAGGGTATGGATTGCGCAGAGACGGTCTGGGAAGTATGTGGTTTACTGAAAATGACGAGAAAGTAGCGAACGAGATGTATGGAAAAGTTTTAATGGTGGGCGAATGTGCTTACTGGGGAGGATATACGGCTGCTTACGAACCTTTCAAAAATGACACAAAATATTCCTTCAAATCATGGAAGGATGTATATAATCAGAGTTTCGACCATGCCCAGACTTATCATTTCAATACACTCGACCTAAGGACGATTACCGAAACAAAGGGCTGGACGGGACTGGCACCGGAACTTGTCCGCAAATTTGTTCTGAACGGCGGATACAGGGTATATCCTACTTATGTAATCATGCCTTATGAAGCCTCAGCAGGCCAAACCGTATCTATCTCCCACTCATGGAGAAACACCGGATATGGTTACTTGCCGAATAACATGAAGAATTGGAACTATAAGTACAAACCGGCCTTTGCCTTGTTCGACGAGAGCGGCAAACTGGTAAAATCATGGATTGACGAGGATGCCGAACCTTCGCAATGGTTGTCTAACCAACGGAAAAACTATACTTACGAGGTTTCCCTCGATGGTATTTCCAGAGGCAATTACCAATGGGCGGTAGCTATTGTCGACAAGACCAAAGATAACCAACCAGGTATCAATATCGGTATCAAAGATAAGGAGAAGAAGGATGGGTGGACATTTATCAGTGAAATGACTATTAAATAAATGAACCGATAAAGCATGAAACATATACATTTATATCTATTTGCACTTATCTCCGTGATCCTTACAAGCTGCTCACACGCCTGTCAAAAGGTAGAGTTGCAGGAAGACACCGTATCATTGCTTCGCAACCCTTGTATGGGTTGGGGAGTATATGATGACGCTAATGATGAAGTACAAAACGCGAATATTTACTGGGCTGCCCAAGATGAGGCAGCCCGTCAATACGCTTCTTTCTTTTATGTACGTTGGAGGTGGTCGGACATGGAACCGGAAGAAGGCAAATACGCCTGGCTGTATGATGAAAATTACAAAAAACTGATACAGGGTGCCTTAGACCGTGGATTGAAACTCTGTTTCCGTATTTACAACAACGGACAGGATAACCTGCGTGCCGGAACTCCTGACTACGTACGCCGTGCCGGAGCAAAAGGATATACCGTAAAAGGATTGAAAGGTGATCTTTGGACACCTTATCCGGATGATCCGATTTTTCAGGAAAAACTGGAAAAGTTTGTCGAAGCCTTTGCCAAGGAATATGATAATCCGGATATTGTAGACTTTGTAGACGGATATAGTCTTGGTTGGTGGGGAGAATGTCACCATGTGATCCTGCAAGACCAAAACAAATTCGAGCAAGTGTTCGACTGGTTCACAACCCTCTATTCCACTCACTTCAAAAATGTGCTTCTTACGCTCCCCTTCGGCAGCCAAATCGGTTTCGACACCGAAAAACGAATTGCAATTGACGGAAAAGGATATGGCATGAGACGAGACGGATTGGGAAGCATGTGGTTCAGTGATGAAGAAAGGAGGATCGTCGCGGATATGTATGGAAAGACACTTCTTGTCGGAGAATCCTGTTACTGGGGATGTTCCACCGATGATTGCACTCCATTCACCTCGGATACACGTTATCGGATGAATACATGGAGAGATGTATACAAACAGACCTTCCAACACGCCATTGAAGGACATTTCAATACGTTGGATTTAAGAGAGCTCCCCGAAACAAAAGGGTGGACCGAACGGGCAAATGATCTGGTAGAAAAGTTTATTATCCAAGGAGGATACCGGATATATCCATGCAGCGTATCATTGCCAGTCCGTGCCAAAGCCAAATCGACAGTCCTCATTTCACACGAATGGAAAAATACAGGAAATGGTTATCTACCTAACAATATACCCAACTGGAATTATAAATATAAACCGGCTTTTGCATTGTTTGACCTACAAGGGAATCTAGTGCAAACATGGGTAGACGACAACGCAGAACCTTCGGACTGGTTGCATAACACAGTGCATTCTTATACTTATCCGGTTACTTTCACGGATATTCCGAAAGGTACTTATCAATGGGCTGTAGCTATCATCGACCAAACAAAAGACCAACAGCCGGGAATTAAACTGGCAATCAAAGACAAGCAAGAAAAAAAAGGCTGGTTTCTACTTAATGAGATCGTTATTCAATAAAAAACAATTATATGAAAAATTACAAATTTTCTAAAGAAATAAAGGGATTATTCTCACCGCAGTGAGAATAAATTCTTATCGCTATGAGAAAAAGTTCTCACCATAATGAGAATTTTTTCTCATCACGGTGAGAATACTTTGAGAATTATTTCATCTTATAAACCAATGTTCCTCCCTTGACAATATCTTCATGAGAGATAGTATTCTTCGTATAAGGTTCACCATTCAAAGTAATGCTATCCACATACTTATGCTCTTTCGACAGGTTCTCTGCGATAATAGTAAAAGTCTTGCCACCAGCCAGATGCAATACCATTTCAGGCAACTGGGGCGCCCCGAATACATACTCGCCACTCACCGGATTCACCGGATAAAATCCCATTGCACTCAACATATACCATGCAGACATCTGACCACAATCGTCATTTCCGCAAAGTCCGTCAGGTTTGTTTCGGTATTGAGTATCGAAAATCTCACGGATTAACTCTTGTGTACGCTCCGGACGACCGGCTAACGCATATAAATAAGTTACGTGATGACTCGGTTCGTTACCGTGAGCATATTGTCCGATCAATCCTGTTACATCAGCCAGACCTTCACCTTCCAAAGTAACGGTAAACAAAGAATCCAATTTATTCAGGAAAGGTTTTTCACCACCAAAGAGCCGGATTAATCCCGGGACGTCATGTTGCACGTGCCAGGTATATTGCCATGCATTTCCCTCCGTATAATCTCCCCCTATACTTTCCGAATGCCCCAAAGCACTCGGATTAAACGGAGCCTTCCATGTTCCATCTGCTTTGCGCGGACGCATAAACTGGGTTTCAGTATCAAAGAGGTTCTTATAATAATCGGCACGTTTTGCAAAGTACGCCGCATCTTCTTCTTTTCCCATACGGCGTGCCATGTCGGCAGCAGCATAATCGTCATATACCGACTCTAATGTGGAAGACACCGATTCGGCTTTTATCAGGTCGGTCGGGAAATAGCCGTATTTCGTATATACTTCCCAGTTTGACTTCAACGGATGTGAAACAGTCTGCGTCTTCTTTATAATATTGAAAGCACGCTCCGCGTCAAAGCCACGGAATCCCTTACGATAGGCCTCGGCAATCACAGAAACCCCATGATTACCTATCATACAGTAGTTCTCCTTTCCCCATAATGCCCAGATAGGCAGGAATCCCTGCACTTCACCTTGTTCTATCAACGAATTAACAAAACCGTCGACACGTTCGGGAATTATCAATGTATAGAAAGGATGAGCGGCACGATAAGTATCCCACAAAGAGAACGTAGAATAAAAAGTCCCCGTTCCCGCTTTCACAACGGAGTCGGCAGCGTTACGATACATACCATCGACATCCGAAATCTCATTCGGTTGAATCAAAGCATGATAGAAACTGGTATAGAAGTTTGTCTTTTCATCATCGGTACCGTCTATTTCGATACGGCTCAGATAACTATTCCATTCATTATGCGCAGCGTCTCTCACTCCGTCAAAGTTCCAGGCAGGAATTTCCGCTTCCAAGTTCTTCTTGGCTCCGGCTACGCTCGTAGTGGAAAGGGCCACTTTCATCATCAACTCGTCTCCCGGCTGTATGTCGAAAGTAGCAACAATGCGTTTCCCTTTCTCCGTCTCTCCCATCGGAAGGTAAAGTGAGTCTGCAACAGGACGATTAAATTTTATCACAAAGAAATAATCCTGATTCACCCATACGGCATTATTGACATGTCCGGTCAGCGTTTGGGCGTCTTCCCAATTCACCTCACAACTCTTCACGTGTGAATGATATTGTTCTTCCCTCCAGGCAGGACCATGCTGAAGATCTATCAGCAGAGAAGCGGAGTCTGCTTTGTTGTAGGTATATCGATGCAGGGCAGCATGGATAGAAGCCGTCAGTTCCGCTTTCACCTGCGGATCGGAAAGTTCCACAGTATAGTAAC
>ENA-OPXM01001350-OPXM01001350.1-human-gut-metagenome-genome-assembly--contig:-NODE-1350-length-11539-cov-5.231714_pt1 | contig 11539 bp, 15 predicted proteins | sample MGYA00241707_ERZ502035 | MGnify/ENA primary metagenome ERZ502035 (study PRJEB25962, sample SAMEA2043051) | human gut metagenome | biome: human gut; feature: human-associated habitat; material: faeces... | reverse complement strand
CAACGAAAAGAAAATCCGTCTTACTTCCGCAGACGAGCTGCGCCGTCCGGACAGGCTTTTCCCATCCGCTCGTGCCCGTCCGTACCTTGCGAGCTTTTCCGCCGAAGTGCCGCCAAGACACTGATAGAGCGGCGTGCTGTCGCCATTTTTCTTCTTAACCTGCATTAGATAGCGCAATTCACCACCCATCAGCTTCCGGCACAACTCCAACACCTCCGCCATATCGATGTAGATTTGAATGCTGTTGGTCTGACGCTGGCCGGAGGGCTTGCTGAGGTCGTAGGAGGCAAATGTAAAATGCGCTTTCCCGATCTCAAAGGCATCATTCAGACTTTCCACAAAGCAGTTGCGTGCATCGATGCGAATGATTTGACTACGGTTGCGGTCATCATTCATGGCTGAGCTCCTTCCACAATGCCGGCAGATGTTCAAGTGCGTCGATAAGACGGTCGCTGTTTTTTTGGAACTGTTCCCGGAAATCCTCCTGAATGTCATAATTGAGATACAGCGCCTGATAGGTAATGGACCAGACCCGCTCCATGGATTTGTCAGGAAGCATTTTCTCCAGCTCCACGATTTGCTGTCTTACAGAGAACAGCGCTTTCTGCCATGCAATAAAATCGTTGTCGTGGATGGGTATGCCGAAGCTTTCTACCCACTCGCGTACGGTATGCTCTTCGGAACGATCTCCGCACTCAATGGGGTTGATGATATACTGGATTCTGGCACGCTCAATGGCGTTCGGATCCGTTTCTTTCGCATCCAGCTTTATGCTGCGGCCCAGTGGGAACAGGGCGCAAACCGTAGGCTTTGCATTATGAACAGAACATTTCCGGTCCTTGAGCAGCGGGCAACGCTTAATAGATCCCCTCGGCTTGAGCCGTACAATGGGGATTCGGGAGTTTTGCCCCAGATATACCTCGCAATATTGTGCAATGGTGTCCCGTGGCGCAAGTCCCAGCTCCTTGGATATGTTGTAGAGGTCTTTGGGATTCAGGAGAATATCCTCCCGGTTGATGCAGCACTTCCCGCACTGCTTGCAGTGAAAACGAAAATGCTCATCCGTTCCGATGCACATCTCGTCGTAGTGCTCCACAATGTGTTGTAATCTTTGATTCATTTTACTTCTCCTTTTCATAGAATAATCGTCGGTTTGTGTTGGTTATGGCCGCTCCGCCAACAGGGACAGTGCCGCCTTGAGCTGTTGAAGATTTTTTGCATATTGCTTTAGGAACGGCTGATCTAAGTCGAAATCCGAATACTTATATCGCCAGAACAGGAGCATCGCCTGTTGCCGATGGAATTCGGGTATCCGCCGCATGAGTCGTGCAATATCCCGAGCAGAACCAAGATCCATTCTGAGAAACGCTTTGTCTTCCTCGGTAAACCGCCGTTTCATCCATGCCTTTACATGAACGGCCGGGCCTTTGAAATGGTGTTCCTTTTCGCGGCTCACCAGATATTCCGGCTGGCCGTCATCTCCGATACCGGCAACGAATGGATAGATCCGGCAGGTTCTTGGTTTTGCCGCATGGACCATACACCGATTCTCTTTCAGAAAAATACAGGCGTCGTCAACACCTGTAACTTTCAGCATGAGCATGAAATACCCACATTCGTCCAGTAGGGCAAGTTCGGTATACCGCGCAATAAAGTCGTCCATGCAAATGATTCCCTTGTACTTTTCCCGCAGCAGCCGTGTCAGACGGAATACATCCGGACTTTCCAAGGGAACGCTTTGCCGGACATGGCGACAGCACTCGCCGCAGCAGGTGCAGTGAAAGGGGACCCTCTCACGAGGAGAGATTCTGTGCGTTGTTGATAAGACTTCTTCGATGTTCATTGTGATATTCTCCTTTTAGGCCACAGGAGGCGCCGATAATTCGACGCCTCCTGTTTGTGCTGTAAAGCCTGATTTATTTTTGTGCTCAGCGTTTGGCTTACTCCTTTTCAAAGCGAATCCGCTTGAACCCGATTGGCTCACAGTAATAGAACTCACTTTCTCCTGATGCAAGAAATATTTCCACCACATCGGAGACCGAGAGCGACCGCCCTTTGTAACCGGAAGGGTGCTCCATGTTGAAAACATAGAATATATCCTCCAGTGTTTGCGCAGAAACTTCTCCGGCAAAAACGCAGTCGTAAAGTTCTGCAGGGACTCGACCATTACTGACCGATATGATGTGATTCAGGCTCTGAAACGCAAGACGGTTCTCATCGCGCTCCATCGCAATCTGGTAGATGGCAATTTTCACGACAATGCACCTTCTCTCTCATACAGCTCCTCTGTATCCATGCTCTGCAGTCGATATGGTTCTTCGCACTGTGGGTCTTCCGGAAAGCGATTCTGCCGATCCGGTATGACTGCACGCAGCACATCGCGTCCCGTTTCCCGAAATTCATCCAGACGGATATCGCAGTCGGCATAGATGCCGGATACATACCTACCGGCCTGAAAGCGTTCTCCTTCCTGAACCCTAAGCCCCAATGTGTTGAGGATCCTTCCGATTTCACGGGGAGGAAGACTCAGGACCACTTGAAAATCCGGGTGGCCATATTTCTCCATGCCATGAGTATGCGCATTGCAGGTATAGGGCAGGAATCCTTTTTCCTCCTTCCCACACTCGTCACAGGCTCTGTTTGCTACAAGATGGATGATCCAGTCGATATTGTTGTTCATACTGCACCTCATACTTTCTGAATGGAATACACGCTATTGCGCGTTTCAATCACGGTAGCTTCTTGTGTGTCTGCCAGAATAGCACAGACTGTGGAAGTCCTTCGGCATCCGTCAGTCTCCTGAATATATGCCGGCAAGCCGATATGTACCGGGTACAGAAGCTTTCCTGTCAGACAGATCTCGGGTTTAACCGCATCAGGCATCCTCTTCGCCTCCTTCCAGAATACGGCACATCTCGCGCATGGCATCCGTCAGGTCGGCAGAGAAATCTTCCCAGTTTGACAGAAAGGTAGTAAGCGATGCCGGATCGTGAAATACAGCGTCATCCAATACCAGGATTTCATAGTCTTCCTCGTCCATACTGTTGTAGGGTAGACTCAGATAGCCGTCTTTTGTGGCCAGGATAAACGCACCGGCATGGATTCCGTCGCAGATGGGATAGCGCCAGCACAGCTCATTTCCGTGCGCGGCATAATAGCGCAGCCTAATATCACTGAGCGTGCGGTCAGTACTGTCGTTGTCTTTCAGGTATGTCAGAATCTCTTTGGCCGACATCAGCGTATCCGGATTGAGCGTTCTTAAAAGACCGCTCACCGTGTAAGGCCGCGTTTCCGAGCTGACAAAACCGATCAGCCAGAGTGCATCGTCCTCGACCATCTCACACTTCCAGTCCGCCTGTAAAGCGGCTTTCAAAAGAAGCGAGCCAAGTGTCATGCCGAAACCGTGTACGTCCTCTGAATCCTCCGGCAGAGTTTCCATGCGGGTCTCCGCGTCTGCTTGTACAGCATCCAGCAGCCGATTCAGATCAGCAACCGAAAACAGCCCATGCAGTGCACGGGCGCCCCAGTATCCTTGATCCTCCGGCCACACACGCAGAAGAAACCTTCGGCCCAGAACAGCCTTGATCTGATCTGACAGCAACTTTGCGATATCATCCCACGCAAGACGGTAGGCTTCATATGCCCGGCTTTTATCAATCACCTTTTCCATACTCCGTTTCCCTTTCCGGCCGATATGGCCCATAGTACTGTGTGTCCTCCGCATCGGAAGTGTAGACGCCGATGCAAAGCTCGTGGCAGGGGCTGTGCTCCGAGTTGTATTCCGCAAAGCATACGAGTTCCTCCGGCTCGCCATCCCGCAGTAGATACAGATTGATGGCCGGATAGGTCGTATCTGCATAAGCGACGGCTCGAAGATGTGTGCCGTCCGGCAGAGGCAGCGTGATGTGCGGATACGAAACGGTGTCCGGCATCGGCGCTTGCGAAAGAGAGAACCGATTTCGTCCCGTTCTCCCGTTTTCAGAGAATCGCTTTCTCGCCTGATCCAGTTCGATCTGCAGTGCCGTGAAGATCTGCTCGACGGCATCGGTGTCATAGGCATAGGTGTTTGTTCCGGAGCAGTTGCCCAGAAGGCGCAGCATCCGGATAATTTTGTTGACGCGCGCCTCCGCCACGCGACGGAAACGTGCATTCTTGGTTTCTTTCATTTTGTGACCTCCTATTGTTTTCTACACAATCCACGAGAACTACGCACGCGCCCCGCCTCATCACAGAAAACGGAGTTCCAATGCGGTGATTGCGCCATCCTGTTTATAAGCATATACGCCATAGCATCCGTCGCCATACCCGGACGAGCTATAAAAGCCGTCCTCTATCAGCCATGCATCGCCATTACGGACGCGGTCACAGAACCTGCCCCATTCCTCGTCGCTGTAATCCGGTTTGTTGTGGAAAAACCCAGCCAGCCCGGCGTCAACGCCTATGCTGCCGATTTCCTCCATGTCCTTCTGGCGCGGTATATCACCGTTTCGGTATATCCCAATCGCACCAACCAGTAAATACGAATACGGCGTACCGTCCTCATACTTACCTTTGTCGGTATGACGCCAGACATAGCAGGCATATTCGCCTTCACTGATTTTCACATTGTTCATCCGGCACCAGACGTCTTTGTCGTAACAGGGGTCGGTGATATCCACACTGCCGTGGAAGTCCATGACCCCGATCTTCGTTTTTCTCATTATGTGCCCTCCTAACTGTGAGTATTTACGAGAAACGATTTGCCTTCTGCGGAAAAATCACAGTTGGCACAGCTCCAGATATCCGCTTCGTCAGGATAGTGCGTGACCTCAACGCACTCATTCAACGCTTCCAGAAAAGTGCCGTTGCAGTCGATTTTCCAATCCTGCGTAACATGTGCTGTGACCTCGAAGCTCTTGGCTCCGCAGACAGGACAACAGTATTTGTGGTTTGTCATCTTGATTTCCTCCTGAGACCGGAAACGGAGCAGGTAATCCCTGCTCCGCAACCGTTGCGCCGCCTGCCATTCAGGCCAGCATGTCCTCGAATTCCTGTTCAGTCAGCGTTTTTACGCCCAGCTGCTGTGCTTTGGTCAGCTTGCTGCCGGCTTTTTCGCCAACGATCAGATAATCGGTTTTCTTACTCACGGCACCGGACGGATGGGCGCCCAGAGAAATCAGCTTCTCCTGGATGCCGTCACGGGTGTAATGCTCCAGCTTTCCGGTAGCAACGACGGTCTTGCCTGCGAAGGGGCTATTCATGGTGGTTTCCATAGTCAAATTCTCCTTTGTTTCAAATTGAATTTTTCTCAGCAGCGGACGCCAGAGCTTTGCCTCCTGAGTATCCGCATACCAGGTATAAATGTTGTTGTGCATGGTCTCGCCAAAATCCGGCAGCTGTGTGAAATCGAAGCCGTTGAGAATTGCCGCCTCAAACTCAGCCCATGAGCCATGGAAATAGCGATCCAGATCCCGGCCCGCATGGCGCCCGACCATCGGGATACCGAGACCGGCGATAAACTTTGCCAACGTGCAGCGGCGGCTCTTTTCAATTGCCGCCTGCAGTCGGTCAAAGGATCGCTCGCCGAAACCCTCGGTGCGTACAATATCCTCACGGTACTGCTCCAGCTCGTATAAGTCTCCGAAATTTCGCACCCAGCCGTGACCGATGAGCTTCTCCAGCGTTGTTGCTGAAAGTCCTTCGATATTCATGCGGGTCTTTTCACAGAAATGCGTAAACTTCTGCACCAGCTTGGCTGCACAGTGCGGATTACCGCAATATAGCTGCCGCGTGCCGCCCGATGTGTACTTTACCGTTAGCGGCTTTCCACAGCAGGGGCAGGTCATGGGCAGCATATAGGTGTTGCTCTGCGTTTTATTGTCCGCAATCTGCGGAATGATCATGTTCGCCTTATACACGCTGATCTCGTCACCGATGCCAAACTGAAACTCATCGAAGATATCAAGGTTGTGCAGGTAAGCGCGGCTGACGAGTGTACCGTCAATGCTGATCGGATCGAACAGACCGGTGATGCTTACCATACCGGTTCTGGTCGTGGCCAACTCCACGCCGCGGAAGCGCGTGCTGTAGAGTTCATCGGCCCACTTGAGCGCAATCAGGCGATTCTCGTGATGTCCGGTTGCTCCAAGGCTTTTGCCATAGCGGAGGTCTTCATATTCCATGACGAGACCATCCACCGGATATGCGAAGTCTTTGGGTTCCATGCCGGCGACTGTATCTCGGATGTCCTGCTCGCTGTGCACGGCATCCAAAAAGATATATGGCACAACCGAAAAACCGCTGCGCTGCAGAAATTGCTGCTGCGCAAGCTTGCTCTCAGGCTCCAGATGGTCGCTGACTAGTTCGAAAGCCCAGAACTCCAACCGGCGCTTGCTTGCCTCACCGGCGTCAAGCTTTCGCGTGCTGCCGGAGGCCAGATTCCGCGGATGGGTATAGGGCTCCTCCAGACTGGCATTGATTCTGCGGAAGCTCTCCCATGAGATGACGCCCTCTCCGCGTACCTCAAACGATTCCTTCGTGGGGAGCGTCAAGGGCACGTTTCGGAAGGTGCGCACCGTATGGGTCACATCCTCGCCGATGATACCCTCGCGGCCGCGGGTGATGGCCTGCTTCAGTTTTCCGTACTCATACCGCAAAACCAGCGTAAGCCCGTCCATCTTCCAGCTCAGCAGAACAGCACGTCCTGCTGCAAACCGGATCATATCCTCAATGGACTTCGTCTTGCCTGCGGACAGCATGGGCTTTGTATGCCGCACCTCCGCCAGGCTTTCCAAAATCTCTCCGGAAACCTTCTGCGTCGGCGAGCCGGAAAGCACCAGCCCGGTATCATGCTCCAAAGCGGCGAGCTCCTCTGTCAGTCGGTCATATTCCAGATCCGTCATAATAGGAGCATCGTTTTTGTAGTAGGCGATGTCCGCCTCCGTGAGCCGCTCGATCAGTTCGCGCATCCGTTCCAGATTGGTATTGTTCTTTTCTCGCATAATGCTTCTCCTTTTTGTTAATAGATTTTGCTGAGATACTGCCGGACAGTCTGAAGCCGATCCTGTGCAGCATTCTCTGCGTCAGGGTCGGCTCCGTTAAAATCCATGTCCAGGATCTCAACATCGAATTTGTAAGGGCAGGCTCCGAACACTTCCCGAACCATTCCGTCCTTGACAACGATGACGACCTTATCCGTTCCCATCACCCCCTTCTTTAGGATGAGCGCATGGGTGGACCGGCATCCAATCACCGCATTCCCGGCAGTACAGCTTACCATTGCTTCTGTCCCGGATATTTTTGAGCTGCGTTCCTGTCATTTCGTGGCGTTTTCCGCACCCGGAACACTTGACCCATAGAATCTCTGCATTGCAAAGCACTTCAGGGCGATATTTCCGGTTGAATGGAATAAAATCGCACCACGCCGGATTGTCCGGCAGCCGCGCCATATGCAAACTCAGCACATCCAATTCAAACTGAGAAGGACTTTGTTCCCAATGGCTTTGTTCTCTTTCCCATGCGAAAAGCTGCTGATATAGCTCCTGCTCACCGGATTGCCGGATCAGTTGTTTTGCCAGCCGGGTCCATTCGGCTTCCGGCAGATCTCCGATATCGGTCATCACGCCGTGCCGATAGCCGAACACCTTATCCCGGCCTTCGCCGGAGATGAGGTAGCTCCGTCCGGTATAGTAGTGAACACGCAGATCCGCAAAGGTCAACGCATGCTCGGTATTCCCGATATTATCCATCTGCATCACCTCACAACGCGAGTCTGCGGCTTTCCTCCGGAAGCACCTGCTTAAAAAGCTCCATATACCGCTGAAAGCCCTCTGCGGTCAGCGGCCCCTTCAGGGATGTTTCACTCCAACAGATGAGTTCTTCCTCCGGGACACTATAAGCATCCGGGATAAATCCGGCTCCGTCATAGTGCGGACAATTGGGTCGGACTAGCTTTTGCATCTCCGCCTTGGTTGTGGCGGAAACTATCATCCGGCATTTCTTGTCTGCAATGGCATAGAGCAGCTTCGGCATATAGCCAAGCTGCCGGTAATAATGCAGATACCGCTGAAGCTCGCTAAGGGCTCCAAGGCGGAGCTTTTTGACTCGTTCAGGCGTATCTGAGGCGGCAATCTCCGCAATACACGGGATGATCACCATCATGTAATCGTCTTCCACTGGCATTTCCTTTCTGCATTCCTGCATGTAATATTTATCTGTACGGGTGTGCCGAAAGGCTCCCCGGAGCAAAGGGTAAGGGAGCGGTTAGGCTCCGATCTATATAAAAAAGCGCTTAAAGAACCGAAGCTCTCTAAGCGCTTTTGGATCCAAGGATCCCAGATATGAAATTGATAGCAGGGAGGGGGCATACTCCCCGCCGTCCCCGTCTGTGCCTCTGTTTGTGAGAGGCAGAAGAAACAAAAATGTGCCTGAAGACTTTCATCCTCAGGCACTGTGTTACTCATTCACTGTAATTGCTCGGCGGCAATTCTGAAACTTACATAAATATTATAGCAGGGATTCTGCCATTTCGCAAGTGAAACCTTGAGAGTTCCTGCTATAGGCTGAATGCCGCAAAGTCAATGCTCATATACGGTGAAGAAGCAGATGACAAAGCTATGGTCAAAATGCCTCGCTATCGCGCCGATAGTCAGTTCTATAGCAAAACAGGCAGCTTTCGCCGACTCTCACGCAGAAATACGACTTAGGCGGAAAGCTGTCTGTTTTTTTGCAGGCTGCTGCTTTATTGCCCAATCATTTCCGCATCAACCAGCCGACAATATCGGATGTCTCCTTCCTCATATAACTCAAATGTACCACTAACCGTAATCTCGCTGCCCAACTCAGGATAATCATCCGGATAAGTATGCTTGCCGGTCAGTACAGACTCCAGTCCCTGCGAGCAGCAAGCCATTGCATCGCCAATGATACAGGTGAAGTATTGGGCTTTCGTATCAGGGTTTTCGTAATATACAAATTGTCCCGTCATTTTAATGGTTTTTCCAATATAATCACCGGGGGCGTTCATCATATTATAGACTTCGGAGTATACCATTGTACTGCTAAGACTTGTGAGGTCAACATCAACACCGTCTGTGCTTTGCGTTGGTTCAGAGGCTGCAGGCTTAGACTCCGATTTCTTTTCTGAGGGCTGTTTTTGTGAAACAGAAGCCTCTGGCGCTTGGTTATCGGCTGAATCAGCTGCAGCAGTCACTTTATCTTTTTCACCTCCGCAGGCGGCGAGAGGTACAAGAGTTAGGGCAATCAGCAAAACACACAATAGTTTTTTCATCTGCGAACACCTCCCAATACCGTGCCTGCCAGCCACGACAGACCGAAAGCGCCGATCTGAACGGCGACGATGGTGGAACCTACCGGCGTACCGGCGAGAATGGACGCCAGAATGCCGAGCAGCGCACAGAAAACCGAAAGGACTGCCGCGCAGATGGTCACGCTGCGAAAGCTCTTGAACATCCGCATGGCGGACAGTGCCGGGAAGATCACCAGTGCGGAGATCAGCAGGGAACCTACAAGGTTCATCGCCAGCACGATGATGACCGCAACGACGACGGCGATCAGCAGGTTGTAAAGCCCCGCCCTCGTGCCGGTCGCCCTTGCAAAGCTCTCGTCAAAGGTCACGGCGAAGATCTTATTGTAGAACAGGATGAACACCGCCAAGACCAGCACCGACATTCCCACGCACAGCCATACCTCTGCGGGGGACAGCGTCAGAATGGAGGTGGAGCCGAACAGCGTGCTGCACACATCGCCCGAAAGATTGGACGAGGTGGAGAAAATGTTCATCAGAAGATAACCGACAGCCAGTGCTCCCACCGAGATCATGGCGATGGCGGCGTCGCCCTTGATTTTTGTATTCTGCCCGGTGCGCAGGAGCAGCACGGCGCTGAGGATGGTAATGACCATTACAAGGGGCATTTTGTTGGTGATCTGCAGCACGGCGGCAATCGCCATTGCGCCGAATGCCACATGGGACAGGCCGTCACCGATGAAGGAAAACCGCTTCAGCACCAGCGTCACGCCCAGCAGGGAGGAGCAAAGCGCGATCAGCACACCGACAATGAGCGCATAGCGGACAAAGGGATATGCCCAATAGAGAGCCAGCTTTTCCAAGATAGCGGTCATTGGCTGTCACCGCCCTTCTTCACGTCAAACAGCCGCCCTTGCGGGCTTTGGAGATAGTCCGCCCTTGTCCCAAAGAAAACGGTGTCGCCAATATGCAGAATATGGCTGGCGTATTTAACTGCGGCAGTAATATCGTGCGAGATCATAATAACGGTGATGCCGTCCTCACGGTTGAGCTTTTCGATGAGCGTATACATTTCCGCCGTCACCTTGGGGTCAAGTCCCGAAACAGGCTCATCAAGAAGCAGCATTTTTTGCGTGGCGCACAGCGCGCGGGCGAGCAGCACCCGCTGCTGCTGGCCGCCGGAGAGCGTCCGGTAGCACCGCTTGGCGAGGGGTGCGATCTGCATCTTTTCCATGGCGTCTGCCGCCAGTTTCTTCTCTTCTCTGTTGTAGAAGGGGCGGCTGCCGCAGCGCCCCTGGCATCCGGAGAGAACGATCTCTCTCACGGATGCCGGGAAGTCCTTCTGGACAACGGTCTGCTGCGGCAGATAGCCTATATCATGCGATGTCAGATCATCTCCAAACTTTATCTCTCCTGAAACCGGTTTCAGCAGCCCAAGTAAAGTTTTTACCAAGGTACTCTTTCCCGCTCCGTTCTCTCCAACTATACAGAGATAGTCTCCCTTGTCTATACTGAAATTAAGCCCTGACGCAACTGATCTTCCGTCGTACCCGACTGCCAGGTCTTTACACGTTATATATGACATTTGTTTTCTCCTATTCCTTTAAACATCAGTCCATCTAGTTAAGCCGCAATTAATTTAACGCCTGAGACAGTACATTCAGGTTATCTTCCATCATGTTCAGATATGTCTCTCCATCAGCCACATCCTCTGCGGTTACAGACTGCATTGAGTTCATTGTCAGTATCTCCTGATTCTTTGACTCGGTCGCATTCTTTATCGACTCTGCTATATTGTGATCCGCGCCCTCTATCGTCAAAATAACCGGAAGCTTTAACTCATCCACCTTATGCGCAAGGAATGTTATTGTCTCAAAGCTTGCCTCCGACTCAGCACTGCATCCCACAAATGCAGCATAGTAAGTAAGCCCATAATCATCCGCCATATATCGGAAAGGGAATCTGTCGCCAAACAGAATCGCCTGACGTTTTCCCTTAGATATAGTAAGCGCATATCTTCCGTCAAGATCATTGAGCTTATCCACGTACTTGCCTGCATTCTCCACATAATCTTCCTTATTTGCCGGATCAATCTCCTGTATATTTTCAGACAAAGCATCAGTAAGTGTTACCGCATTTCTCAATGATAGCCACACATGCTCATCATTCTCATGCCCTTCCCCTTCTTCGGTTTCCTCTTCCTCCTCTGCCTGCATGCCTGGAACTACCTCTTCGACTTTGACTGCAGTTCCCAAAACGTCAAGCATGTTTACAACCTTCATATCCTTATTAGTC
>ENA-OPXM01001346-OPXM01001346.1-human-gut-metagenome-genome-assembly--contig:-NODE-1346-length-11567-cov-1.994006_pt1 | contig 11567 bp, 4 predicted proteins | sample MGYA00241707_ERZ502035 | MGnify/ENA primary metagenome ERZ502035 (study PRJEB25962, sample SAMEA2043051) | human gut metagenome | biome: human gut; feature: human-associated habitat; material: faeces... | reverse complement strand
CGTCAACTGGAAGCAAAGTCTATCGCTAAGGGTGTAGATGCAATGGTTGTGATCGGAGATAAGCAAAGCTCCAACAGCCAGAAGTTATATGAGATTAGTAAGAAAGAGTGTGAGAACACCTTTTTTGTGCAGACACTTAGAGACCTGGATTTGAAACTTTTTGAATCGACTGGTAAGGTAGGTATTACAGCGGGGGCCTCAACCCCACAGAAAATTATCAAGGAGGTTCATGCTAGCATGACAGAAAAGAGTTTTGAAGAATTATTAGAGGAAAGTTTTGTGACAATTCACAACGGAGAGGTAGTGAAAGGTACAGTTATCGATGTGAAACCAGATGAGATCATCTTAAACATCGGATACAAAGCAGATGGTATCTTAACAAGAAGTGAATACTCTAATGATTCAGCCAACGTAGATTTAACAACTGTTGCTAAAGTTGGTGATACTATGGAGACTAAGGTATTAAAAGTGAATGATGGAGAAGGACAGGTTCTTCTTACTTATAAGAGATTAGCAGCTGAAAAAGGAAACAAACGTTTAGAAGAAGCTTTCGAGAATAAAGAAGTCTTAAAAGCACCTGTAGCTCAGGTTTTAGATGGTGGATTAAGCGTACTGATCGAAGAAGCACGTGTATTCATCCCTGCAAGCTTAGTTTCTGATTCTTATGAAAGAGACTTAAAGAAATACGAAGGACAGGAAATCGAATTCGTTATCAGCGAGTTCAACCCTCGTAAGAGAAGAGTCATCGGAGACCGCAAACAGTTATTAGTAGCTGCTAAGAAAGAAAAACAGAAAGAATTATTCGAGAAGATCGAAGCAGGAATGAAAGTAGAAGGAGTTGTTAAGAATGTAACAGACTTCGGTGCATTCATCGATTTAGGTGGAGCAGACGGACTTCTTCACATTTCTGAAATGTCTTGGGGACGTGTTGAAAACCCTAAGAAGGTCTTCAATATTGGAGATAAAGTAACAGTTCTGATCAAGGATATTCAGGGAGAAAAGATTGCATTAAGCTTAAAATTCCCAGAAGAGAATCCATGGTTAAAAGCAGAAGAGAAATACAAAGTAGGAAGTGTTGTAACAGGTAAAGTTGCACGTATGACAGATTTCGGAGCATTCGTTGAGTTAGAATCAGGAATCGATGCACTTCTTCACGTTTCTCAGATCGCAAAAGAACATATCGACAAACCATCTGACGTATTAAGCGTTGGACAGGAAATCGAAGCTAAAGTAGTTGACTTCAAGAAAGACGACAAGAAGATCAGCTTAAGTATGAAAGCATTAGCTAACGAAGAAGAAAAAACAGAAGAATAAGATCTTTATCAAAGAATCCTGATTTTTATAAATCAGGGTTCTTTTTTCGTACAAGTATTGTAAAAAAACAAGTTTTGCGATATAATCAGTTTTAAAAATACATTTTTTTAAAATGATAAACCTCGAAAAGGAGTTATGACCATGGAATTAAAGAAGTTTAAAAAAGTATTGGTTGCAAACCGTGGTGAGATTGCGATCCGAGTTTTCCGAGCTTTAAATGAACTTGGAATTACAACGGTTGGTGTCTTTTCAAAAGAAGACCGTTATGCCTTATTCCGTTCTAAAGCTGATGAATCTTATCAGTTGAATCCGGACAAAGGACCAATCGATGCCTATCTTGACATCAATACGATCATTCGTATTGCAAAAGAGAAGAACGTAGATGCAATTCATCCAGGTTATGGATTTTTATCAGAGAATCCTGACTTTGTAGATGCCTGTGAGAAGAATGGAATCACATTTATCGGACCATCCTCAAGCTTAATGCGTAAGATGGGAGATAAGATTTCTTCCAAACAGATGGCAATTGAAGCTGATGTTCCAATCATTCCTGGTGTAGACCATGCGGTTCACGGACTGGAAGAAGTGACTAAGATTGCGAACCAAGTTGGATATCCTGTAATGTTAAAGGCTTCCAATGGTGGTGGAGGACGTGGAATGCGTATCGTTCATTCAGCCGAAGAGATGCCAAAAGAATATGCAGAAGCAAGAGATGAATCCAAGAAAGCATTTGGAGACGATCAGATTTTCGTTGAAAAATACTTAAAGAGTCCAAAACATATCGAGGTTCAGATCATTGGTGATCAGTATGGACATGTTGTTCATTTATATGACCGTGACTGCTCTGTACAGAGAAGACATCAGAAGGTTGTAGAATATGCACCAGCATTCAGCGTGCCAGAAGAAGTAAGACAGCAGATTTTTGAAGCATCTATCCGTCTTGCAAAACATGTAGGATATAAGAATGCTGGAACATTAGAGTTCCTGGTAGATGCAGATAATAATGCATACTTTATCGAGATGAACCCTCGTGTACAGGTAGAACATACGATCACAGAGATGGTAACAGGAATCGATATCGTACAGACACAGGTTCTTGTAGCAGAAGGATATTCTTTAGATTCTGAAGAGATCGGTATTGGATCTCAGGAGGAAGTGACATGTAATGGATACTCTATTCAGACACGTATCACAACAGAAGATCCAATGAATAACTTCCTGCCAGACACAGGTAAGATTACGGTATATCGTTCTGGAGCTGGTAACGGTATTCGATTAGATGGTGGTAACGCATATGCAGGAGCAGAGATTACACCATACTATGACAGCTTATTGGTAAAAGCGATCTCTCATGATCGTACATTTGGAAGAGCGGTTGACAAATCTATCCGTGTATTAAAAGAGATTCGTATTCGTGGAGTTAAGACAAATATCCCATTCTTGATCAATGTATTAAATAATGAGACATTCCGTGAGGGAAGATGCTATACAACATTTATTGAAGAAACGCCAGAATTATTCTTACTTCCAGAAAGTCAGGACAGAGCAACAAAGATCCTTGAATTTTTAGGAAATAAGATGGTGAATGTGCAGAAAGCCGTTCTTGACAAACCAGATTTTGAAGCAAGAACTCTTCCAAAGTATGATACAGAGAAGAAGATTTATGGTTCCAGAGACAAGTTCTTAGAGATGGGAGCTAAAGACTTCACACAGAGCCTGTTAAATGAGAAGAGATTACTGATCACAGATACAACAATGCGTGATGCACAGCAGTCTTTAATGGCAACACGTATGAGAACAAAAGATCTGATCGGAGCATCTGATGCGACAAACGCATTTATGGAGAATGCATTCTCTGTAGAGGCATGGGGTGGGGCTACTTATGATACAGCTTATCGTTTCTTAAAAGAGTCTCCATGGAAGAGATTAAAATTATTAAGACAACATATGCCAAATACATTGATCCAGATGTTACTTCGAGCATCCAATGCTGTAGGATACAGCAACTATCCAGATAATGTTGTTAAGAAATTCATCGAAGAAGCATCACAAAAAGGTGTAGATGTATTCCGTATCTTCGACAGCTTAAACTGGGTTGAGAATATGAAGATGCCGATCGAGACAGCATTAAAGACAGGTAAGATCGTAGAAGGAACGATCTGCTACACAGGAGATATCACAGATCCAAACGAGACAAAATATACATTAGATTACTATGTAAAGAAAGCCAAAGAATTAGAAAGCTTAGGTGTTCATATCTTTACGATCAAAGATATGGCAGGTCTTGTAAAACCATATGCAGCGAAGAAACTTATTAGTGCATTAAAAGAAGAATTAAATATTCCAGTTAATCTTCATACACATGATTCTACTGGAAATGGTGTCAGCACATTATTAATGGCATCTGAAGCAGGACTAGATATCGCTGACTGTGCGATCGGTTCTATGAGTTCTATGACAAGTAACCCATGTATGAATTCATTAGTAGAAGCATTAAAAGGAACAGAGCGAGATACAGGACTTAATCCAGATGAATTAACAGAATTAAGTCAGTACTATGCAAGAATCCGCCCAATCTACAAACAGTTTGAGAGCGGAATGGATGCGCCAAATACAGAGATTTACAAATATGAGATTCCAGGTGGACAGTACTCTAATCTGTTAGCACAGGTAAAAGAAATGGGTGCAGCGGAAGACTTTGAAGAGATCAAAGGTTTATATAAAGATGCGAACCAGCTGCTTGGAAATATCGTTAAAGTAACACCATCATCTAAAGTTGTTGGAGACTTTGCGATCTTTATGTTCAAGAATGGATTAACAAAAGAGAATATCTTAGAAGTTGGTAAAGATTTATCTTATCCAGATTCTGTTGTAGAATATTTTGAAGGTATGATCGGACAGCCAGAAGGTGGATTCCCAGAAGAATTACAGAAGATCGTATTAAAAGATAAGAAACCGATCGATGTGCGTCCAGGAAGTTTATTACCAGATGAAGATTTTGATTATATTGCAAAGGGATTAAAAGAAAACTTCTATACAGAGAATATGGAAGATCCAGATATCTTAAGCCAGAAGACATTAAGCTATGCGTTATATCCAAAAGTATATGAAGATTACTGTAGACATTTTGAGGCTTACAATGATGTAACAGGACTTGAAAGTCACGTATATTTCTATGGATTAAGAAAAGGTGAAGAGACAACACTGAAATTAGATGAAGGTAAATATCTGATCATCAAATTTATCGATATGACAGAGCCTGATGAAGATGGATACCGACTGTTAGACTTTGAAGTAAATGGATCTATCCGTGAGATCAAAGTTCTTGATAAGAATTTAGAGGTTAAGACAGACCGAAGAGTTAAAGCAGATAAATCTAATCCTGCACATCTTGGATCCACAATTCCAGGAACAGTTGGTAAAGTTCTTGTCAATGAAGGTGATGAGGTCACAGTGAATATGCCGCTGATGACAGTTGAAGCTATGAAGATGGAGACAACTGTTGTTTCTACTGTCAATGGTAAAGTTGATAAGATCTATGTCAAAGAAGGAGAACAGGTAAATCAGGAAGATCTGTTAATCTCTTTTGAAATTGATGAATAGAAATTGAATTAGATTTCATACTAAAGAAGGAAGTAAGAAGATGCTTCCTTCTTTTTTTAGTGCAAATTGCAGAGCATCGTTCTAAATAATAAAGATAAAAAATATGATACAGGAAGGTAAGATTTTGGTATGAAAGATAATGAGAGACAAGAAATAGAAAAATTTGGACAGTTGCAGGAAAATGGGATTTTTACGATGACTATCATTGGTGAGATCGAAGGGCATCAGTTATCTGCACAAAATGCAAAGACAACAAAATATGAACATATGATACCGGCTTTAGCAAAGGTTGAGCAGGATGAAAGTATAAAAGGAATCTTAATTTTGATCAATACGATCGGTGGAGATGTAGAATGTGGACTTGCGATCGCAGAGCTTATCGCATCTCTAAGCAAACCAACCGTATCGCTTGTTCTTGGAGGAAGTCATTCGATCGGAGTACCGCTTGCTGTGGCAGCAGATCATTCTTTTATTGTGAAAAGCGCAACAATGATGATTCATCCAGTGAGAAGTTCTGGAACATTTATCGGAGTTATTCAAAGTTATCGTAATATTGAAAAGATTCAAGATCGGATTACGACATTTATTAGTGATCATTGTAAAATGAAAAAGGAAAGAGTTGAAGAATTGATGCTTCATATTGGACAGCAGGTAAAAGATGTTGGTATGATCCTTTCAGGGGAGGAGGCAGTGAAAGAAGGATTGATCGATGAGATGGGTGGAATAAAAGAAGCAACAGATAGATTGATTGAAATAATTAATCTGTGTGAAAATAAATAGAAAATTTGAATAAAAAACAGATAATACCTTTATAATATTCCTGTTTTGGTATATGATAAGAATAACAAGTATGTTAAAAAAAACACAAACTATCTTAAGGCATTATTAGAGGAGGGAATATCATGAGAGGAATACAGACACCAGTTCGGAATGTGAGAAGAAGAATTTTCAAAGAGATCGCAAAGTTTGGTTACGAACAAAGGAACCTACAGGATCTTGAAGATCTTCCATATGAGATCATACCTGGAGAAGTTGCAAAATATCGAGATAGCATTTACAGAGAACGAGCGATCGTAGGTGAGAGATTGAGGCTTGCCATGGGAATGTCATTAAATCCAGCGGATAAACCAACAAGAATTACGAAAGAAATTGATGAGAGCAATATTTCAGAGAAATATTATGAGCCGCCACTTCTTCAGGTAATTCCATCTGCATGCAATGAATGTAAGGAGAAGGCATTTATTGTAGGAGAGCAGTGCCAGGGATGCATGGCACATCCGTGTATGGAAGTTTGTCCGAAGAAGGCAATTAGTTTTAAGGATGGATATTCTTATATCGATCAGGAAAAATGTATCAAATGTGGACAATGTAAAAAGGTTTGTCCATATGGTGCGATTTATGAAAGAAAACGCCCTTGTGCAAATGCCTGTGGGGTTGGAGCGATTGAAACAGATTATGCAGGAAGAGCTAAGATCAATCCAGATAAATGTGTTTCTTGTGGTATGTGTATGGTAAATTGTCCGTTTGGAGCAATTGCAGATAAATCCCAGATTTACCAGTTGATTAAGGCAATGAATGAAGGTGCGGAAGTGATCGCGATCTTAGCACCTGCATTTGTCGGACAATTTGGACCAAAAGCAACGCCAAATAAGATTAAAGCTGCACTTCTTGATATTGGGTTTGCAGATGTGTGGGAAGTTGCAGTTGGAGCAGACGCAGGGGCACTAGAAGAGGCAAAGCATTATGTTCAAAGTGTAGCTACAGGGAAACTACCATTCTTGCTGACATCATGCTGCCCATCATGGTCTATGCTTGGAAAGAAATATTTTCCAGAGGTGATCGATGAAATTTCTAATGCACTAACACCAATGGTAGCAACGGCAAGAGCGGCAAGGATTACATCTCCAAATGCAAAAATTGTTTTTGTAGGGCCATGTGTTGCCAAAAAGTTAGAAGCATCCAGACGGACAGTGCGAAGTGAGGTCGATTTTGTGATCACATTTGAAGAACTGGCTGGAATGTTTGATGCGAAAGAAATTGATTTTAACACATATGAAAAAGAAGAAGAGTTAAATGATGCCTTTGGAGCAGGACGTGGGTATGCGGTTGCGAGCGGAGTAGCTGGAGCGATCAAGGCATGTATTGATGAATACTATCCTGGAACAGAAGTAAAGATCGATCATGTGGAAGGACTCGCAGAGTGTAAGAAGATGCTTCTACAGGCGAAAGCAGGGAAGAAAAAGGGCTATCTGATCGAAGGAATGGGATGTCCAGGTGGATGTGTTGCAGGAGCCGGAACTAATATACCTGTTGTGAAAGCACAAATTCAGGTTAAGAAATTTGTAAAAGAAGCGGAAGATTTTGTACCTCCAGAAACTGCACAATATTAAGAGGTTAAAAGAAAAGGGAAATGTATGGGAGATAAATACATTTCCCTTTTTCTATGGTGGGACTTGCGTATTTTGATAATTAATTGTAAAATAAGAAAATACGCAGATTATGTATACAAAATGTATACAAAGAGAGGTAACAATTTCTATGGCAGCAAACAAGACAAGAAAGAGGAAGACATCTTCTGCAAAGAAACGGACACGCACAAGACAAAAAGATTTTGCACCGTTTTATAAAGAGATTGCAGTATTAGTTGTTTTTGCTCTTTTCATTTTTTTATTTTTAAGTAATTTTGGAATATGCGGATACATAGGAAACAGCATCAGTACATTTTTCTTTGGAGCGTTTGGAACGACTCATTACATCATTCCGGCGGTAAGCTTTATTCTGGCAATTTTATTGATCTCCAATGATTACAGCAGTCTTGCAGTGAAGAAGACATGTTTTGCGATCCTGCTGTTATGTATGGTATCCACAATTTTTCAGATGATATATAATATAGAAGTAAGAGATGCTTATTCAGCCTTTGTATTTAGTGGAAGAACCCACAGAGGAGGCGGGTATCTGGGTGCATTGATCTGTTCAATCCTTTATAAGGAACTGGGAGGGGCAGGAAGTGTTTTGGTTGTTTTATTGATTTCTGTAATCTCATTGATCCTTGTAACAGAGAGATCTTTACTTTCTTTCCTTAAGAAAGCAGTTGATTTCTTTACAGTAGAAGGATATGAAGAAGATATAGAAGAACGACTAGCGAAGAAGAAACGAAAAGCAAAAGAGGTGTCCAAAGAGGATAAAGAAACAGCACCGAGAAAGAAACGATCGATGCATATTCCGGATTTGCGATCTGGAAGACCGAAACCATCACAGGCATCTCCAATGCCGCCTATGGAACCAGAAGAGAAAACAAAACAAACACCGATACAGAAGGATTTTGATGATCTGATCGTTCAAGAAGAAACAGACAAAGAACCAAAAGAAATATTTGAACCAGTACAGCCGAATGCATCGAAGAGATCTCTTGTGAATAAGGATAAGAATACACCATCGAAGCCAGTGGAGATTCTTCCGCAGGTTCGGACTAAAGAAGGAGATTATAAGTTTCCACCAGTATCTTTATTGGAGAAAGGAAAGAAAACAGCGGGAAATAACAAAGAAGAACTTCGTCAGACTGCACAAAAACTGCAAAAAACATTGGAAGATTTCGGAGTTCATGTTACAATTACCAATATTAGCTGTGGACCATCCGTTACACAGTTTGAATTACATCCAGAACAAGGTGTGAAAGTCAGCAAGATCGTAAATCTTGCGGATGATATTAAGTTAAACCTTGCAGCAGCAGATATTCGAATTGAAGCACCGATTCCAGGTAAATCAGCAATTGGAATCGAAGTTCCGAATAAGACAAACCAGATGGTAATGTTCAGGGAACTGATTGAGAATCAGGAATTTGCACAGGCAAGATCAAAGATTGCATTTGCAGTAGGAAAGAACCTTGCTGGACAGGTGATCGTGTCAGATATTTCCAAGATGCCGCATCTTTTGATCGCAGGAGCAACAGGTTCTGGTAAGTCAGTTTGTATTAATACATTGATCATGAGTATTTTATACAAGGCAACGCCAGATGAAGTGAAACTGATCATGATCGATCCAAAGGTCGTAGAATTAAGTGCATATCAGGGAATTCCACACTTGCTGATTCCGGTCGTTACAGATCCGAAGCAGGCATCCAGTGCGTTAAACTGGGCTGTGATGGAGATGGGAGAGCGATATAAGAAGTTTGCAGAAGTGAATGTAAGAAACTTAACTGGATATAATGAGAAGGTCGAGGAATCGATCAAGAATGGTATGGAAGGGGAAGATTTTAAGAAACTTCCGCAGATCGTTATCATTGTAGATGAGCTTGCAGACCTTATGATGGTTGCACCGGGTGAAGTAGAAGATGCGATCGTGCGCCTGTCACAGCTTGCCAGGGCAGCAGGAATTCATCTGGTGATCGCAACACAGAGACCATCTGTTAACGTCATTACAGGCCTGATCAAAGCGAATGTACCTTCAAGAATTGCATTTTCAGTATCATCAGGAGTCGATTCAAGAACAATTATCGATATGAATGGTGCAGAAAAGCTTCTTGGAAAAGGAGATATGCTGTTCCACCCGCAGGGGGCACCGAAACCGATTCGTGTACAGGGAGCATTTGTTTCCGATAAAGAAGTTTCCGATGTTGTGGAATTTATCAAAGAACAAAATGAAACTGCATCGTATAACGAAGAAATTGTACAGAAAGTGGACAGTATGCAGGCATCATCCGGCGGTACCACCGTGTCTATCTCCGATGCGGATGCGCAGGATGACGGCAGGGATGCATATTTTGATGAAGCAGCACAGATTATCGTAGATAAGGAAAAAGCATCCATAGGTATGCTGCAGAGATATTTAAAAGTGGGATTCAATCGTGCTGCCCGTATTATGGACCAGTTGGAAGAAGCTGGTATCGTTGGACCGGAGGAAGGAACGAAACCGCGGAAAGTTCTGATGACTTCCGAAGAATTACAGGCAGTAAAAGAGGATTTATAAAAAACATTTCAGGAGGAGAAAATTATGAAGACTGATATTCAAATTGCACAGGAAGCAACATTGCAGCCAATCAAAGAGGTAGCTGCAACAATTGGAATTGAAGAAGAAGATCTGGAATTGTACGGAAAGTACAAAGCGAAGATTTCCGATGAACTGATTGCACGAAGCCACAACAATCCGGACGGAAAACTGATTCTGGTGACCGCCATCAATCCAACACCAGCAGGAGAAGGAAAAACGACAGTCACCGTGGGATTGGGTCAGGCATTTGCAAAACTTGGGAAAAAAGCAATGATTGCGTTGCGTGAGCCTTCCCTTGGACCATGTTTCGGAATTAAAGGCGGTGCCGCAGGTGGCGGATATTCCCAGGTTGTTCCGATGGAGGATTTAAATCTTCATTTTACAGGGGATTTTCATGCAATTACTTCTGCAAATAATCTGCTGGCAGCTCTTTTGGACAACCATATCCAGCAGGGAAATACGCTTGGAATTGATCCAAGACAGGTGGTATGGAAACGCTGTCTGGATATGAATGACCGTGTCCTTCGTAATGTGGTTGTGGGACTTGGAAATAAAATGGACGGAATGGTGCGTGAGGATCATTTCGTAATCACGGTAGCATCCGAAATTATGGCGATTTTATGCCTTGCCGAAGATATGAAAGATTTAAAGAGACGTCTGGGACGGATTATCGTGGCATATACGTTTGACGGCAAGCCGGTAACTGCAGAAGATCTGCAAGCAGTCGGATCTATGGCAGCTCTGTTAAAAGATGCGTTAAAGCCGAATCTGATCCAGACACTGGAGCATACACCGGCGCTCGTTCACGGAGGACCATTTGCCAATATCGCACATGGATGTAACAGCGTGCGTGCTACCACAACTGCTTTAAAACTTGCCGATTATGTAATTACCGAGGCAGGATTCGGTGCGGATTTAGGTGCGGAAAAATTCTTTGATATCAAGTGCCGGAAGGCAGGGCTTCATCCGGATGCAGTGGTACTCGTTGCAACGATCCGTGCATTAAAATACAATGGCGGAGTTCCGAAGGATGAATTATCCAATGAAAACCTTGAGGCATTAAAGAAAGGAATTGTCAATCTGGAGAAACATATCGAAAACCTTCAGAAATTCGGTGTGCCGGTCGTTGTCACATTGAATGCATTTGTTTCGGATACAGAGGCAGAAACCGCTTATGTAGAACAGTTCTGCAAAGAGCATGACTGTGAATTTGCTCTGGCAAAAGTATGGGAAAAAGGCGGAGAGGGCGGAATTGCTCTGGCAAACAAAATTCTCGAGACACTTGAAAAGAAAGAAAGCCATTTCCATACACTCTACAGTGATGATCTTGGACTGAAAGAAAAGATCGAGACTGTTGCAAAAGAAATTTACGGTGCCGATGGAGTTACCTATTCTCCGGCAGCGGAGCGGGAACTGAAACGAATTACGGATCTGGGTATGGCAAACTTCCCGGTATGTATGGCAAAGACACAGTATTCCCTGTCGGATGATGCGAAGAAACTCGGAAGACCGACCGGGTTTAAGATCAATGTCCGGGAAGTATATGTTTCTGCCGGTGCCGGCTTTGTCGTTGCTGTCAACGGTTCGATCATGACGCTTCCGGGTCTGCCAAAGAAACCGGCAGCTTACGGAATTGATGTCAATGATGACGGTGTAATCACAGG
>ENA-OPXM01001344-OPXM01001344.1-human-gut-metagenome-genome-assembly--contig:-NODE-1344-length-11569-cov-3.078253_pt1 | contig 11569 bp, 15 predicted proteins | sample MGYA00241707_ERZ502035 | MGnify/ENA primary metagenome ERZ502035 (study PRJEB25962, sample SAMEA2043051) | human gut metagenome | biome: human gut; feature: human-associated habitat; material: faeces... | reverse complement strand
ACGCTGCACCTGCTGTATTCCCGTTTCTGGCACAAGTTCCTGTACGACATCGGCGTTGTTCACACGAAGGAGCCGTATGCCAAGCGCACCAGCCACGGCATGATCCTCGGCCAGAACCCGCACTATGTCGGAAACGTCTCGACGGAAGAAGAAAAGCAGGCGCTCATTGCCAAGTACGGCAATCAGGCGCTGCGGCCGGCGGTCAAGATGTCGAAGTCGCTCGGCAATGTTGTGAACCCCGACGACGTTGTCAAGGCCTACGGCGCGGACACGATGCGCCTTTACATCATGTTCATCGGCGATTTTGAGAAGGTCGCAACGTGGTCTGACGATGCGGTCAAGGGCTCGAAGCGCTTCCTCGACCGCTGCTGGAACCTGATGGACATTGCGCAGGACGATGAAAAGCCGTCTGACAAGAATGCGCCCATCCTCCACAAGACCATCCGCAAGGTCACGCAGGACATCGACGAGCTGAAGATGAACACCGCCATCGCGGCGCTCATGACGATGGTGAACGAGCTGTACGCAAACGGCCTGACGAAGGGCGATCTGGAAGCGCTGCTGCGGATGCTCAGCCCGTTCGCGCCGCACATGGTCGAGGAAATGTGGGAGCTGGAGGGCTTTGCGAAGAAGTACGGCAAGATGGCCATGCAGATGTCGTGGCCGGAGTACGACGAGAGCAAGACCGTCGCTTCCGCCGTCGAGATGGCGGTCCAGGTGCTCGGCAAGCTCCGCGGCACGGTCGTGATGCCGGTGGACAGCGAGCAGGATGCCGTCGTCGCTGAGGCGCTCAAGCAGGAGAAGGTCGCACGCCAGTGCGAGGGCAAGCAGATCGTCAAGGTCATCTATGTCCGCAACAAGCTGGTCAATCTGATCGTGAAGTAAGCGAGGGCGCTGCAAAGCTTTCAGATTTTGACGATTTCTTTGAAAAAAATCTTGACAAGCGGCATGGCTGCGACTATAATAATCAAGCCAATGAGTGGCCCTGAAAGCAATCTGGATCTAGCCGGTTGCGTCGGAGGGAGGGAAAACGATGTCTGAAGTTCGCGTCAAGGAAGGCGAGTCCTTGGAAAATGCTCTCAAGCGGTTCAAGCGCAGCTGTGCAAAGGCTGGCGTTATCGCTGAAGTCAAGAAGAGAGAACATTATGTGAGCCCCAGCCTGAAGCGTAAGCAGAAGTCTGAAGCTGCTCGCAAGAACAGAAAGAAGTTCTATTGATTCCTTTCTTCCTATTTGATAACGAGCGAAAGGCTCTCTGCCAAAGCAGAGAGCCTTTTTTATTTTGCGCTCGGGGCTGCGTGCAGTTGTCATAATACATCTGTCTCCGGCGGAAGCAGCAGGACATGCGCAGCGCCGCAATCCTCCGCCAGCCGGAGCTTTTCCGCAATGCTCTCCTGCGTGTCAAAGAGATACAGTCCATCCCTGCCGCAATATGCCGCACGGCAGTACATGCAGCAGAGCGCGCGGCTGAACACCGGCGCGTCGAGCTGTGTCAGGCGGCCTTCCGCCTCCGGCGATACGCGCAGACCCTCGCCGGACGGGCAGGGGAGCGTGAAAAAACGCGACAGCGGGCGAATGATAAACCAGAGCCGTCCGCCGAAGGCCTCCTGCGCAGCCGTGAGGCGCGCACGAAGCGTGCCGCAAAAGAGCTCGGAGGACAGATAGACCGGGTTTTCCGGAAAACGCGCTGCAAGCGCTTCCGGGATCAGCGTCCGGGTGCAGACCGGAAGACGCGCCGGACGGCGCTCGTCCAGATAAAACACACAGCCGGAGAAGCCTTCCTCCGGCAGAGCCTCGCCCGGGACGAGCATCACCTCTCCGGTGAGTGCCCCGCCGGGGCGCGCCTGCCCCACGACGGTGAATGCGCTGCGCTCGCTCTGCGCCTCCGGCGGAAAAGAAAAAAGCATCAATAGACAAAACGCCTCCTGCGTGCTATACTGTTCATGTATTGATTCTATGATCCCGCAGGAGGAGCCATGCCTTTTTCTCTGATCCCGGATTTGATCCTTCCGGCACTGACCGACCTGACGCCGCAGCTGCTGCGTGCGCGCGGGATCGGGCTGCTGCTGATGGATTTTGACAACACCATCGTTCCGTATACGACCGATGTTCCGACCGAGCCGATGCAGCGCTGGCTGCGGGAGATGCAGGAAAGCGGCATCCGGCTGTGCGTCGTCTCCAACAGCAAAAAGCCCCGCGTACAGGTCTTTTGCCGGGAATACGGCCTTGCGTGCATCACACACGCGAAAAAACCGTTCCAGCGCGGCATCTGTGCCGCAAAAGAGCAATACGGCCTTCCTCCCGCGCAGATGGCGCTCGTTGGCGACCAGATCTATACCGATGTGCTCGGCGCGAACTGCGGCGGGCTGACGTCGATTCTGGTACGCGCCATTGACAATCATAACTTCTGGCTGAAGCTGCGGCATGTTGCCGAGCTGCCATTTATAGCCATAGGAAAAAGGAGGATACATCATGAAAAACCTTGATAAGATGAAGTCTCTGCTGGAGTCCGGCGAGGTGGACGCACTGCTCCTGACGAGCGAGGTCAACCGCCACTATGCCGCGCGCTACAACATCGCAGAGGGCGTTGCGCTCGTTTGCCGCAACAATGCCTATTACTTCACCGACAGCCGCTACATCGAGGCTGCGGAGAAGAATCTGCCTGACTTCACGGTCCGGATGGTCGACCGCGAGCATCCTTATACCAAGCTCCTGAACGAGGCCATCGAGGCCGAGACGGTCAAGACGCTTGGCTTTGAGGAAAACTATCTGACCTACAACGAATACACCTCCTACAACACGAAGCTCAATGTCGTGCTCAAGCCGTATCAGGAGAAGATCAGCGCCTTCCGCGGCAGCAAGGAAGACTGGGAGCTGGAGCTGATGCGCAAGGCACAGGAGATCACTGACCTGACCTTCAGCCAGATGTGCGAGATCGTCAAGCCCGGCATGACCGAAAAAGAGGTCACGGCAGAGCTGATCTACCGTCTGTATAAGAACGGCGGCGAAGGCCTGTCCTTCCAGCCCATCGTTGTCTCCGGCCCCAACACCAGCATGCCGCACGGCGTTCCCGGCGAGCGTGTGCTGCAGTACGGCGACTTTGTCACGATGGACTTCGGCTGCCTGTATAAGGGCTACTGCTCCGATATGACCCGCACTGTCGCGCTCGGCTTTGTCACCGAGGAGATGGACAAGGTCTACAACACTGTCCTTCAGGCGCAGCTCGCCGGCATCGCCGCAACGAAGGCGGGCGTCCCCGGCAAGGACATCGACGGCGCGGCGCGCAAGGTCATCACCGATGCGGGCTACGGCGAGTATTTCGGCCACGGCTACGGCCACAGCCTCGGCCTCGAGATCCATGAGGCGCCCAACGCCAACCTCGGAAACGACAAGCCGATGCCTGTCGGCGCGGTCTGCTCCGCAGAGCCGGGCATCTACCTTCCGGGCAAGTTTGGCGTCCGCATCGAGGATGTGACCATTCTCACCGAGGACGGCAGAGAAGTGATCACAAAGAGCCCGAAAAATTTGATTATTTTGTGAGAATAGCTTGAAAAAAACGCGGCTTTGTAGTAAAATCTAAAAAAGCTATTGCGTATAAGCGATTCTATTAGATGGAGGAAACAATATGGCAACCATTACTGCCGGTGATTTCAGAAACGGCAAGACCTTTGAGATGGACGGCAAGATCATGCAGGTCGTCGAATTCCAGCATGTCAAGCCCGGTAAGGGCGCTGCATTCGTCCGTACCAAGATGAGAAACGTTGTGACCGGCGCTGTCACTGAAACTTCTTTCAACCCGACTGCAAAGTTCGAGGAAGCGTTCATCGAGCGCAAGGACTATGAGTACAGCTACAACGATGGCGACCTGTACTACTTCATGGACCAGGAAACCTATGACATGATCCCGCTGAACAAGGACGTTCTGGATGACTCCTTCCGTTTCATCAAGGAAAACACCCCCTGCAAGCTGCTGAGCTACAAGGGCAACGTCTTTGGCGTTGAAACTCCGAACTTTGTGGAGCTGGACATCATCAAGGCCGATCCGGGCGTCAAGGGCGACACGGCGACCAACGTCACCAAGCCCGCGATCGTCGAGACCGGCGCTGAGGTCAAGGTGCCTCTGTTCATCAACGAGGGCGACCGCGTTCAGATCGACACCCGCACGGGTGAATATCTGGGCCGTGCCAAGGGCTGATCGTCAATCAACTGTCCGACGCAACTGAAAGGAGAAAAACATGACTCTTTCCGAAAAAGCTGCATACCTCAAGGGCCTGATGGATGGGCTGAAGCTCGACACCGAGAAGGATGAAAACAAGGTGCTTGCCGCGGTCGTGGACATGCTGTCCGATATCGCGGAAAACGTCGCCGATCTCGAGGACGTGGTCGATACCATCTCCGACGAGCTTGACTGCATCGAGGAAGATCTCGACGCCATCGATGATTATCTTCTGGATGATGAGGACTACGACGAGGATGAGGACGACGAGGACTACGAAGACGTAGACGACGACTATGATTTCGGCGGCGAGACGCTGTACGAGGTCAAGTGCCCCACCTGCGGCGAGGAGATCACCATCGACGAGGAAATGCTCGACGAGGGCTCCACGACCTGCCCGAACTGCGGCGAAGAGCTGGAGTTCGAGATGGAAGAAGAGGACGACGAGGATCAGTGATCCGTTCCCTGAAAGCGTAAAAAATCCGCCGGTGAATTGCTTCACCGGCGGATTTTTTCATGCGATCAGAATGCTGCTGTCAGGCGTTTTTCTCAGCGGCGAGCTTTTCCTTGGCCTGAAGGAGCGCCTGCGCGAGCTGATCGGGGCAGGAGGTCGGCTTTGCGCCGCAGTGGATGCCCTGCACACGCGAGATCACCTCATCGACCGGCATCCCCTCTACGAGACGGCTGAGACCCTGAAGGTTGCCGTTGCAGCCGCCGATGTATTCCAGATCGTGTACGATGCCGTCATCGATGTCAAAGAGGATCTTGCTGGAGCAGGTGCCGCTTGTTTTGTACTCGAATTTCATATGGTTTCTCCTTCAACGATTATTCTGTCAGGTCGCAGAGCGACGAGTTTACATAATTTATCAGCGCATCCGGCGCCAGCAGGATCTGGCAGCCGCGGCAGCCGGCAGAAACGCCGATCTCATCGTAGAACTGCGCCGTTTCATCAAGAAATGTCGGAAACGCCTTTTTCATGCCGATGGGGCTGCATCCGCCGCGCACATAGCCGGTCAGCGGCAGAAGCTCCTTCACGTGGATCAGCTCCACTTTTTTGTCGTGCGCGGCCTTTGCCGCTTTTTTCAGATCCAGCTCGCAGCAGACGGGAATGCAGAACACGTTGATGCCCGTCTTTTCGCCCCGGGCGACCAGTGTCTTGAAAACCTGTTCCTCCGGCATTCCGATGGCCTGTGCGGCATGCATCCCGCCGAGATCGCTCTCGTCAAATTCGTACTCGGCGGTGCGGTATGGAATTTTCGCGGCGTCGAGAAGGCGCATGACGTTGGTTTTGTTCATGGCAAAGCCTCCTTCTGCCGAGATTATAGCCGATTTTTTGCGGTGTTGCAAGCGGAAGTTTTTCCTTTGCTGAGTATGGAACAAAGGGATGCGGCAGCGCGGGCGATACGGATTGTTTTCCCGTTTCCGGCAGATACTATTCTCTGAAATCTGATTTTGGAGGGACCTTGCATGGCGGAGGACAAACAGGAACAGCTCGTCGATCTTGGTGCGGCGACTACGCGCTCAAGCCGCGGCGCGATCTACACGCTGACGATCATCGGGCAGATCGAGGGACATCAGACGCTGCCGGACAATGTAAAGACGACAAAATATGAGCATGTCATCCCGCTGCTGGCGGCGGTGGAGGAGAGTGAGGAGATCGACGGCCTTTTGCTGCTTCTCAACACGGTGGGCGGCGACATTGAGGCAGGACTTGCCATCGCGGAGCTGATCGCCGGGATGAAGAAGCCGACGGTCTCGCTGGTACTGGGCGGCGGTCACTCGATCGGTATCCCGCTGGCGGTCTCGGCGAAAAAGAGCCTGATCGTGCCGACAGCCAGCATGACCGTCCATCCGGTGCGCATGACGGGGCTTGTGGTCGGCGCGCCGCAGACATTTCTGTATTTCCAGCGCATTCAGGAGCAGATCGTGAATTTTGTGACGAAAAACTCGCGGATCACGCGCGAAAAATTCCTGAACTATATGATGGCGACGGACGAGCTCGCGACGGACGTCGGAACGGTCGTCTATGGACGCGAGGCAGTGGCGTCGGGCATGATGGACCGCATCGGCAGCCTCTCGGACGCGCTCGACTGCCTGCACCGGCAGATCGAGCAGGGTAAAAAGCGTGCTGCGAAAAAGCAAAGCTCCGGATAGACGCGGTACGCCGCGCGGGAAAAAGGGGCTTCCATTTGCGCCGCGAATCATGTATAATACAATCGCTTATGGCGCTTTCGCGAAGGTGGGGGCGCGTAAAAAACGGACTGCCGCAGGCGTGGAGGTGGGTTGGAATGTATCAGGCGCTCTATCGGAAATACCGGCCGCAGACGTTCTCCGACGTGGTCGGTCAGCGAAGCGTCACCGAAACGCTCCGCGCGCAGATCACGGGCGGAAAGCTCAGCCATGCGTACCTGTTTACCGGTACGCGGGGCACGGGCAAGACCTCCTGCGCCAAAATTCTGGCGAAAGCGGTCAACTGTGAGGACCCGCAGGACGGAAATCCCTGCAACCACTGCGCGGCGTGCCGCGCCATCGACGCCGGAAGCTGCATGGACGTGCAGGAGATCGACGCCGCCTCCAATAACGGCGTGGACAGCGTCCGCATTCTGCGGGACGATGCCATCTATACGCCCGGCGAGGTCAAAATGCGCGTGTACATCATCGATGAGGTACACATGCTCTCGACGGCTGCGTTCAACGCGCTGCTGAAGATCATTGAGGAGCCGCCTGCGCACCTGCTGTTCATTCTGGCGACGACCGAGCTGCACAAGGTCCCGGCGACCATTCTCTCCCGCTGCCAGCGGTTTTCTTTCCGGCGGCTTTTGCAGGAGGACATCGCCTCGCGCATCAACTTTGTTGCCTATCAGGAGCATATCGAGATCGAGCCGGACGCCGTGCAGCTTCTGGCGCGGCTGGCAGACGGCGCGCTGCGCGACGGACTGAGCCTGCTCGACCAGTGTGCTTCGGCGGCAAGCGGCACGGTCACGGCGGAGCTGGTCGACCGGACGCTCGGCCTTGCGGGCGAGCGAAAGGCGGCGGAGATCTTTGCTGCCGTGGCGGACAAAAACGCCGCGCGCGCACTGGAAATATTTTCGGGGCTGTATGCCTCCGGCAAGGACATTGCGGCGATGGTCGACGAGCTTTGCTCGCTCTCGCGCGACCTGCTGATGCTGAAGACTGCGCCGAAAAGCGGCCTTTCCATGCTGACCGGCGTCTGCACCGACAAGGAGGCCATGGCGCTTCTCGACCGGTTCTCTCCGGCGGAGCTGCTGCGTGCCACGGCGCTTTTGCAGCAGACGGCGGCGGGCTTCCAGAAAAGCGCCAACCGGCGCGTGGACGCGGAGCTGTGTCTGCTCCAGATGTGCCAGCCGCAGCTTTCATTCGACGCGCAGGCGCTCAGCGCGCGCATCGGGCGCGTGGAGGAGCAGCTCGCCTCCGGCGCATTCACAGCGGCGCCGCGAAGCGTGCAGAAGGCCGCACTCCCGGAGGATGTGGTCGATGACGAGCGGCCGCCGCTTCCGGATGATGCGGACGATCCGCTGCGCGGCATGATGCCGGACGGACAGCCGGGGCAGGCTGCGCCGCAGAGGGCGGCTTCTGCCGCAAATGACACGGCCTTCTGGCCGGATCTTGTGCAGAGCCTTCGGGCGGAGCTGAGCGTGCGCGAGCGCGGCTTTTTTACCCCGAACGGGCCGGTACACCCGGTTTTGAAGGACGACACGCTGACGCTTGCGGCGGACACGGATTTTGTCCTGAACATCATCCGCAAGCCTGCGGTTCAGGAGCTTGTGCAGAAAAAAGCCTCCGCCGCGCTCGGACGGCCCATCACCGTGCGTTTTGCGCGGAAGGATCAGGTCAGCGAAAACGGAAATGACCCCATGGATGCGCTGGTCGCCTTCGGCGGGCAGCATAACGATATTTTCACGATCAAGTAAAAGGAGATACAACAATGGCTAAGGGCGGTTATCGCGGCGGCATGCCGATGGGCATGGGCGGCAAGAATCAGATGCAGATGATGAAGCAGGCGCAGAAGATGCAGCAGGATCTTCTGAAGATGCAGGAGGAGATGGAGTCGCGCGAGTATGAGGCGACGGCCGGCGGCGGCGTCATCACGGCGGTCGTCAGCGGCAAGCGCGAGCTTGTGCGCGTGAACATCGATCCCGAAGCGGTCGATCCCGACGATGTGGAAATGCTTCAGGACATGATCGTTGCGGCGGTCAACGAGGCGATGCGCAAGGCCGAGGCCGACTCCGCTTCCTCGATGTCGAAGCTGACCGGCGGGCTCAATCTGGGCGGCCTGTTCTGAGATGCGCGGATTTCCTGCCGCAATGGAGCGGCTGACCGAACAGTTTGCGCGTCTGCCGGGCATTGGCGGAAAAACAGCGCAGCGACTGTCATTCTACATACTCTCGCTTCCGGCGGAGGAGGCGCAGGCGTTCGCGGACGCGATCGTGGACGCGAAAAAAACGGTGCGCCTTTGTCCGGTCTGTCAGAATCTGACCGATCAGGACCTGTGCGACATCTGCGCCGACCCGCAGCGCGACCAGAGCAAGATCTGCGTCGTGGCGGAGCCGAAGGATGTGCTGGCGATGGAGCGGGCGCGGGAATATACCGGCGTCTACCATGTGCTGCACGGCGTGATCTCGCCGCTCAACCATGTCGGGCCGGACGACATCCGCATCCGGGAGCTCCTCACGCGCGTGGGCGAGGGAAATGTGGAGGAGATCATCATGGCGACCAATCCCGACACCGAGGGGGAGGCGACCGCAATGTATATCTCGCGCCTCCTGCGGCCGATGGGCGTCCGGGTGACGCGGCTGGCTTACGGCATCCCGGTTGGCAGCCAGCTGGAGTATGCCGACGAGGTGACGCTCCTGCGCGCGCTGGAGGGACGGCGCGAGATCTGAGCCGCCAAAGGAGAGGGCAACATGCTTGGTAAAGAAGAAAACTGGTTTCAGAAGAACAGAGGCTTCATTCTGGGCTTCGCGGTCGTGGTGCTGGTGCTGAACGTCGTGCTGGCGCTGCTGCTCCCGTCACAGAAGACGGTCACGTTTGACGGCGCCGTGACGGAATATGCCGTTCAGGACGAGTCCTTTTCGCGCGCCCATACGCTCGGGCTGGAGGGCGTGCTCACGGCAAGGGCTTTCCACCCGACGTTCTTTTACGGCTCCATGGAGCTGGACGGCGCAAAATGGGAGCTGACAGGCGAGCATGGCAGCGACGGCTGGCAGATGGAGATCGCACAGACGGAGGGCGCGCTGCACCTCGCGGAGGTACAGGCTGAGCGCGACTGGAGCACAGTTGTCCTCCTGCTTGCGGAGGACGGCGAAACGGATGCACATTTTATTTCCGTCCATGCCGGAAACCGCACAGCCGCTCTGCGGAGCTTCCAGAGCTATAAATGGTTAAACTGCACAAATAATTGATATCAGAATTGTTGATTTCGTATAGTTCCCTTCTTGTTTTTTCCGAAAAAAGCGCGTATACTGCATGTGTATCCAGAAAGAATATGTCATGTATAGGAGGGTATTGCTATGAAGCTGGTCAACATCAAAGAAGTGGAACAATTCCGTAAGGTCGTTCGTGAGTGCGAGGGTGATGTCTACCTGAAGAGCACCGAGGGCGATGTTTTCAATCTCAAGAGCGCCATGAGCGAGTATATTGCGCTTGGCCGTTTGCTCAGCGAGCAGGGTGACAGCCTCGAGCTGTTTGCTGATCGCCGCGAAGACGAGGGCCGACTGCTGCATTTCCTCGGCGAGCTGGATCGTGAAAACGAGCAGAAGTGATCGTTCCATTTTCATAACGCATACAAAATGCGGCGGACACCGGGGTGTCCGCCGCATTTGAGCTTGTCGGGCCGGGGCGCATAGGCAGCATTTGTTTGAACGCTTCGGATATTGACACCCACAGGGCGGGAGTATAAAATAAGCTAGATCAAGGCGCTTTTCGACAAATGACCCGACGGACGAACCGCGCTGCCCGAGAAACACGACAGGAAGGAACACGCCATGGAAGTTACGGTCAGAGAACTGGAGCGCTGGCAGCCGGAGAGCTACCGCATGATCGACATGCGGAATGCCGTGAGCCTTGCCTACGGCACGATCCCCGGCGCGGAGTCGCGCTCCGCGGAGTCGCTGCTGGAAGCGCCGCCGGAAAACGACGGAAAACGGCTCGTGCTCGTCTGCGCGCGCGGCCAGTTCAGTCTGGAGACGGCGCTGGAGCTTGAGGCGCGCGGCTATGCGGCCTACAGCCTCACGGGCGGCTATCTCGCGTGGCTGCGGCGGATGGAAAAGCAGGACGCGGACGAGCTCTGCGCCCGCGTGGAGACAAGCCTCAGAAAGCGCTTCCGGGAGAAGCTCTGGTGCAATTTCACCAAGGCCATCCGGCAGTATGCGCTCGTCAAGCCCGGCGACCGCATCGCGGTCTGCATTTCCGGCGGCAAGGACTCCATGCTGATGGCAAAGCTCTTTCAGGAGCTGAAGCTCCATAACAAATTTCCGTTTGAGCTGCGCTTTCTCGTGATGGACCCCGGCTACAGTCCTGCCAATCGCCAGATCATCGAGGAAAACGCCCGGCGGCTGCACATTCCGATCGAGATTTTTGAGACAGAAATCTTCGATTCGGTGTATAACGTAGAAAAATCGCCATGCTATCTCTGTGCGCGGATGCGCCGCGGGTATCTCTACAGCTTCGCGAAAAAGTTCGGCTGCAACAAGATCGCGCTGGGGCATCATTATGACGACGTGATCGAGACCATTCTTATGGGAATGCTCTGGGGCGCGCAGGTGCAGACGATGATGCCGAAGCTCCACAGCACAAATTTTGAAGGGATGGAGCTGATCCGCCCGCTGTATCTGATCCGCGAGGATGACATCAAGGCGTGGCGCGACGCCAATGAGCTGCACTTTATCCAGTGTGCCTGCAAATTCACGGACACCTGCACGACCTGCCGCCCGAACGAGGAGACGAAATCCAAGCGCCTTCAGATCAAGCAGCTCATCCGCGAGCTGAAAAAGACGAACCCGGAGGTCGAGGCGCACATTTTCCGCAGCATGGAAAACGTCTGCCTTGACACGGTCCTTGCCTATAAGACGGGCGGGCGAAAGGTCAGCTTTTTGGACGGCTATGACGAAAAAACGCGAAAGCCGGAGGCGGAAATGCCTGCGGCAGAGCCGGAACGATGCATGTAAGGGACAGAATATGGCAACTATCATACCGATCACAGATTTTGACGCGCCGGAGCTGGATGTCTACGCGCGTCTGAGCGAAAATCAGCTCCTCTGCCGCGAGCACCCGGAGCAGGGCGTCTTCATCGCGGAAAGCCCGGCCGTCATCGGCAGAGCGCTGGACGCCGGCTG
>ENA-OPXM01001342-OPXM01001342.1-human-gut-metagenome-genome-assembly--contig:-NODE-1342-length-11575-cov-3.375608_pt1 | contig 11575 bp, 9 predicted proteins | sample MGYA00241707_ERZ502035 | MGnify/ENA primary metagenome ERZ502035 (study PRJEB25962, sample SAMEA2043051) | human gut metagenome | biome: human gut; feature: human-associated habitat; material: faeces... | reverse complement strand
AAAACCCCGCGCCGCCGGAATGGTCTGTTTTTTTACTTGGCCACGGCGTCCTTCAGGGCCTTGCCGGCCTTGAAAACGGGGGTCTGGGAAGCGGGGATCTCGATGGTCTCCTTGCTTCTGGGGTTGCGGCCGGTGCGGGCGGCGCGCTTCTTCACCTCGAAGGAGCCGAAGCCCATGAGCTGCACCTTCTCCTCCTCATGCAGGGCGGCGGTGATGGTGCCCAGGGTGGCGGCGATGACAGCCTCGGTGTCCTTCTTGGACATGCCGGTCTTTTCCGCCACGGCGGCGATCAGTTCGGTCTTATTCATGATAGTCCTCCTAAAAATTTTCCTTGGTCAAAATCTATCCCAAAGCGATGAATATCGCATCAGAAACCTGGGTCAGATGGGGGCCGCCTTACTTGGCGGCGTTCCACAGGCCGGTCATTTCCTCCAGGGTCAGGTCCGACACGCTGACGCCCCGGTCCCGGGCCCCCTGCTCCACCGCCCCATAGCGGCGGATGAACTTTTCACAGGTGGCGTTCAGAGCGTCCTCCGGGTCCACCCCGGCAAAGCGGGCGGCCTTCACGGCGGCAAACAGCACGTCCCCCAGCTCCTCGGCCACGTTGGCGCCGTCCTGCACCGCCTGGTGCAGCTCGCCCACCTCCTCGTCCAGCTTGGACAGGGCCCCCTGGATATCCGGCCAGTCGAAGCCATCGTCCGCGGCCTTTTTCTGGAGCTTTTCCGCCCGCCACAGGGCAGGCAGGGACCGGGCCACGCTGTCCATGGCCTGGGTGGTGGTGCGCTGGTGCTTCTCCCGGCGCTTGATGGCATCCCAGCTGACCAGCACCGACTCCGCGTCCTTTTCCGGCTCCGCGCCGCCGAATACGTGGGGGTGGCGGAAGATCAGCTTCTTCACCACGCCGTCCACCACGTCCTCCATGGTGAACCGGCCCCGCTGGCGCTCGATGTCCGCGTGGAACACCACCTGCATCAGCACGTCCCCCAGCTCCTCCCGCAGCAGGTCCGCGTCGTCCCGGTCGATGCCCTCGGCGGCCTCATAGGCCTCCTCCAGCAGTCCCCGGCGGATGGATTGGTGGGTCTGCACCTGGTCCCAGGGGCAGCCCTCCGGCGAGCGGAGCACCCGGATGATCTCCAGCAGGTCGTCGTAGTCGTATCGCGCTTTCTCCTTAAAATGTACCATATTCCCGCTCCTATTGCAAGTCCTCTTATCGGCAAAATAGCCTGATGAGGCTGTTTTTCGTGAAAAATGTACGGAATTTTCGTCTATTTCAGCCGCAGCCAGCGGACAAGACGCTCCCCGCCGGGCAGGGCCATGGCCTCCTCCCGGCCCACGGCCCCCAGCAGCAGCGCCGCCCCGGCGTAGATCACCGCCGCCAGAGCCACCGCCAGCAGGGTGGCCAGACCCCCGGGCAGCAGGTCTGCCAGCAGCCGGTGGAGCCACCATGCCGCCGCGCCCATCCCCAGGGCCGCCAGCCCCGGCCGGGAAAATACCCGGAAATAATCGGGCCTTTCCGGCACATACCGGGCGATGGCCCCCAGGTTCAGCACCGTGATCAGGGCATAGCAGCACAGGGTGCTTACCGGCAGGCCCCGGATGCCGTAATCAGGGTTGGAGATCATCAGATAGTTCAGGGCGATCTTCAGCCCGCCTCCGGCCAGCAGGGTCCAAAGGGGGACTTTTTCCCGGCCATAGGCCTGCAAAATCCCGTTGGACAGGGCCATCAGGCACACAAAAATGCTGCCGACGCCCAGAATTTCCAGGTGATACGCCGCGGCCTCCAGGGTGGCCGCCCCCTTGGCGGGGTACAGCAGCTCCAGAATGGGCCGGGCCAGACCGCTGAGCCCCCCCCCCGCCGGCAGGGCCAGCAGGGCCGTCAGCCGGAAGGCGGCGGCGGTGTGCCGCCCGGCGGCGGACCGGTCCCCCCGGGCCAGAGCCGCCCCGATGGCGGGGATCAGGCTGATGGTCAGCGGATAGATAAACGCCGCCGGAAGGGCAAACAGATTCCCGGCATAGCTGTAGGTCCCGTAGAGGCCGGCGGCCTCCGGCTCCGTCAGGCCCCAGGAGGTCTGCAGGATGCCCATGGTGATGGACTGGTCCAGCAGGTTGATCACCGACAGGCTCACGGAGCCCACGGTGATGGGCACCCCGATGGCCAGCAATTGGCGCAGAATATCCCGGCTCTGTCCCGGGTCGTCCCGGCCCTTGTCCCGGGACAAATGGGTCGCTGTCCACACGGTCAGGGCCAGCAAGGACAGAATCACCCCCGCCGTGACCCCGGCGATGGCACCGGCGGCGGCTATATGGGAGGGGGACCCCTGCCGCAGCAGCCACCAGGCAAGACCCAGACCCACCACCAGCTTGCTGGCGGATTCGATGACCTCGCTGGCGGCGGTGGGCCGCATATCGCCCATGCCCTGGGTATAGCCCCGGATCACCGACACCAGACACACGCACAGCACCGCCGGAGACAGCACCCGGATGGCGTCCTCCGCCCGGGTGTTGTGCATCCACCCGGCCAGGTCACCGGCCAGGAAGAACATCAGGCCGTTGCTGAGAAGCCCCAGCAGCAGAAACAGCCGGAAGGCCACGGAGACGATGCGCCGCCGCCGGTTTACCCAGCCCAGAGCCTCCGCCTGGGACACCAGCCGGGAAAGGGCCAGGGGAAGCCCGGCGGTGGACACCATCAGCAGCAGGTTATAGATGTTATAGGCGGCGTAAAAATAGTTCATGCCCTGCTCGTCCAGCAGGTTCCCCAGAGGGATCTTGTACAGGGCACCGATGGCCTTGGTGACAAGCATGGTGACCGTCAGCAGGGCGGCGCCCCCTAAAAATGACTGCTTCCCCCTGGTCATGGACCCTCCTCATTTCATTTCTTCATATTTTCATGGAATGCCCGGAAGGCCGACAGGTTCTCGGCGATCTTTTCGGGCCGCTGGATATACTCCGTGGGATACTTGGCGTGGAACACCCGCTGGATGCGGCCCCGGACCGGATCCACCATCTTGGTGGAGCCGCCTGCCCCCAGGGAGAGGATGCTGTGCAGCTCCTCCATGATGTAAATATTATACAGCCCCTGGGCTCCGGATATGCACCAGCCCACGTTTTCAAAGCTGCCGGACATATACTTCTGGCGATAGAGATAGTACGGAGAGAATCCGGCGGCGCGGAGGGTGGGGTCGGCATAGTCCAGCATCCGGGCCACGTCCTCCGCCGTGGGGATGGGCAGACCCTCCAGCAGGATGCGGCTGCCCTTTTTCAGGCTCAGGGTATGGACGGTGATGTTGTCGGCCCCGAAGGTCAGGCACTTGTCCAGGGTCCGGCGGAAGCCCTCCGGCGTGTCGGCAGGCAGCCCGGCGATCAGGTCCATGTTCACATGGGGAAAGCCCATGGATGCGGCCAGGGCCATGGTGTCCTCAATGTCCCAGGCGGTGTGGCGGCGGCCGATGGCCCGGAGCACTTCATCCTCCAGGGACTGGGGATTGACGCTGATGCGGTCGGCCCCGTGGTCCAGCAGCACCTGGAGCTTTTCCCGGGTGATGGTGTCGGGCCGGCCGGCCTCGATGCAGTATTCCGCGCAGTCGGACAGGTCGAAGCTGCGGTTCAGGTGGGTCAGCAGCCGGTCCATCTGCCGGGCGGACAGGGTGGTGGGGGTGCCGCCGCCCATATAGAAGGACTTGATGCGCAACCCCGTCTCCCGGACCATTTGCGCGGCGTCGGTGATCTCCCGGCACAGCACCTCTAAATACGGCTCCATCAGCCCCAGGGACTTTTCCACCGACTGGGACACGAAGCTGCAATAGGCGCAGCGGGTGGGGCAGAAGGGGATGCCGATATACAGGGAGATGTCCTCCGGGCGCAGGTCCGCCTTGGCCCGCAGGCCCTCCTGGGCGGTCTCCACCGCCAGGCGGCGGCGGGAGGGGGAGACATAGTAGGTGTCCCCTAAAATGCGGCTGACCTGGGCGGGAGTCTTTCCCTGCTCCAGCAGACGGGCCGCCAGCTTGCCGGGGCGGATGCCCGTCAGCGCCCCCCAGGCCGGGGTCAGGCCGGTGATGCTTCGGGCAGCCTTGAAGAAGCTGAGCTTCACGGCCTTCTGCCGCAGGCGCTCCCGCTCATACTCGTCCGTCACGTCCCGCAGCAGGGCCCGGGAGGTCCCCCGGCCCAGCCTGCCGCCGTGGGCGATCTCGGTGACGGCGGTGGCGTATACCGGACCCTGGTGCAGGTCCACCCGGGCCCAGTTGTCCTCCCCCGGCTCCGGCTCCTGATACACGGGCCGCTCCTCCGGGAAGAAGGCCAGCAGGCTCTGCTCCACCGCGTAGCGGTCGTCATGACCGCGAAAAACCAGTTTCATAGCCCCGCCCCTTACTTCATGCCCTGGCGGACATAGGGATTCACCCGGCGCTCATAGTCCAGGGTGGTGGGCTGGTCGTGGCCGGGGTAGACCCGGTAGGACCCGGGCAGATTCCCCAGGCGGCCCAGGGACTGCAGCATCTCCCGATAGTCGCCGCCGGCGAAGTCCGTCCGACCGCAGGAGCAGCGGAACAGGGTGTCGCCGGAGAAGATCACATCCTCCGCCACCAGGCACACGGAGCCCTTGGAGTGGCCCGGAGTTTCCAGCACGGTGACAGTCAGGCTCCCCAGGGTCAGGGTGTCGCCGTCGTGATAATACCGCTGGTTATGCTCCGGCAGCCGGGAGAACACCAGCTCCATGTCCCCAACCCGGCCGTCCACCACGTCCTTTTCGTTGATGTACACCGGCAGGTCCGGGTACTGCTCCAGAATGGGGCGCACGGCGGTGGTGTGGTCAAAGTGGCCGTGGGTCAGCAGGATATACTGCAATTGGCAGCCGGACCTGGCCACCATGTCCAGCACCCGGGGGGCCTCGTCGCCGGGGTCGATCAGGGCGCAGACCCCTGCCGTCTCGTCGCTCAGCAGGTAGCAGTTGGTCATAATGGGGCCCACCATAATGGAATCAATTTTCATGGGTTCAACCTCCTGTTCAGGATAAAAGCGGGCGGACAGCGGCGTCCGCCCGGAAGAATGTGGAATACGTTACGCATTCAGCTGGTCCGTGTCCACCACCAGGGTCAACGGCCCGTCGTTGACGGATTCCACCAGCATCTCGGCGCCGAACTCGCCGGTTTCGGTGTGGATGCCCTTTTCCCGGCACAGGGACACGAACTTTTCATACAGGGGGATGGCTACCTCCGGCCGGGCGGCGGCCAGGAAGTCCGGGCGGCGGCCCTTGCGGCAGTTGCCGTACAGGGTGAACTGGGATATCACCAGGATTTCACCGTTGACGGTTTCCAGGCCCCGGTTCATCTTGCCGTCCTCGTCCTCGAAGATCCGCAGTCCCGTCAGTTTGTCCGCCAGCTTCACGGCCTGGGCCTCGGTGTCGTCATGGGTGACCCCCAGCAGGATCAGAAAGCCGGGGCCAATCTGGCCGATGGTTTTGCCGTCCACGGATACGGAGGCGCTTTTCACGCGGGTCAGCACTGCTCTCATGGTAATATAGTCTCCTTTTCGGTTAATATATTGTGTTTTTTCTCAGCCTGCCGGGCGGGTGACCCGCATGACGCCGGAAATCTGCTCGATGCGGCGCATGACGGTTTTCAGCTGCTGGCTGCTGGACACGTCGGTGTCCAGGGTGATCAGGGCGAAGCCGTCGGGGGTGGAGCGGGCGTTCATGGAGGCCACATGGGTCTTGGTGGAGGAGAGCACCGTGGAGATATCCACGATGAGGTTGATGCGGTCCTTGGCCACCACCTGGAGGGTGGTGCGGAAGGTACCCTCCACGTCCTCGGCCCAGGACACCTTGATCCAGCGGCCCTCCTCATCGGGACGGCGGCGGGCCGGGTCGGCGTTGGGACAGTCCCTCCGGTGGACGGACACCCCGTAGCCCTTGGTGATGAAGCCCACGATGTCGTCCCCGGGGACGGGGGTGCAGCACTTGGAGAACTTCACCAGGCAGTTGCTGAGGCCCTCCACAATGATGCCCTTTTCGCTGTGGGTGCGCTTGGGCACGGCGGGGCGGGTGGCATCGGGGCGGCCTTCCAGCGGCACCTCCGCCTGGCGCTCCTCCTGGTGCTGGTGGAGAATGCGCTGGATATCCTCCCGGATGCGGCCGATGACCTTCAGGCTGCTGATGCCGCCGTAGCCGATGGCGGCGTACAGGTCGTCCAGGCTCTTATAGGTGAGCTTTTTCAGGATGCCGGGGAGGTTTTCGTCGTTGGTAAGCTCCTTCAAAGACACGCCGCAGCGCTTCAGCTCCGACTCAAAGGAGGCCCGGCCCGTGACCACGTTTTCGTCCCGGCGCTCCCGCTTGAGCCACTGGCGGATCTTGGACCTGGCGTTGCTGGACCGGGCGATCTTCACCCAATCCCGGCTGGGACCGTGGGCCGACTGGGAGGTGACCACCTCCACGATGTCGCCGTTTTTCAGGCGGCAGTCGAAGGGCACGATGCGGCCGTTGACCTTGGCGGCCACCATGTGGTTGCCCACGGCGGAGTGGATGTTATAGGCAAAGTCGATGGGGGTGGCCCCGGCAGGCAGGTTGATGACGTCCCCCCGGGGGGTGAACACAAACACCTCGTCGGCGAACATATCCACCTTCAGGGAGTGGATGAACTCCTCGGCGTCGGCCCCCTCCTGATTCTCCAGCAGGCGGCGGACCCACTCATACCGGCCCTCGTCGCCGCCGCCCTGGCCGTTCTGCTTATACTTCCAGTGGGCGGCGATGCCGTATTCGGCCACCTCGTGCATCTCCTTGGTGCGGATCTGCACCTCGAAGGGAACGCCGTTCTGGCCCATGACGGTGGTGTGGAGACTCTGGTACATGTTGGGCTTGGGAGTTCCGATATAGTCCTTGAACCGGCCCAGCACGGGTTTGTACAGGTCGTGGATGATGCCCAGAACGTAATAGCAGTCGGACACCGTGTCCACGATCACCCGGAAGGCGAACAGGTCATACACGTCGTCCAGGGACTTGTTCTGGGTGTACATCTTGCGATAGATGGAGTAGGGGTGCTTCATGCGGCCATAGACATAGCCGTCGATATGGGCCTCCTCCAGGCGCTGGGTGATCTGGTCGTGGATGGAGGACATGAAGCCGTCGTACTCCGTGGCCTTCTCGTCCAGGGCGTCCACGATCTCCCGGTAGCTGATGGGGTCCAGGTATTTCAGGGACAGGTCCTCCAGCTCCCACTTCATCTTCTGCATGCCCAGGCGGTGGGCGATGGGGGCGTAGATCTCCAGGGTCTCGAAAGACTTCTGCTTCTGCTTCTCCGGGGTCTGGTACTCCATGGTGCGCATATTGTGGAGCCGGTCGGAGACCTTGATGAGGATCACCCGGATGTCCTTGGACATGGCCAGCAGCATTTTGCGCAGATTCTCCATCTGCTCCTGGGCCTTGGAGGTATAGTGGACCCGGGTCAGCTTGCTGACCCCCTCCACCAGGTCCGCCACCGTGGGGGAGAACTGCTTGGCGATGTCCTCGTGGGTGGCGGAGGTATCCTCAATGGTGTCGTGGAGCAGGGCGGCCTCGATGGACTCGGAGTCCAGGTGCAGCTCCTCGGCCACGATCTGGGCCACGGCCAGGGGGTGGGTCACAAAGGGTGAGCCGTCCTTGCGCAGCTGGCCCTGGTGGGCGGCGGCGGCAAATTCATAGGCGGCCCGGATCTTGTCGAAGTTGGCGGTGGGATTATAGGCCCGCACCGTGTCCTCCAGGCGTTGATAGCGTTCTTCCATTGTCATAAGCGTCCCCCTCCTCGTGATGTGTCCAGCGCCCGGTGCAGGCGCAGCAGATATTCCGAACGGTCCAGGGCTACCTTCTTGCCCTGGCTGGTGAGATGCAGGCTTATGCTGTCGCCCAGGCGGCGGCACTGCAGCAGGCCCCGTTCCCGGAACACCTCCAGGCACAGCACCGTCCGCAAAAAGGGCTCCGCCCCCTGCAGCGCCCCGGACAGCCGCCGCAGCAGCGGCAGATAGTCCGTTTCCAGTCCGTCGGGGGGCACCGCGTGCTGCAGGGCCCGCCACAGGCTCACGCACTGGTCCCGGGAGGGCAGCAGGCGCACGGCGTCCCGGGGACGCAGCTCGTCCCCCCGCAGGCAGCGGTCCACCAGCTCCAGGGACTCCTCCTCCCGGGTGCTGCCGGTAAGGGAGGGACGGATATCCACCATCTGCATCTGGACGGTGCGGCTGCTGCGGAACTCGTTGATCTGAAGATAGAAGGCGGCGTCCACCCGGTCGCCGGGGGCCACGCCGCAGGTCTGGGCCACAGCGGAGAAGAAGATGCCGTCAAACTGGGCGCTGCCCTTGGTCAGGCGCAGCTTCAGGTGCCGGTTCTGGCCCACATTCTGAAGCCGGTCCAACGTGGCGCCCCGCAGGCAGAACACCGGCCGGGCGTTGCCCGCCCCGTAGGGCTCTAAGGCGTCCAGGGCCTCCACCTCCGCCAGGTTCACCCGGCCCGCCTGGCCGATGGGCACGTCCACCTGCAGGCAGGACACCGGGGCCTTGCCGCCCCGGAACCGGCTGGCGTATTGGTTCATCCGCTGCCGGAAGGCGGGGATGTTCTTTTCTTCAATGGTAAAGCCCGCCGCCAGCTCATGGCCGCCGAAGCCCAGCAGCAGGTCGGAGCAGGCCTCCAGCGCGGCGAACAGATTGAACCCGCCCCAGCTGCGGCAGGACCCCTTGCCGGTGCCGCCGGACAGGTGGATCATAAAGCTGGGACAGGCGTATTTTTCCGAAAGGCGGGAGGCCACGATGCCCACCACCCCCTGGTGCCAGGTGTCGGAGGCCAGTACCAGGGCGCTGCGCTCCTGGGGCGGGGTCTCCTCGATCTGTTCCACGGCCTGGGAGTAGATCTCCTGCTCCACGGCCTGGCGCTCCCGGTTCAGGGCGCACAGCTCCCGGGCCAGGTGCTCCGCCCGGTGGGGATCGGTGCACAGCAACAGATCCGCCGCCATGTCCGCCGCGCCCATGCGCCCGGCGGCGTTGATGCGGGGGGCCAGGACGAAGCCGATCTGCACGGAGGTGACGGTTTTGTCGGACAGGCCCGCCTCATGCAGCAGGGCGTGGAGGCCGATGAAGTCCGACCGGCTGATGGACGCCAGGCCCCGGGACACGATGGTGCGGTTTTCGCCGGACATCTGCATCACGTCGGCCACGGTGCCGATGGCGGCCAGGGTGCAGTAGCGGGACAGCAGGGCCTCCTCCCGGCTCTCGCCCCCCAGGGCCAGCACCAGCTTCAGCGCCACGCCGCAGCCGGCCAGGTGCTTGAAGGGATAGCCGCAGTCGGGCCGGTGGGGGTCCACCACGGCGCAGGCCGGGGGCAGCTCCTCCTTGCACTCGTGGTGGTCCGTCACCACCACGTCCATGCCCAGGGAGTTGGCGTAGGCCACCTCCTCCACACCGGTGATGCCGCAGTCCACCGTTACCAGCAGGCGGACCCCCTGCCCGTGCAGGGACAGGATGGCGTCCCTTCCCAGGCCGTAGCCATCCTCGATGCGGCGGGGGATATAGTGCACCACGTCGCCGCCCCGGGACAGGAGATAGTCCACCAGAATCACCGTGGCGGTGATGCCGTCCACGTCATAGTCGCCGAAAACGGCGATCTTTTCCCCGTCGGCCAGGGCGCGGCTCACCCGCTGGGCGGCCTTGTCCATGTCCTTCATCAAAAAGGGGGAACAGGGCAGGTCCCGGTCCCGCTCCAGGAAAGCGGCGGCCTCCTCCGGGGTGGTGATCCCCCGTGAGGCCAGCACCGAGGACACCAGATAGGGGTACCCGGCCCCGGTGAGCCGGTCCACTGCCCCGGCGGGCAGCTCCGGTATGCTCCACTGCTGATATTTCATGACAGGACACCCCTTTCCCGGTACTGCAAATAATATTTTATTATAGCAAACGCCGAATGACTTGACAAGGGGCGGACGTTGGATTTTCGGGGATTTTGCCAGCCGGTGTGCGCCTGCGGGAGACAGCCGGAAACCCGGACCTATAAAACGGACACATCCGGATAGAAAACCCGCCTATCCCCGAAGAGCATACCGGCGTAGAATAGACGCATATACCGCGCAGGTATGCTGAGGGCTTGACAAAAAACGACAGCCGTGATAGAATATCCTCATAATCCAAGGGGTGCTGGCGCAAGCCGGCTGAGATGCGACGTATTGCCGTCCGGTCCCTCAGACCTGATCCGGGTAATGCCGGCGTAGGAATGCGACCATACCGCTTTGTATCCGCATTGCGACGCCTGCGCGGCCCGCGATGCGGATATTTTTTTCACGGAGGAGAAAAACACATGAAAGTCAGCAAAACACGCATGATCTGTGAGGCTGCCATCTTCATCGCCATGGCGGAGATCCTCAGCCTCATCAAGCTCTATGAGTTCCCCAACGGCGGCTCCATCACCCTGGAGATGCTGCCCATCATCCTGTTCGCCGCCCGGTACGGCTGCGGCTGGGGCTCTCTGGCGGGCCTGGTGTACGGCACCATCACCTACCTCATCGGCAACAAGTTCTCCATTGACTGGACCACCATCATCTGCGACTACTTCATCGCCTTTGTGGCACTGGGCTTCGGCGCGGGCCTGCTGTCCCGCCGCAAGTGGAGCGTTTACTATGGCACGGTCATCGGCGGCCTGCTGCGCTTCCTGGCCCATTATCTGGTGGGCGCCCTGGTGTGGGGCAAGTGGATGCCCGACGAGTTCTTCGGTATGACCATGACCAGCCCCTGGTTCTATTCCCTGCTGTACAACGGCAGCTATATGCTGCCCAGCATCGTCCTGTGCCTGGTGGTGTTTGCCCTGCTGTATAAGCCGCTGCGGAAGTACTTCACGTCGGCGGATCTGCTGGCGGCGTAACGTCTCTTACCCTCTCCGGGGGCGGGCCAAACCGCCCCCGGAAAATTTTTTCAGAAACCGGAAAAAAAGTGTTGACAAACGCTGGAAAACGAGTATAATAAATTTTGTTCGTCAGGAACATAGCGGGATTGTGTAAAGGTAGCACAGCGGACTCTGACTCCGTATGTGAGGGTTCGAATCCTTCTCCCGCTGCCAAAAGACTCTCAGCTTATGCTGGGAGTTTTTTCTTTTGCCATGGTTCTGTCATAGGGATTCGGACCCTCACACAAATTCAATCCGGGCGCAGCTCCCGGCGCTTGCGCCGGGGGTTCGAATCCTTCTCCCGCTGCCAAAAGACTCTCAGCGAAAGCTGAGAGTCTTTTTGGCATGGTTCTCTCATAGGGATTCCCGGGCCGCCGAGGGCAGCGGCTCCTATTCGGAAAATATGCGGACCTGTCCGCCGTCCGGGGCCTCCAGAGCGGCGTACCGGCCCTGCTCCTCCAGGGCAGCGAAGACCGGGAGGTCCCCTGCGGCGGCTGCTCCCTGTATGCCCGCCGGGCGGAACTGCCCGGCGCGGACTTCCGGCTGATCACGGACCCCGCCAGCAATCAGCATATGACCGTCATCCGCCAGGCCGGACAGTCCGGCGTCAACCGGGACACCATGGCCCTGGTGGACAAATTTCTGGACCGGCTGTTCTGATCCCATAACGCCGCAGAGGCGGCAGACGAAATCGTCTGC
>ENA-OPXM01001341-OPXM01001341.1-human-gut-metagenome-genome-assembly--contig:-NODE-1341-length-11578-cov-3.269635_pt1 | contig 11578 bp, 9 predicted proteins | sample MGYA00241707_ERZ502035 | MGnify/ENA primary metagenome ERZ502035 (study PRJEB25962, sample SAMEA2043051) | human gut metagenome | biome: human gut; feature: human-associated habitat; material: faeces... | reverse complement strand
CCCATCCGGCGGCAGGGAGCCGCGCCCTGTGCAAGACAGCTCACCGGTGCAAGGCTTCCCTCGGTAAGGGTCAGGATCTCACCCACGGTGTACTGGTCGGGCTCGCGGGTCAGACGATAGCCGCCGCCCTTGCCGGTGACGCCGTCCACCAGTCCCGCCCGGCTCAGCAGGGTCATGATCTGGCCGGCGTATTTGTCGGAGATCTCCTGACGCCGGGCCACGTCCCGCATGGAGACGTAGCCGTCGCCGCCGTGCTCCGCCAGGTCCACCATCACCCGCAGGGCATAGCGGCCCTTGCTGGAAATGACCATGTTACACCATCCGGCAGCTTTCGCAGGAGCCGCAGTCCTCCGGGAACTTGCTGTGGTCATACTCGATGCCGTGGCGGTCATAGTAGTCCTTGATGGCGGACTTGATGGACTCCTCCGCCAGCACGGAGCAGTGGAGCTTGTGGGCGGGCAGGCCGCCCAGGGCGTCCACCACCTGGCGGTTGGTAACGGCCAGGGCCTGGTCGATGGTCTTGCCCTTGATCATCTCGGTGGCCATGGAGGACGAGGCGATGGCGCTGCCGCAGCCGAAGGTCTCGAACTTCACGTCCTGGATGACGTTGTCCCGGATTTTCAGGTACATCTTCATAATGTCGCCGCACTTGGCGTTGCCCACCTGGCCCACGCCGTCGGGGTTCTCGATCTCACCCACGTTGCGGGGGTGCATGAAATGATCCATCACGATATCGCTGTACAGTGCCATATTCAAAACGCTCCTTTCGTTGTCACAGCATGAATGCTTTCTTACCGGATTCCAGGTCCTTCCACACCGGGGACATGGACCGCAGGTACTCCACCACCCGGGGGACCTCCCGCAGGATGTGGTCCACCTCCTCCTGGGTGTTCCACTCGCACAGACTCAGCCGCAGGGAGCCGTGGGCCACCTCGTGGGGCCGGCCGATGGCCAGCAGCACATGGCTGGGGTCCAGGGAGCCGGAGGTGCAGGCGGAGCCGGAGGAGGCGCAGATGCCTGCGGCGTCCAGCAGCAGAAGCAGGGACTCGCCCTCGATGCCCTCGAAGCAGAAGCTCACGTTGCCGGGCAGACGGTGCTCCAGGTCGCCGTTGACGGCGCTGTGGGGAATCTTGGACAGGCCCTGGATCAGCCGGTCCCGCAGGGCCGTGACCTTCACGCGGTTTTCCTCCATGTGGGCGCAGGCCTCCTCCAGGGCGGCGGCCATACCGGCGATACCGGGGACATTCTCGGTACCGGCCCGCTTGCCCCGCTCCTGGGCGCCGCCTTCAATTACATTGGTCAGCGCCACCCCGCGGCGGGCGTACAACACCCCGGCGCCCTTGGGACCGTGGAACTTGTGCGCAGACAGGGACAAAAGGTCAATATCGCTCTGCGTGATATCCAGCCGGGTATGCCCCACCGCCTGCACTGCGTCCGTATGGAACAGCACCCCGTGGGCACGGCAAATTTTGCCGATCTCTGCCACCGGCTGCAAGGTGCCGATCTCATTATTGGCGGCCATAATGGTCACCAAACAGGTGTTCTCGTCCAGGGCTGCTTCCAGCTCCGCCGGGCGAACGATCCCATTCTCATGCACCGGCAGCAGCTCTACGGTGAAGCCCTCTTTCTCCAGTGCCGCCAAAGTGTGCAGCACCGCGTGGTGCTCAAAGGCGGAAGAAATGATCTTGGTCTTGCCCTTACGCCGGCCCATGGCCGCCGCCGAGCGAATGGCCTGGTTGTCCGCCTCTGACCCGCCGGAGGTAAAATAAATCTCCTTGGGCGAGACGCCCAGGTCCGCAGCAATGCTGTCCCGGGCATTCTCCAGCGCTTCCTTGGCCCGCTGCCCCACAGAATGCAAGGATGAGGGGTTGCCAAAATTCTCTTGCAACAGCGGCAGCATGGCCTGCACCGCCCGGTCACTCATTCTGGTAGTGGCCGCATTATCCGCATACACCTGCATACCCGCACGCCCTTTCATCTAAACTTTGAATTAAAAAATACCACACAATGCATACCCTGTCAATAGGATTTAACATTTTTTGGGGATTATGCAGAGAGGGGAAGGATTACAGCAGCGGCAGGGACTTGCTCCCACCGCATGATTCCTAAAAAAACCCCGGCAGTGCAGGGGGGCGCACTGTCGGGGTACACACCTTGTTGGGCAGGGACCCAACATGGAGGGGGGCTAATTATTGGAAGTCAAACACATTGACCCAGCGGTCCAGCACTTCCCGCTCGCCGGGAATGTGCTTGGTGCTCTCAGAGCAGGCCACAATGGGCATCCACTGCTGCACCAGCTGCTTGGGAATATCCGCTTTTTTGCAGAACAGCGCCAGGTACTTCTCTGCCACATCGCTCTGGCCGCTAAGGGTAAAGGTCAGGTAGGTGCGGGCCGCGTCCGCAGAGGCGTTGCCCTGGGTGGCATGTGCCCAGTCGATAATGTAATACCGGCCATCCGGCGTCACGATCACATTGCTGGGGCAGTAGTCGCCATGGAGCACCTTTTTGTGGGGTTTCATCCCCTCCAAGCGGTTGTGCAGGTCATAGCGCAGGGTGGCCTCATAGTCGGAGGCGCTGATCTTGGCGTGCATTTTGTCCTTAATCTTATTCAGATGGGGGCAGGTTTTGCCCAAGATCTCCAGCTGAATATCCACAAAGGTATTCAGGTACTCGTCCTGCTTCTCCGGGTGCTGTGCCATCAGCTGGCTCAAGGGCGTACCCTCAATATACTCTCTGGTAATGGCCCACTTGCCGTCCACCTTGCTTACATTCAGCAGTTTGGGAATCCGCAGACCAGTCTCTTCTACCCGAGCCATATTCAGTGCCTCGTTAAGCACATCGGCCTTGGAAAAGGTCTCGTCAAACACCTTGACTACCTTGTCGCCGTCTTTATAAATAACTTTATGCTCGCGCTCTTTCAGTGCTTTCATACAGATAACCTCCCTTATTCTTTGCCGTAGTAGGCGCGCAGATACATATCCTTAATTTCGCTCATCAGAGGCAGGCGGGGATTGGCGCCGGTGCACTGGTCATCGAATGCCTGCTCCACCATATCGTCCAGGGTGTCCAGGAAATGCTTTTCGTCCACGCCGTATTCCTGAATACTCTTCTTAATACCAACATAGTCTTTCAGCTCGTCGATCTTCTTGATCAGACCTTCCAGCTTGTCAGCATCCGTACGGCCCTTAACGCCAAGAGCGTCTGCCACCTCGGCATAGCGCGCCAGGGTGTGGGGGTGGTCATACTGGGGGAAGGTGCCCATCTTGGCAGGTACTTCCGCCGCATTGAACCGCAGTACATAGTCGATCATCAGCGCGTTTGCCACGCCGTGGGGCAGGTGGTGGAACGCGCCCAGCTTATGGGCCATAGAGTGGCACACACCCAGGAACGCGTTGGCAAATGCCATACCGGCCATGGTGGCTGCGTTGGCCATCTTCTCACGAGCCACCGGATCGTTAGGGCCGTTGTCGTAGGCACGGGGCAGGTACTGGAAGATCATCTGCAAAGAGCGGATCGCCAGGCCGTCGGTATAATCGGTAGCCATCATGGAAGCGTAAGCCTCCAGGCAGTGGGTCACTGCGTCAATACCGGAAGCAGCAGTCAGACCCTTAGGCGCAGTCATGTGGAAGTCTGCGTCCACAATCGCCATATTGGGCATCAGCTCATAGTCCGCCAGCGGGTACTTCACGCCGGTGCGCTCATCGGTAATTACAGCAAAGGGCGTTGCCTCGGAACCGGTACCGGCTGAGGTGGGAACGGCGATAAAGTACGCCTTTTCGCCCATCTTGGGGAAGGTGTACACACGCTTACGAATATCCATAAAGCGCATAGCCAGATCCAGGAAGTCCACTTCCGGGTGCTCGTACATCACCCACATGATTTTGCCGGCGTCCATGGCGGAACCGCCGCCAACGGCGATAATGCAATCCGGCTGGAAAGCGTTCATGGCCGCCACACCCTCTTTGGCGCAAGCCAGGGTGGGGTCCGGTGCCACATTAAAGAATGTGGTGTGGGTCACGCCCATTTCGTCCAGTTTATCAGTGATGGGCTTGGTGTAGCCATTCTTATACAGGAAGCTGTCCGTAACAATGAATGCCTTTTTCTTCTGCATCACATTGCCCACTTCGTCCAGCGCCACCGGCAGGCAGCCTTTCTTAATGTACACCTTCTCCGGGGCACGGAACCACAGCATATTTTCCCTTCTTTCTGCAACGGTTTTGATGTTCACCAGGTGCTTGACCCCTACATTCTCAGACACGGAGTTGCCGCCCCAGGAGCCGCAGCCCAGGGTCAGGGACGGTGCCAGCTTAAAGTTGTACAGGTCGCCGATACCGCCGAAAGAGGACGGGGTATTCACCAGCACACGGCAGGTCTTCATCTTGGCGGCGAATGCGTCCAGCTTCTCCTGCTCGGTCACAGCGTTCAGATATACGGAAGAGGTATGACCGTAACCGCCGTCTGCAATCAGCTGGGCAGCCTTTTCCAGTGCGTCATTAAAGTTCTCGGATTTATACATAGCCAGCACCGGGCTCAGCTTTTCGTGGGCAAACTCCTCGCTAATGTCTACGCTCTCCACCTCGCCGATGAGCACCTTGGTCTCCTCGGGAATGGTCACGCCGGCCAGTGCCGCAATGGTCACCGGCTTTTGACCCACGATCTTTGCGTTCAGGGCGCCATTGATAATAATGGTTTTGCGCACCTTGTCAATCTCGTCCGCTTTCAGGAAGTAGCAGCCTCGATCCTCAAATTCCTTGCGCACCGCCTTGTAGATCTTCTTGTCTACAATGCAGCTCTGCTCGGAGGCGCAGATCATACCGTTATCAAAAGTCTTGGAATGGATAATGGAGTTCACCGCCAGCTTAATATCTGCGGTATCATCAATAATGGCGGGGGTGTTACCGGCGCCAACGCCCAGGGCAGGCTTGCCGCTGGAGTACGCGGCCTTTACCATACCGGGGCCGCCGGTTGCCAAAATGGTGTCTGCCTCTTTCATCAGCAGGTTGGTCATATCCAGGGACGGTGCGTCAATCCAGCTGATGATCCCCTCCGGCGCGCCGGCTGCCACAGCAGCGTCCAGCACGATCTTGGCCGCAGCAGTGGTGCTCTTCTTGGCCCGGGGATGGGGAGAGATGATAATGCCGTTGCGGGTCTTCAGGCAAATCAGGGTCTTAAAGATGGCCGTAGAGGTGGGGTTGGTGGTGGGGATCACCGCCGCAATCACGCCCAGAGGCTCTGCGATCTTCTTAATACCGTAGGCCTTATCTTCCTCGATCACGCCGCAGGTTTTGGTGTTCTTGTATGCATTATAAATGTACTCTGCCGCGTAGTGGTTCTTGATGATCTTGTCTTCTACCAAGCCCATGCCGGTCTCTTCCACCGCCTGCTTGGCCAGAGGAATGCGCATCTGATTGGCTGCGGTAGCGGCGGCCAGAAAAATTTTATCCACCTGCTCCTGGGTGTAAGTGGCGAACTCCCGCTGCGCTGCGCGCACACGGTCCAGCTCCGCCTCCAGCTTTTCTACGCTGTCGATGATTTCTCTTGCCATTTTATTGCCTCCAAGTCGTACTTACTATCATAGCGGTGTTCCGCTAATCCATCTATATCATACTGAAAAGCCTTTGCCTTTGCAAGCCTTTTGGGCACAAATCTACCATACCACTAAAAATTGATAATCTTTTAACGATGTTTTTGGGCATATTTTTGAATAAGCCGAAATAATTTGTTACAAAGTTCACAATATCATCCAGTTTCGGAACAATTTTCCGCCTTTTTCCCGGCATTTCTCCCCTATTTCTCAAAACACGCCCACTATCGTGTTACACGGTTCACATTGTTTTTGGCGAAATTGCATAAAGCGGAATGGGCGTTTTTTGCTCGCGGGCGGCAGTTTAGCGCCGCTACGGGGTTCGTACCTGATAGAATATAGGATTTGCAGGGCTTGATGCCCACATCGAGCCGCATGCATACGCCCACAAAAAACAGCGCCCGTCCGCAGACAGGCGCTGTTTGGCGTGGAACACTATTATTTTTTCGGCACCAGGCGCTCTGTGCCGCCCATATATGGCTGCAAGGCCTTGGGCACCAGTACGCTGCCGTCTGCCTGCAAGTTGTTCTCCAGGAAGGCGATGAGCATTCTGGGGGGCGCCACCACCGTGTTGTTCAGGGTGTGGGCCAGGTAGTTGCCGTGCTCGCCCTTAACGCGGATCTTCAGGCGGCGGGCCTGGGCGTCGGACAGGTTGGAGCAGGAGCCCACCTCAAAATATTTCTTCTGGCGAGGGGACCAGGCCTCCACGTCTACGCTCTTGACTTTCAAATCTGCCAAATCGCCGGAGCAGCACTCCAGCGTGCGCACCGGAATATCCAGGCTGCGGAACAGGTCCACCGTGTTCTGCCACAGCTTGTCGAACCACATTTTGCTCTCCTCCGGCTTGCAGACCACGATCATCTCCTGCTTCTCAAACTGATGGATACGGTACACGCCACGCTCCTCAATGCCGTGCGCGCCCTTCTCCTTGCGGAAGCAGGGAGAGTAAGAAGTCAGGGTCTTGGGCAGCTCGCTCTCCGGGGTGATGGTATCAATAAATTTGCCGATCATAGAGTGCTCGGAAGTACCGATCAGGTACAGGTCCTCACCCTCAATCTTGTACATCATGGCGTCCATCTCGGCAAAGCTCATTACGCCGGTAACCACATTGGAGCGGATCATAAACGGCGGCACACAATAGGTAAAACCACGGTCGATCATAAAGTCACGGGCATAACTGATGACCGCAGAGTGCAGCCGGGCAATATCGCCCATCAGGTAATAGAAGCCGTTACCGGCCACCTTGCGGGCAGCGTCCAGATCAATACCGTCAAAACGCTCCATAATGTCCGTATGGTACGGCACCTCAAAGTCCGGCACCACCGGCTCCCCAAAGCGCTCCACCTCTACATTTTCACTGTCATCCTTACCGATGGGCACACTGGGGTCAATGATATTGGGAATGGTCATCATGATCTTGGTGACCTGCTCGTTCAGCTCATTGGCCTCTTTGGTCAGTTCTTCCAGCTCCTTGGCCTGATCCGCCACCTTTTGGCGCAGAGCCATGCCCTCTTCCTTCTTGCCCTGCGCCATCAAAGCGCCGATCTCCTTAGACAGCTTGTTGCGGTTTGCACGCAGCTCGTCTGCCTTGGTCATGGCAGCCCGACGACGCTCGTCCAGTTCGATTACCTGATCCACCAGGGGCAGCTTTTCGTCCTGAAATTTCTTTTTGATGTTCTCCTTTACCAGTTCGGGATTTTCCCGCACAAATTTCATATCCAGCATACTTTTATTCTCCTAACTTATTAGCCAAATCTTTCAGATCTTCATTGGAATAAAATTCAATTTCCAGCGTGCCTTTGCCCCGGCCGGGCACCACGCGCACCTTGCGGCCCAAGGTCTCCTTCAGCGCCAGTTCCACCTCGTCATAAAACGCGTCCCGTCGGGATCGGGGCTTGGGTGCCGCACCGGCTTCCTGCTGGCTGCGCTTGGCCAGCTTTTCCACATCCCGCACCGTAAGTTTGTGTGAAACGATTTGCTCCGCCGCCGCATAAATCAGCGCTTCATTGGGCAGTCCCAGGAGCGCCCGGGCGTGACCGGCAGAAATGGTGCCGCTTTTGGTCATCTCCCGCACTTCCGGGGGCAGCTTAAGCAGCCGCAGACTGTTGGCAATAGCCGGGCGGGACTTGCCTACGCTGGCTGCCACCTGATCCTGGGTAAAACCGCAGCGATCAATCAGCGCTTGCAGCCCCTCCGCTTCCTCAATGGGATTCAGATCCTCACGCTGCAAGTTCTCAATAATGGCGATCTCCATGGTCTCCACATCGGACAATTCCCGGATCACCACCGGCACCTCTCGCAGTCCGGCGATGCGGCTGGCTCTGTATCGCCGCTCACCGGCCACCAGCTGGTATCCGCCGCCGGGCAGGGGCCGCACCAAAAGGGGCTGCAACACGCCGTGCTGGCGAATACTCTCCGCCAATTCCTCCAACGCCGTTTCGTCAAAGGTCTTTCGGGGCTGCTCCTTGTTGGGTACGATCTCCTCTAAGGGCAGCGTGTTGTTTGCCACTAACTCATCAACGGAATTCTCTAAAAACAACTGGCCCAGTCCTTTGCCCAGGCCGGATTTTTTGTTTGCCATCGCATTTCCTCCGCTTTTCCTATACCTATTATATTATAGAGCCGGGTCAACGGCTCTGCTTAACCACCTCGTCTGCCAACTTTTTATACGCAAAGCTGGCCTTACAGTATTTTTCATAATACAGCACCGGTTTGCCGTAGCTGGGGGCTTCTGCCAGCTTAACGCTGCGGGGGATCATGGTGTGATAGGTTTTGCCGGGGAAGTATTTCTCCACCTCGTCTACCACCTGCTGAGTCAGCTTTAACCGGCTGTCATACATGGTAAAGACCACCCCTTGCAGCTCCAAGTGGGGGTTATAGTGCTGTTTGACCGTGCGCACGGTGCTGAGCAACTGGCTCAAGCCCTCCAAGGCGTAATATTCGCATTGCAGGGGTACGATCAGGGTGTCTGACGCCACCAATGCATTCAGGCTCAGCAACCCCAAGCTGGGCGGACAGTCAATAATAATATAGTCATACTCCACCACCAGGGTGGCAATGGCTTTTTTTAGCGCACGAAACCGATCCTCCGTCTCCGCCAGTTCCAGCTCCGCGCCGGCCAAGTTCATGTTCGCCGGCAGCAAATCCAGGTTCTTAAAGGGCGTTTCGTGCAAAATCGCACGGGCAGGCTGGTTGTCCACCAAAATATCATAGGTGGAATACTCAATTTCGCTTTTATCCACACCTACGCCGCTGGTGCTGTTGCCCTGGGGGTCAACGTCTACCAGCAAAGTCTTTTTGCCCTTGGCGCCTAAAGCAGCCGCCAAATTGACGCAAGTGGTGGTTTTGCCCACGCCGCCTTTTTGATTAAAAATAGAAATGGTTTTTCCCATATCGGCACCTCCGATTGGTATTATACAACAAAGGCCCGTCCGCTTCAAGGGTTTCACGTGAAACAGCGCGTATTATTTTTGGAGATTTGTGGCTGTCGAATTTGGCCATACCATATCTTGTGGCGCCGTTTTCGTGTTTCACATGAAACAACATTCGGCTGCATTTTCGGCGTGTTTCATATGAAACATACAAATTGCGAGCCTACACTATGTTTCACATGAAACACAGAATGGCCCGGCGTTGCCGCCGAGCCATCCCGTGTGATGAAAAGAGGAGAATATGTTAAAACGGTTTCCCGTTTTAAGCGGGTTTGTCTGCATTTGCAGAGGATTGTGTAGTGCTTTCGTCTGTATGCTTGGGTATGCGCACATGGAATTCGATATAATCGTCCGTCTCTGTTTTATTGCTGACCGCGTCAATACCGCTGGCTTGCATTGTGGCAATGGCCTTGTTTACAGTATTGACAAAGATACGCACATCTCGAAACAGGGGCACCACCTTGCGGCGATGCTTGTCCGCCGGCGCATCTTCACCCAGCAGGTGCGCAATCATACTTTCTGTCTGTTCTACATTCAGGTGGCGGTCGGTGACTGCCCTTAGCACCGTCCACATGACTTCCGGGTCGTCCACTTTCAGCAGTGCCCGGGCGTGGCGCTCCGTCAGCCCTTCTTTTTCAATATAGTACCGCACATCGGCAGGCAGTCGCAGCAGACGCAGCTTGTTGGAGAGCGCTGACTGGCTCTTGCCCAGTTTTTTGCCGATCTCCTGTTGCGTCAGTCCAAAATGCTCGTGCAAATGCGCAATAGCCAGGGCTTCCTCAAAGAAATTTAAGTTCGCTCGCTGAATGTTCTCTAAAATGGAAATCACTGCGCTGTCCTGGTAATCACAGTCCAGCACAATGCAGGGCACCGTTTGCAGGTTGGCCAAGATGGACGCCCGCAGCCGCCGCTCCCCGGCAATCAGCTCATAATAATCACTGTTGTTGATCCGCCGTGCCAGCAATGGCTGCAACACGCCGTTTTGCTGAATGGAGTCTGCCAGCCCCAGCATTTCCTCGCTGCTGAATTGCTTGCGGGGCTGATAGGGGTTGGGCAGCAGCCGTTCCGTTGGGATCTCTACGATCTCTTTGGCCATGTCCTCATCTCCTTTGACTATACTGTATCACAGTTTAGAACAAAAAGAAAGACTTTCCCATCGGGGGAAAGTCAATCTAAAACCGCAGCTTCGACAGGCTTATAACGGCTTGGTATCTATTTTTTTAGGCTTTCGCGGGTATTTTGTCGGGGTTTGCGATATTTTTCGCACCACAACCAAATGACGGCTGTCTCCGCTTGGTAGTTTATATGAAACATTCTGTTCCAACTCCCCGCCAAGGGTCGCTATGGCACACTTTGCCGCCGCCACCTCGTCCTCCGCGCCTTTCAGCGCCAAGAACGCGCCGCCCACTTTCACAAAAGGCAGACAGTATTCGCACAGCACCGGCAGGGGCGCCACCGCTCTGGCAGTGGCAATATCGTACTGCTCCCGATAGTCCGGGTCTTTGCCCAAAATCTCCGCCCGCGCATGCACCCGCTCTGCCACCAGCCCGCAGCCATGGAGCACATCTTTCAGGAACACCAGCCGCTTATGCAGACTGTCTGCCAGGGTCAGATCCAGATCCGGCCGGGCGATCAGCAGCGGCAGACCGGGAAACCCGGCACCGGTACCTACATCAATCACCCGGGCATTTCTCGGTATCTCCACAAAACGCAGCGGCTCTATGGAGTCGATAAAATGCTTTTCCAGTATGCCCTCCGGATCGGTAATGCCGGTCAGATTCATTTTTTCGTTCCACGCCACCAGTCGCTGGGCATACAGATCCAGCCGTTGGGCTGCGTAGCCGTCCACAGCAATATTTAGTTCTTCAAGCAGTCGGGATAATTTCTCCGTGTCGATCATAGGCTCTCCAATAGAATGTGCAACGCTGCCACATCCGCCGGGTTGACCCCGCTGATCCGGGCAGCCTGCCCCAGGTTTTCAGGGCGAACGGCAGCCAGCTTTTCCTTCGCTTCCAACCGCAGTCCGGTGAGTTTGCTGTAATCTATATCCGCCGGTATCCGCTGGGCCTCCACCCGGCGCAGCTCCTTAATCTGCTGTTCCTGACGGGCAATGTACCCGGCGTATTTAATACCGATCTCTACCTGTTCAAACACCGCTGCCAGCAAGTCCGGCCGTTTCGGATCCACCGGTGCCAAATCTGCGTAGGTCAGTTGGGGGCGCTTTAGCAGTTCCTCCAATTTGCAGCCGGTTTTTAGGGGTGCCGTGCCCTTAGCAGTCAATATTTGCTGAATGGTGTCGGTTAGAGGCACGCTCACCTGCGCCACCCGCTGCCGTTCTTCTTCAATCAGCCGTTGTTTTTCCAAGTATTTATCATAACGTTCCTGTGAAATCAGTCCCACCCGGTAACCGGTAGGTGTCAGTCGCCGGTCGGCGTTGTCCTGGCGCAGCACCAAACGGTACTCGCTGCGGCTGGTCATCATACGGTAGGGGTCTGTGCAGCCCTTGGTCACCAAATCGTCGATCAGGGTGCCAATGTAGCTGCTGCCCCGATCCAGCACCAGC
>ENA-OPXM01001335-OPXM01001335.1-human-gut-metagenome-genome-assembly--contig:-NODE-1335-length-11610-cov-1.305842_pt1 | contig 11610 bp, 9 predicted proteins | sample MGYA00241707_ERZ502035 | MGnify/ENA primary metagenome ERZ502035 (study PRJEB25962, sample SAMEA2043051) | human gut metagenome | biome: human gut; feature: human-associated habitat; material: faeces... | reverse complement strand
GCCCACGGAGATGTTTCTTCATTTCTTTAAATCGCTTAGTGATGCTGCAAAAATGAATCTGAATATCAAAGCAGAAGGACAGAATGAGCATCATAAGATAGAAGGAATCTTTAAAGCGCTTGCACGTGCCTTGAAAATGGCATTGAAAAGAGATATTTATCATTTTGAGCTCCCGTCGAGTAAAGGAGTATTATAACTATCTTATGAGATTGCTGTATGATAGTCAATAATAAACGAATCTGGCTTAGTTTATTTATCGGGATAGTGGTTTCTTTTTCGGCTTTTGGTCAGAATATGACTGCTGAAAAGATAGCTGTTCCCGGTAGTAAACTGGATAATTTATATAAGATAGACTCGGGCGTATATCGTTCGGAACAACCGTCGGATACAGACTTTAAGGCTTTGGAGAAATATGGTATTCGTGAAGTGCTGAATCTCCGCAACCGGCATAGTGACGATGATGAGGCGGCAGAAACAAAGATAAAACTTCATCGGCTAAAAATGAAAGCGCATTCAGTCAATGAAGAACAACTGATAAAAGCGTTGCGCATTATCAGGAACCGCAAAGGCCCGATCGTTTTTCATTGTCATCACGGTTCCGATAGGACAGGGGCGGTGTGCGCTATGTATCGTATCGTATTTCAAGGAGTATCCAAGCAAAAGGCTATTCAGGAAATGACCGAAGGAGGCTTCGGTTTTCATCGCATTTATAAGAATATCATTCGTACCATTGAGAAGGCTGATATAGAACGTATCAAAAGAGAAGTATTATAATCTTGTGACATTTTTGATTTTCCCCGTATAATACTTAGAATAAATACAAAAATGTCACAGAAGAAAGAATATGAGTGATTATAAATTCTCAATTTCTTTGAGCCAAATCGCTGAACTTGCGTCACTTGGCATCCGCCAGTCGCCTCTCGGACTTATAGAAATACTACCCACTTTGGGACCGTCGGGCAGACAAGAACGCTTGAACTGCTGATTGAAGAAACGGCGCACGAAGGTCTTCAGCCACTTTTTGATAGTCTCCTCATCATAGCTGTCAGGATCATTATCACTGATCTTTACACGCTCCAGTTCGGAATCAATAAATGCCTTCTTTGCCAACATGTAAATCTTGGAAGGACGGAAACCGAAACGCAGGAAATAGTAGAGGAAGAAATCATGCAGTTCGTAAGGTCCTACAAGATCTTCTGTCTTCTGCGCGATATCTCCGTCCTTCGGCGGTAGAAGCTCAGGACTTACCGGTGTATCAAGTACATCGTAAAGTACATTCTTAAGAGCTTCGTCTTTTGTATCATCCGCAGCATATTTTACAAGATGGCGAACCAGTGTCTTCGGTACAGAAGCATTCACTCCGTACATGGACATATGATCTCCATTGTAAGTTGCCCATCCAAGCGCAAGCTCTGACAGATCGCCTGTTCCAATAACCATTCCCCAAGTCTTGTTTGCGATATCCATCAGCACCTGTGTACGCTCTCTCGCCTGGCAGTTTTCATAAGTTACACTGTGATCTTCCGGATCATGTCCGATGTCACGGAAATGAACATTCACGGCATCTGCGATCGGAACCTCAATCAAAGTTGCTCCGACTTTCTTCGACATCTCACAGGCATTCTGATAAGTTCTGTCTGTCGTTCCAAAACAAGGCATTGTCACAGCAATGATATCCTTCTTATCTCTTCCAAGCATGTCAAATGCGCGTGCTGTCACAAGCAGTGCAAGTGTAGAATCCAGACCTCCGGAAATGCCGACAACAGCAGTTCTTGCATTCGTATGAGCCAGACGTTTCTTCAGTCCCATTGCCTGGATCGTCAGGATCTCCTCACAGCGCTGTGCACGGGTCTGTTCATCAGAAGGAACGAACGGCTTCTTCGGAAATGTTCTTGTCAAAAATGTCTTTGTCTCTTCCACGGTAAATGGAACACGTACCAAAGTCTCTTCATCCAATGGCTGGAATGTCGTATTCTTTCTTCTCTCACCTGTAATTCTCTGAAGATCCAGCTCTGAGTAAATAATTTCATTTACATATCTACTGCTTTCTTTCAGAACGGTTCCGTTTTCAGCAATAATATTGTGTCCGCCAAAAACAAGATCCGTAGTTGACTCCCCTTCTCCGGCATTTGCATAAATGTATCCAGAGATCAGTCTTGCAGACTGTCCGGAGATCAGTGCACGACGGTAAGTGTCTTTTCCGATGGTCTCATCACTTGCGGAACAGTTGACGATCACTGTTGCACCTTCAAGTGCCGCCTGAATACTCGGCGGGATCGGTGACCAGACATCCTCGCAGATCTCGGCTGCCACTACCAGTTCTTCCATTCCTTCTGCCTGGAAGAGAATCTGCGGACCGAATGGAATCTTCTTTCCTTCAAATGTAATCTCTCTCACTGTCTGTGGTCCCGGAGTAAACTGGCGCATCTCATAAAATTCACCATAGTTTGGCAGGAACGTCTTTGTCGTAAATCCGATGATCTCGCCCTGATTCATTGCCGCAGCTACATTGTAAAGCTTTCCATTCACTTCAAGCGGTGCTCCGACAAATACAAGCATATCTTTGTCATTTGTATTTTCTGCAATCTCAAGCAATGCTTTTCTGGAAGCTTTCAGAAGTACGCTGTGGTCGAACAGATCACTACAGGTGTATCCTGTCACACAAAGCTCCGGAAATACAAGAATCTTCGCGCCATTTTTCTGTGCTTCTTCCATAGCATTGATGATATTCTGTGTATTGAATTCCACATCCGCAACGCGGATATCCGGTGTCGCTGCCGCAACCTTCACAAATCCATTTTTCATCTCATCTTCACCCCATCTTCTATATTTGATGTCAGGGCAAAAGCCCCGGCAATACTTATCGAGCCTGTTTTAACAATTCTTTCAATTCATCTACTGTATACTTATATGCTGTATTACAGAAATGACACTTCACTTCAATCTCTTTACCTTCATCAATCATTTCCTGAATCTCTTTCTTTCCGATACTGATGATTGCTTTCTCGATTCTCTTCTTAGAGCAGTTGCAATAGAACTGTGCCGGCATTGTATCTGTAATTTCCAGATCAAGTCCTTCAAGAACCTGCTCAAGCATCTGCTCCGGTGTATGTCCGTTATCCAGCATGGATGTTACAGACTGGATCTTCTGAATGTTTGCCTCCAGCTTATTAAGTACTTCATCCTCGATAAAAGGCATAACCTGAACGATAAATCCACCGGCGCATTTCACTGTATTATCTTTGTTCATCAGAACTCCAAGTCCGACAGAAGATGGTACCTGTTCAGATGTTGCAAAATAATAAGTAAGATCCTCTGCAATCTCTCCTGTCTGCAGGATCGTCTGTCCGGAATATGGCTCCTTGAGTCCCATATCTTTGATGATTGTCATGACGCCCTGTCCAAGTGCTCCACCGACATCAAGCTTTCCATTCTTCGCCGGAAGCATCACATCCGGATTAAATGCATATCCTTTTACATTTCCCTTACTGTCCGCTGTCACAGTCAGACCTTCGATCTGACCGGAACACTGAATCTGGATCGTCAGCATATCTGTATCATTCTTCATCATGCTTCCCATCATCACTCCGCCTGTAAGGAGTCTTCCCAGCGCTGCTGTCGCAACCGGACTTGTTCCGTGATGCTCTCTTGCCTCCTCAACCAGGTTTGTTGTCACTGCCGCAAATGCACGGATCTGTGCATTTCCTGCTGTTGCTCTTACAATATAATCATTCATGTCTTATTCTCCTCGTCTTTCTTATCTATTCAAAAATTGTATCCAAGTCATTTCCCGGATTCTCTGGCAACGATATAGATTCTCTCGCTCTTCTCTGTCGGTTCCTCGTGTGTAACTGCGTCATATGCTGCCTCAAAAACAAGTCCCGAACGTTCTACCAGCTCTTTCATCTCTTCTAAGGTATAGCCTCTCTGGTAATGTGTCTCCTGATATCTTCGATACAAATCTTCACTTGCGTCTTCCTGAATGAACAGAGTCAGATCATACTCATTGATCCGTTCTTCTTCATAATAGAAATTATCCCAGATAAAACTACATTCACCTCTGTCTTCTGCGATCACCGTATCTCCCATGACTTCTTTATACTTATATACAGTATTAAAATCAAACAAAAAGACTCCCTTTGGATCCAGATAGTTGTTCACCAGACGGAATACTTCTTCCAGTTCCTCCGGTTCTGTAATATAGTTGACTGAATCACAGACACTGACAATTGCCCTTACTGTTCCATATAATTCGAACTCACGCATATCCTGAAGCAGATAAAGAATGTCCTTCCCTGACTCCATACGTTTCTCCATCGCAAGCTCCAGCATATCTTCTGAATTATCCACACCGATCATGTCATATCCATAATCCGCAAGCTTCTCTGTCATTGTTCCTGTGCCACAGCCCAGATCCAAAAGAATCCCGTCTTCTATTCCACGGTCTTTTAAAAGACTGTGAATGTATTCGCCCCACTCTTCGTAAGGTACATTATCCATGAAAATGTCGTAGACCGCCGCAAACCCTGTATAAGCTTCCAACTGTTGACCTCCGTTCTTTTCTGTTTCTACATAATCCATTATATTTTACCACATTTTTCTCTTCTTGACATCAATCATTTCTACATTCTATTGTATTTCTCAATTTCCTATCATTTTTCTAAAAACTCCCATTTTTGTCAAGGATTTTGAAATCATTTCTCATTTTCGTCTCTTTTTTGTTCCAAAATCTACCATTTTTTATAAAAATTTTATATTTGTAACATATTTCCATAACATTTTTACGTTTTATTCTTTCTTTTAGCACTTTAATATGCTATAATCATAAAGCTGTGCTAATAAAAATTTTTTGGTATTGGCAAAAAGCGTTGCTATCTGTTGTGGGGACAGCAGGATAGCATAAAAAACAAAAGAAAGGACATTGAAAAAATGGACAACAACAAGAAAGAATTCAAGCCGTATATTCCAGCGGACAAAGTCGTTCCTGAGTTTACGGTGACAGCACTCTTGATTGGTATCCTTCTGGCAATCGTATTTGGAGCTGCTAACGCATACCTCGGACTTCTCGTTGGTATGACAGTTTCCGCTTCCATCCCGGCAGCCGTAATTTCTATGGGAATCATTCGTGTGATTCTCCGTAAGGATTCTATTCTCGAGAACAACATGGTACAGACAATCGGTTCTGCCGGAGAGTCTGTTGCTGCAGGAGCTATCTTCACACTTCCTGCATTATTCCTTTGGGCTGAAGAAGGAAAGATTGCTTTCCCAAGCATCCTTTCCATCGCTCTGATTGCCCTGTTTGGTGGAATACTCGGAGTATGCTTCATGGTACCGCTTCGTCAGGCTCTTATCGTTGAAGAGCACGGAACACTTCCTTTCCCAGAGGGAACTGCTTGTGCAGAAGTTCTTCTGGCTGGAGAAGAAGGTGGATCTAAGGCTGGTACAGTATTCGCAGGACTTGGTATCGCAGCCGTTTACAAATTCCTTGCAGACGGAATGCAGCTCTTCCCAAGTGAGATTGGACATGCATTCAAGAACTACAGCGGAGCACAGATTGGTATGCAGGTTCTTCCGGCACTTGGTGGTGTAGGATATATCTGTGGACCGAAGATCTCCAGCTACATGTTCGCCGGTGGTACACTCAGCTGGTTCGTACTTATGCCAATGATCGCACTGTTCGGTGGAGATGCTACAATCTTCCCTGCATCAGTTACAGTCAATGAATTGCTCACTATGCCAGGTGGTGGTCCGTCCGCTCTGTGGAGTAACTACATCAAATACATCGGAGCAGGAGCTGTTGCAACTGGTGGTATCATCAGTCTGATCAAGAGCCTTCCTCTGATCGTAAGAACATTTAAGCAGGCCATTGGAAGTATGAAAAAGAATGCCGGATCTGGAAAACAGCTTCGTACAGAGCAGGATCTTCCATTCCCATTACTGATCGGAGTTATCCTTGTGATCGCTGTTCTGATCTGGATCCTTCCGATCTTCCCGGTTAACCTGATTGGTGCCCTGATCATCGTTGTATTCGGATTCTTCTTTGCAACTGTATCTTCTCGTATGGTTGGACTGATCGGATCTTCTAACAACCCGGTATCAGGTATGACAATCGCTACTCTTCTCTTTGCTACAGTAATCCTGAAAGTAACAGGTACTACAGGACTTACAGGTATGGTTGGAGCCATTTCTATCGGTGGTATCATCTGTATCGTTGCAGCAATCGCAGGAGATGCTTCTCAGGACTTAAAGACAGGATTCATCGTAGGTGCTACACCTTCCAAACAGCAGGTTGGTGAGATCATCGGTGTTGTTGCTTCTTCAGCAGCAATCGGATTCGTTCTTTACCTTCTGAATGAGGCTTGGGGATACGGAACAGAAAAGATTCCGGCAGCTCAGGCTACAATGATGAAGATGCTCGTTGAAGGTATCATGAATGAGGAACTTCCATGGGCTATGATCCTGATCGGTGTATTTATTGCAATCGTTGTTGAGATCCTCAAGATGCCGGTTATGCCATTCGCAGTTGGTATGTACCTTCCATTCTCTCTGAGTGCTGGTATCATGGCTGGTGGTATTGTACGTATCTTCGTTGAGAAGAAAAAAGGTACAGAGGCAGAGAAAAAAGCACGTACAGACAGAGGTCTTCTCTTTACATCCGGTATGATCGCCGGAGAAGGTATCATCGGTATCCTTCTTGCTGTATTTGCAGTAGTTAAGATTGATTCTAAGATCATTCTGCCATTCCACTTACCACAGGTTGGCAGTCTGGTGCTTTACATTGCATTACTCGTACTTCTGTACGTTGTATGTATGAAAGCTGATAAGGAAAAATAATTCAATGAAAAAGAAAGACAGTAAAAACTATCTTGACTTTATCCCGGAGAAGAATCCGGAAATTGAATATGAAACAGGTGAGGACGGTATTATTACCGTCCTTATCGAATGGAAGGGATTTTATCACAAGTTGGCTCAGCGCTTCTTCCGTCGTCCCCGTGTAAGTGAAATCAAGTTAGACAAGCTTGGAACTTTTGTGTGGAACTCCATCGATGATAAAAAGGATGTACATGCAATCTCCAAAGAGCTTGAAGCAGAGTTTCCTTCTATGGACCAGCCGTTGACAAGACTGATCAAATACCTTGAGATCCTTCATGATAATCACCTGATCTACTGGAAAGGAGAGAAACGGAAATGATGCATACGATTCTGAAATATCTTCCTTATGTACTGCTCTTTGCAGTTGCTACAATGATTGTCTACGGATGGGGATTGTGGCGTACGATGAGACAGGGAAGCGATCTTGCTAATATGCTCAGTTCCAAAGGAATCTCCAAAGTCAAAAAGACATTGAAGAAAAATGGTCCTATGACCCGCACAGCTCTTGAGCCATATGTGAAAGATCTGACGGCGAAACAGCCATTTATGCAGGAACAAATCAATGTGACTAATCCAAGACAATTTCTTGATTCAATTCTTCCCTATATGGTAAAGCAAAAAATGATCACTGAGGAAAAAGTGAATGGGAAAATTGTATATCAGATCCGCAAGGATTGAAAACAAAAAGGATATCTGCCAGAAGTAATGATTACTCTGACAGATATCCTTTTTGTCTTTTCATCTTTTTCCACTTTTTTCTTTCTTTTTACACCAATTTACACAGATTTATCGCATTTTTCCTTGACACGCCCCGCTGCGTGGGATACAATAATCTATGGTAAAAACAACACAACTACATCATTTCGGTAGGTGAGGTTACCACAGGGATTGGGATATTTGACATGCTTCAAGCATTCGATAGGACCCGGAGATTGCTGCCGCGAGATTGTGGAGACACGATTAGTTGGTCAGCAGGCTGTGTCGAGAAGGCACAACCTAATGCAATTGATATGCCCTGTGATACTAAAGCTTGAACGATGCATTTTATAAGAAGTCAATACGACTCCGTCATTGTTCAGGCAATGATGGAGTTTTTTGTTTCTCATAAAAATACGAACAAGGGAGGTGAGGTTATGGACTCTGGTGCCAGTAGTTACCACATATGTGGCTCAATAGACAAAAATAAAATAATGCGAGGTAATTATCATGGACAAAGATATTTTTATAAAGCTTCTGGCGCAGCGCGAATTCAAAGCTGTCAGAAGTATTCTCGATGTAATGAACGAAGTGGACATAGCCTCTCTTCTCTCAACTTTAAGTGATAAAGAACTGGCTCTTGCTTTTCGTCTCATTCCAAAAGATAAAGCTGCTGAAGTATTTTCCAATATGGACACTTCCATGCAGACTTATCTGGTAACAATGTTTACTGAGAAAGAGCTGAAAGAGCTCTTAGACGACCTCTATATGGACGATACGGTCGATATGCTGGAAGAACTCCCGGCAAATCTTGTAAAGCGAATTCTGGCTACCGTCAGCGCGTCAGACCGTAGCATGATCAACCAGCTGCTGAACTATCCGGAAGACAGTGCCGGAAGTATCATGACAACGGAATATGTAGACCTGCGTGAGGAAATGACTGTCGGACAGGCGATGGCACATATCAAGAAGACCGGAATCCATAAAGAGACCATTTACACCTGCTATATCACAGAACGCAGAAAACTGGTCGGTATCGTAAGTGCAAAAGATTTGATGACAACAGATGACGATGTTCCGATCAAAGACCTGATGGAGACAGAGATCATCTCCGTGTATACACACGCTGACCAGGAACAGGTTGCACAGCTGTTCACAAAGTATGACCTGCTTGCGCTCCCTGTTATTGACCAGGACGGCCGCATGGTTGGTATTGTTACATTCGACGATGCTATGGATGTTATGGTAGATGAGGCCACAGAGGATATCACAAAGATGGCTGCCATCAACCCTAGTGAGAAGACATATTTTGAAACATCCGTTCTTCAGCATGCAAAGAACCGTATCCCATGGCTTTTAATCTTGATGTTCACTTCCATCATCACAGGAACGATCATTACAAGATATGAAAATGCATTCGCAGCCATCCCTCTTCTTGTATCCTTCATCCCAATGCTGATGGATACCGGTGGAAACTGTGGTTCCCAGAGTGCAACACTGATCATCCGTGGAATCGCACTGGATGAGATCCGTTTTACAGATCTTTTCAAAGTCATGTTCAAAGAATTCCGTATCTCTTTGATCGTCGGTGCTTTTCTTGCTGTTGCCAACGGTGTACGTATCTTTATACAGTATCACAATCCAGGACTTGCAGTTGTGATTGCCTGCTCCCTGATGGGAACCGTGATCATGGCAAAGCTGGTTGGATGTACCCTCCCACTTCTTGCCAAGAAAGTAAATCTCGACCCTGCGATCATGGCATCTCCACTGATCACAACACTGGTGGATACCTTCTCAATCCTGATTTACTTTAATATTGCAACAGTATTATTCCGTTTGTAATAGCAAATCACAAATGGATACAAAATCAAAAAACCATATAAATAAAAAAGTATCAGAAACTTTTAAATTAGCTTCTGATACTTTTTTATTTCTTTTTATTAATTATCTTTCCATCATGCTGATCGACTCGATTCCAACGCTTCCGCCTCGGACAACTTCAATGCTCTTAAATTCTTCCTTCATCAACTTCACAACTGCATCATTCTTTGTCGCAGTCTGTACAAACTCAACCAGAAGACTGTCTTTTCCGTAATCGATCACTTTCGCCTTAAATGTCTCTGCGATCTGAAAGATCTCAACCTTATCTTCCGGTGTACATTTTAAGACTTTTACATAAAGGATCTCTTTCATTCTTACAAATACGTCTGTAAAATCAATTACTTTAATTACTTCAATCATACGGTTAAGCTGCTTCTTGATCTGCTCAAATGTCTCATCATCGCTGACTGTTGCAATTGTCATTCTGGAAACGGTCGGGTCTTCTGTTGTTCCAACTGTCAGACTGTCCAGGTTATAACATTTCCCGGAAAATAAACCGGAAATCTTCGAAAGTACACCAACCTGGTTTTCTACATAGAGAGAAATCCATCTCTTTTTCATATTATTATCCATATCTCTTCCTCGCTAACCTATATTTTCTGTTCTAATCGATTAACAATCCATGATCAAATCTTCAAGTGTTCCGCCCGGCTGAACCATCGGATATACAAGTTCTTCCGGATTGATAACGAACTCGATCAGTGTCGGTGTCTTTGTATTCTTCTTCGCCTCTTCAAATGCAGCTGCGATATCTTCTTTCTTCATGACACGGATTCCTTTGGCTCCGTAGCTCTCTGCAAGCTTCACAAAATCCGGTGTGTACTCCGGCATCTCCTGCCCGTTTGTTCTGCGGAAAAGTGCTCCTGATTTCAGGTTCGTCATACTGTAACGTTTTCCATAGAACAGCTTCTGCCACTGACGTACCATACCAAGATATTCATTGTTAAATACACAAAGAATCAATGGAAGTTCTTCCAATACTGCTGTAGCAAATTCCTGAATGTTCATCTGCATACCACCGTCTCCGGAGATTGCAATAACGTCCTTATCCGGATTACCAAGCTTCGCTCCGATCGCAGCCGGGAAACCATATCCCATCGTTCCAAGTCCACCGGAAGTGATCAGCTGCTTGTTCTTTGTAATCTCAATATACTGTGTTGTGAACATCTGATGCTGTCCTACATCTGTTGCAATGATTGCATTGTCAAACTGACGGTTGATTTCTTCAATAATATCCTGCGGTCCCATATCCACGCGGTTCTTCATTGTCAAAGGATGTTCTTCCTTCCACTCTGCGATCTGTTTTCTCCACTTCTTCGTCTCGCAGTGCTCTACATATTCATTCATCTTCGTAACTGCCTCAAGCGCATCTGCAACGATCGGCACATCAACATGAATATTTCTTGAAATAGATGCTGTATCGATATCAATATGAACGATCTGTGCATTCGGTGCAAATTCATGCAGCTTACCTGTAATACGGTCATTAAAACGTGTTCCGATCGAGAATAAAAGATCGCATTCGCTGACTGCCATGTTCGAAGCATATGCTCCGTGCATTCCAAGGTTTCCTATATAAAGCGGGTGATCTGTCGGAACCGCACCGCGTCCCATGATCGTTGTGACAACCGGAACTTCTGTCTTCTCTACAACTTCTGTAAACACCTCATTCGCACGTGCAATATTCACACCGCCTCCGGCAAGGAATAACGGCTTCTTTGCCTTTTTCAGCATCTTAAGCGCACGTTTTAACTGTCCCATATGCACATTCGTATTTGGCTTATAGCCACGGATATTGACTGTATCCGGATAATCCGCACTTCCAAGTTCTGCCATCACATCTTTTGGAAGATCAATCAGTACTGGTCCCGGTCTTCCTGTTCTCGCGATATAAAAGGCTTCTTTAATGATTCTTCCAAGATCCTCTCTGTTTCGTACAATAACACCGTATTTAGTAATACTACGTGTAATTCCTACAATATCAACCTCCTGGAATGCATCATTTCCGATCAATGGTCTTGCTACCTGACCTGTAAAACATACGAGAGGTACACTGTCATAATTCGCTGTTGCAAGCCCTGTAACAAGGTTTGTAGCTCCCGGTCCGCTTGTAACAAGACAGACACCTACCTTACCCGTTGTTCTGGCATAAGCATCCGC
>ENA-OPXM01001333-OPXM01001333.1-human-gut-metagenome-genome-assembly--contig:-NODE-1333-length-11633-cov-3.063742_pt1 | contig 11633 bp, 9 predicted proteins | sample MGYA00241707_ERZ502035 | MGnify/ENA primary metagenome ERZ502035 (study PRJEB25962, sample SAMEA2043051) | human gut metagenome | biome: human gut; feature: human-associated habitat; material: faeces... | reverse complement strand
CCGCTGCCGTGGCACTCGGTGCACTCCTGCTGGCGGGTGATGGTGATGTTCTTCTTGCAGCCATGCACCGCCTCGTCAAAGCTCAGGGTGATGCGCACACGGATGTCCTGACCCTTGCGGGGGGCGTTGGGGTTTGCCTGACGGGACGAGCCGCCGAAGCCGCCAAAGCCGCCGCCAGTAAAGGCGGAAAATATATCCTCGAAGCCGCCGAAGCCGGCGCCGTTGAAGCCGCCGCCCTGTGCCTGCGTGGGATCGAATGCAGCGTGGCCGAACTGGTCATACTGCGCCTTCTTCTGAGGGTCGGAAAGGACCTCGTAGGCTTCGTTTATTTCCTTGAATTTTTTCTCTGCCTCAGCATCGCCTGGGTGCAGATCCGGGTGGTACTGTTTGGCAGCCTTTCTAAAGGCGCTTTTTATTTCGGCCTCGGAAGCGTCTTTATTGATTCCCAATATTTCGTAATAATCTGCCTTTGCCACTGTTTCCCCAACTTTCTACATCTGCCGCTTTCGCGTGAATTCTCTTATTTCTTTCTCTTTGTTCCCCCGCAAGGAGCCAAAGCGAATCCGCTTTGGCTCCCTGCTTCTAAAAACTTGATTGTTTAAGCCTTAAAAAGCTTTATTTCTGGTCGTCCACTACTTCGTAGTCAGCATCTACAACGTTGTCGTCATGGGGTGCGCTGCCGGTGTTCGCACTGCCTGCATCGCTGCCGTTGAAGCCTGCGCCAGCGCCGGGATTCTGCTGCTGGGCCTGCTGATAGATCTTACCGAATACGTCGTAGGACACTTCGGTCAGCTTATCGCTGGCGGCCTTGATAGCTGCGGAGTCGGTGCCTTCCATGGCCTTCTTTACGTTAGCGATCTCAGCTTCGATCCTGGCCTTATCGTCGCCACTCAGCTTGTCGCCCAGCTCCTTGAGGGTCTTTTCAGTGGAGTATACCATGCTGTCAGCATGGTTGCGGATCTCCACCTCTTCCTTGCGGGCCTTATCCTCGTTGGCATACTGCTCTGCATCGTGTACAGCCTTGTTGATCTCGTCCTCGCTCAGGTTGGTGGAAGCGGTGATGGTGACCTTCTGCTCGTTGCCGGTGCCCAGATCCTTAGCGGATACGTGGACTATGCCGTTTGCATCGATATCGAAGGTAACCTCGATCTGAGGCACGCCGCGGGGAGCGGGAGCAATACCGGCCAGCTGGAAGCGGCCAAGAGTCTTATTGTACTGTGCAAACTCGCGCTCGCCCTGAAGCACATGAACTTCTACGCTGGTCTGGCCGTCCGCCGCGGTGGAGAAGATCTGGCTCTTCTTGGTAGGAATGGTGGTGTTGCGGTCGATCAGGCGGGTGAATACGCCGCCCACGGTCTCGATGCCCAGAGACAGAGGAGTTACGTCCAGAAGCAGAACGTCCTTTACCTCGCCGCCCAGTACGCCGCCCTGGATAGCAGCGCCTATAGCTACGCACTCATCGGGGTTTATGCCCTTGAAAGGATCCTTGCCGGTAATGGCCTTAACAGCTTCCTGTACTGCGGGGATACGGGTGGAGCCGCCGACCAGAATGACCTTATCTATGTCAGCATTGGTTAGGCCGGCATCCTTCATCGCGATATGCATGCACTCCTTGGTCTTATCGATCAGATCGGCAGTCATGTCGTTGAACTTAGCACGGGTCAGGGTCATGTCAAGGTGCTTAGGACCGGTGCTGTCCGCAGTGATGAAGGGCAGGTTGATGTTGGTCTGCACCATGCTGGAAAGCTCGATCTTAGCCTTCTCTGCAGCTTCCTTCAGACGCTGCATTGCCATGCGGTCGCCGGAAAGGTCGATGCCGTTGCTCTTCTTGAACTCGGATACGATATAATCCATGATGCGCTGGTCGAAGTCGTCGCCGCCCAGGCGGTTGTTGCCGTTGGTGGCAAGAACTTCAAATACGCCGTCGCCTATCTCAAGGATTGATACATCAAAGGTGCCGCCGCCCAGATCGTACACCAGTATCTTCTGATTGGTTTCCTTATCCATGCCGTATGCAAGCGCCGCCGCGGTAGGCTCGTTGATTATACGAAGGACTTCCAGACCGGCAATGCGGCCCGCATCCTTGGTAGCCTGACGCTGGCTGTCAGAGAAGTAAGCAGGTACGGTTATAACGGCCTGAGTTACTTTTTCGCCCAGATAAGCTTCGGCGTCGCTCTTCAGCTTCTGAAGGATCATTGCGGATATCTCCTGAGGAGTGTAATCCTTGCCGTCGATATGCTTCTTATAGCTGGTTCCCATCTCACGCTTGATGGAGCTTACTGTACGATCCGGGTTGGTGATAGCCTGGCGCTTTGCGGCGTTGCCGACTATACGCTCGTTATCCTTAAAAGCAACTACGGAAGGAGTAGTACGCGCGCCTTCGGAGTTGGGAATAACAACGGGTTCGCCGCCTTCAAGAACGGCTACGCAGGAATTGGTGGTACCAAGGTCAATACCGATAATCTTTGACATAATCTATTTCCTCCTGATTATTGTTGAGTTTATACTTTTTAATATTTATTTCGCAACCTTCACCATGCTATGGCGGATTATGCGATCTTTTACTTTATAGCCCTTCTGGAAAACCTCCAGAATGTCGCCGGACTCAGCGTCATCGCTTTCGCCCTGCATCACGGCGTTGTGCAGCTCGGGATCGAACTTGCCGCTGGCGTCTATCTCCTCAAGGCCCTTCTTTGTGAGTACATCCATCAGCTGCTTGTAGACCAGCCTCACTCCCTCAACGTAGTTTTGATCCACATTTTCGGAATTATTCAGCGCCCTCTCGAAGTTGTCAATCACCGGCAGCAGTTCTTTTATTACGTTTCGTTCGCCTTCAGCCAGGCTGTCCGCATAAACGCTGGCATTGCGTCTGCGGAAATTATCAAAATCCGCCTGAACGCGCTGAGCCAGATTTTTCATTTCATCCCGCTCGCCTTCAAGCTTTGTGATGTGATCCCTTACCTGTTGGAACTCATCCTGCTTGAGAGTTACGGTTTCCTCGGGTACAAGCTCCTCTTCGGCCTCGTTCTTTTCAGGCTTCGGCTCTACGGGATCCTTGTCGTCCTTTTTCCTGTTCTCATGATCTTTATCCAATTTACCGCTGCTCCTCTTCAAACATATTTGTAAGTATGGTGCCGAGGCTCTTGCCAAGCTGGCCCAGCACCGCAAGCACCCTTGCGTAATCCATCCTTGTAGGCCCTATCACCCCGAGGGAACCAAGGGGCGTCCCGCCTACCTTATACGTAGCCGTGACCAGGCTGCAATCCTTCATATCCTCCGAAGGATTCTCCGTGCCGATTGTCACCGAAAACTCGACCTTTGTTGCCTCGGTAAGCATGTTGCGGAGCATATCCTTGGACTCAATAACGTTCAGAAAGCTCCTCGCCCTGTCCATGTCGCTGTACTCAGGGTAATTGAGCATATTGTTGGCGCCTGACAGTTCAAGCTTTGAACCGTTCTCGGCACTCTTGCGCACGGTATCCAGAGTATCATTCAGGAAATCCCTCTGCTCCTTCATGGTGACGTACAGCTCGGGTATCTCCTCCTGATTTACCGTATCCAGCCGCTTGTTGCGGAGGCGCTCGGTAAGTATTCTGGAAATGCGCTCAAGCTGTTCCGCAGTGATGTCCCTGGGCACTCTGATCATGTAGTCGCGGGTAATACCCGCGTCGGTAACTATCACCACCAGAGCCTTGCCCTCGGTCACCGGCACCAGCTGAATGTGCTTCAGCTTTACGGCATTGATGTTGGGAGAAAGCACAAGGGAGGTATATTTGGTCATGTTTGACAGCACCCATGCCGTCTGGCGCACTATTTCGTCCACCTTGTTGATGGTATTTGAATAGCAGTTCTGAATAAACCTCTGCTCGCTCTCGGTGAGCATCGCCCTGTGCATTATGCTGTTCACATAAAGCCTGTATGCTTTTTCGGAAGGTATGCGTCCTGCGGAGGTATGGGGCTGCTCAAGGTATCCCATCTCCTCAAGGTCGCTCATCACGTTTCGTATAGTGGCGGAAGAAAGGGCGATGTCGGATTTCTTTGATACCGTCCGCGAGCCCACGGGGGTCGCGGTCAGTATGTAATCGTCGATTATGGCCTGCAATATACGCATCTTCCGCATATCCAGTTCCATAGCCGCTCCCTTCCTTTCTGAAATACTGTTTTGTTGTTAGCACTCATCGTGTTTGAGTGCTAACCCACGAGTAATATAATAGCACTGCTCCTCAATTCTTGCAAGTGGAGCAGCGCCTTATATTGTGACAAAACGGAAAAATCACGTTGATAAAATTTGTACTTTATTGCATGAATTCCATCAACGCGCTGTTCTGCATATCGAGGCCTCTGTCCGTAAGGCGCATAAATCTCTGGTCCACAGTCAGCCAGCCCATATTTTCAAGCTTATTTACGGCTTCCTTGTATACTTCGCATACATCGGCCTCAAAGCGCGCCTTAAAGCGCCCAAGCTCCACGCCTTCTATTTTGCGCAGCCCCAGCATTATCCATTCAAACATTTCGTTCTCCCGTCCTATGCTTTCGATATCTTCCCGCGGAAGGCAGCTATTCTCGATCTTTGATATGTAATCGTCCATGCTTTCGCTGTTCCTGAAGCGTATCAGTTCTCCCTCTTTGCTTCGCAGCGCGGAGCTGGAATTTAGGCCGAGGCCTATATATTCCCCGACGTCCCAGTAATTTATATTATGCCTACACTGACAGCTTGGCCTGGCGTAGTTGGATATCTCGTATCTCTTATAGCCCAGGCTCTCCAGCCGTGCCATGCCGGCCCTGTGCATATCGTACACCGCATCATCATCAGGCAGCACAGCGCGTCCCTGCTTCACCCAAGCGTACAGCGGCGTGCCCTCTTCCAATATAAGGGAATATGCGGATATGTGGTCTACGTCCAGCAGCCCGCCCCGTTCTATGCTGTCGATATACTCTTTTTCGCTCTGTCCCGGCAGGCCGTACATGAGGTCGATATTTATGTTTTCGAACCCGGCAGCCCTTGATAGCTTTACGGCTTCCTCGGCCTGCGCCGCGCTGTGTATTCTGCCTATGGACCTGAGCAAATCGTTGTCAAAGCTCTGAACGCCTATGGAGATCCTGTTGAAGCCCGCCCTTCTGTATGCTTTCAGCTTGTCCATATCAACCGTGCCAGGGTTGCACTCTATTGTAGCCTCGGATATTTCCAGATCAAAGCAGGCTCTTATGCGTTCCATTGCGGTGCATATAAACTCGAGAGGTACTGCCGACGGCGTACCTCCTCCGAAAAATACCGTATCGAATTTTTTGCCGCCGCACTCCGTCGCGGCCATCGCTATCTCCTTATAAAGCGCTTGGAAATACGCGTCTGCCCTGCCCTGTTCCGGAAAGGAAACAAAGTCGCAGTAGGCGCACTTCTTGACGCAGAAGGGGACGTGCAGATATATTCCCGCCATTTTAGTTTATGCGAAGCACGCTCATAAAAGCGTCGCTGGGCAGTGAAACGGTGCCTATCTGGCGCATGCGCTTCTTGCCCTCCTTCTGTTTTTCGAGCAGCTTTTTCTTTCTTGAAATATCGCCGCCATAGCACTTTGCAAGCACGTCCTTGCGCACTGCGCGGACGGTTTCTCTGGCAATTATCTTGCCGCCTATCGCAGCCTGTATGGGTATCTCGAACTGCTGGCGAGGTATTACCTCCTGAAGCTTCTCGGCTACGGCGCGGCCCTTGGCGTAAGCCTTATCCCGATGGACGATGGTTGACAGCGCATCGCAGATGTCGCCGTTGAGCAGAAAGTCCAGCTTCACGAGGTCGCTCTTTACATACTCCTTCAGCTCGTAATCAAACGAGGCGTAGCCGCGGCTCCGGGACTTGAGCTGATCGAAGAAGTCGTAGATTATCTCGTTAAGCGGCAGCTCATACTTGATATTTACCCTGTCCTCCTCGATGTAGGTCATGTCCTTGAACACGCCCCGCTTGTCCTGGCACAGCTCCATTATGGTGCCCACATATTCGGATGGGGTCATTATGTGCGCCTCTACCACGGGCTCCTCCATATACTCTATCTCAGCAACATTTGGCATATTGCTTGGATTATCCAGCAGCATTTCGCCGCCGTCCGTAAGCTTTACCTTATATATTACGCTTGGGCTTGTGGTAACAAGGTCCAAATCGAATTCCCGTTCAAGGCGTTCCTGAATTATTTCCATGTGCAGCAGGCCCAGAAAGCCGCAGCGGAAGCCAAAGCCCAGCGCCATGGAGGTTTCAGGCTCATAGGACAGCGACGCGTCGTTAAGCTTGAGCTTATCAAGGGCGTCGCGCAGGTTCTCATAGTCCGCGCCGTCGGCGGGATATATGCCGCAGAACACCATGGGGTTTGCCTGCTTATAGCCGGGCAGAGCTTCCTTGGCGGGGTTGTTCGCATCTGTTATGGTATCTCCCACCTTAGTCTCCGCCACGCTCTTTATGGAGGCGGATATATAGCCTACCTCGCCCGCCGTGAGCGAATCCGCAGGCAGCAGCCCCGGTGTGAACACGCCCACCTCGGTAACGTCGAACTCGCGCCCTGTCGCCATGTACCTTATACGCATGCCGGGCTTTATTGTGCCGTTCTTTACCCGCACATAGCTGAGAGCACCCTTGTAGTTATCGTATATGCTGTCGAATATGAGCGCCTGAAGCGGAGCCTCGGGATCGCCGCCGGGAGCCGGTATATTATCCACCACCTGCTGTAACACCTGATCTATGTTTATGCCGTTTTTGGCAGAGATGCGCGGTGCTTCCTTCGCAGGAAGGCCTATCACATCCTCTATCTCCTTTATGACAAACTCCGGCTGGGCGCTGGGCAGGTCTATTTTGTTTATTACCGGCACTATCTCAAGGTCGTTGTCCAGTGCAAGGTATACATTGGCAAGCGTCTGTGCTTCTATTCCCTGTGTGGCGTCCACCACCAGCACCGCGCCCTCGCATGCGGCAAGGCTGCGGGAGACTTCGTATGTGAAGTCCACATGGCCCGGGGTGTCGATCAGGTTGAGCATATACTTTTTGCCGTCGGTATGGGTATAGAACATTCTGACTGCGGTGGCCTTTATGGTTATGCCACGCTCCCGTTCTATCTCCATGGTATCCAGCATTTGTTCCTCCATATCCCTGACGGCCACGGTATCCGTAAGCTCCATCATGCGGTCCGCAAGGGTGGACTTGCCGTGATCGATGTGGGCGATTATGCAAAAGTTTCTTATAAGCTCGCGGCTGTATGCCATTGCTGTCCCTCCAGAGAAAAATAAAAGCCTTAAAAGCTTCCAGTAAAAATAATACTTTATGCGAAGGCAAATTGCAAGGGCGGCTGTGATGTGATACATTATTTATTGATCTTAAGATTCGAGGTGTACGCCATGTTCTGCAAAGACTACGATTCCTTTATATCCCTCCTCAGCCGCAGGAATTACACCGTGCATACCGCCAGGGATGGCGCGCAGGCCCGCGACATACTGCTTTCCCTCGTCCCGGAGGGCAGCACCGCGGGCTTCGGAGGCTCCATGACCGCCAAGGAGCTATGCCTTGCCGAGGCGCTGCGCGGCAAGGGCTGCACCACTTATTTCCACTGGGAGGCGCCCGCCGAAGAGCGGGGCGAGGTGACCCGCAGGGCGGCCCGGGCGGACTGGTTCATAGCCTCCGCCAACGGCATAACCCGTTCCGGCAAAATAGTGAACATCGACGGCACCGGCAACCGGGTAGCCTCCATGATATTCGGGCCAAAGAACGTTGCCCTCATAATAGGCAAAAACAAGTTCGCGGAAACTATGGACGAGTGCATGGACAGAATAAAGACTGTGGCATGTGCAAGGAATGCACAACGTCTCGGCCTGTCCACCCCCTGTGCCGTCGCCGGCCGGTGTACAGACTGTTTCTCCAAGGAGCGCATATGCAGCGTGACCACCATCATCGAAGCCAAGCCCGGCGCAATAAGCGAGATGCACCTCATACTGGTAGATGAGGTGTTGGGCTACTGATGTACTTCGCCTATATCATGCGCTGTGCCGACGGCACCCTCTACACTGGCTATACAGATGACATAGCCCGGCGAGAGGCCGTACACAACTCCGGCCGCGGCGCAAAGTATACGCGCTCCCGTCTTCCCGTTAAAATGGTCTATCACGAGTCCTTCGCTACGAGATCCGAGGCTATGAAGCGGGAGTGCGCCATAAAACGGCTTTCACGGGAGCAGAAGCTGAAACTTATAGCAGATCATAGCAATACCGGGCAGGAATGACCTGTCCGACTTGTTGCTGCGCTTATTATTTAATGTGAAGCAGGCTGAACAGCCGGTGCAGCGGCGGCATATCCCCGGTCTTTGGCACGAGCAATATAAACGGGCCTTCATAAAGCTCCGGCTGCCGCGGCTTTTCTGCTGCGATGCCGCTTTCGCTCCTTTGGAGTATTTCCGCCTGCTGCAGCAGCTCATTTTCAGGTTTCACCTCTGTCTGCCTCGGCTCGCTGCCATCCGTAAATCTGACGCTCCTGACGATCTCGCAGATGTTTTCTTCCTGCGCTTCCCGCTCGTCCTTCCATGGGTCCGGGCTTCCGTCGGTAACCGTAAACTTATATCCCGGCCTTACCGCCTCCACCGCCTTCATGCTGTCGTCAAGGTATTCGGCGTCCGGCTCAAAGTCGAAATAACCGCCGGATATGCTGACGCTGCCTCTGCTGTCCATATACGAATAAAATCCGTCGGTGGGATCCGCATTACAAAGGCTCTTCTCCGGAACGCAGAACACCTCCCCGCCGATTATCTCTATGCTTTTGCCGACCGCATCGTAAAAGTCGCCGGCAAGCATGCCTCCCTCCTCCAGCTCTGCCATGGATATCCTTCCGCCCGTCATAAGAAAGCCTTTTCCGCCCTCGGTAAGGCTTACGGGTGCGCCGGCAAACACCATTCCGTCGCCGAAGTCGCAGTATTCTCCCCGAGAGGCGATACTGCCTCCCTCAAGCACGCACCTGCCCTCAGCCACAACTATTGCTACGGTATTGCCGATTATACTGCCGCTTTTATCCTCCGAGGAATCCCTGATGGTCAGCGTTCCGCCTTCTATATTCACGTTTACGGCGGCATGGACGTTATATGCGTTCTCGCCCCGCTCCTGGGCTATGGTCCTCCCGTTTAGGTCTATGCACAGCTCCCGCTTTACGGTTATGCCGCTGGTATCCGCTCCGCAGTTGGCAAAGGTAACATCGCTTTTGAGCTTTATGCTCTTTTTAAGCTCATAAATGGCAGCCTCCGCACCGCATATCGCCTTCGTATCACACGCAACACACCTGTCAAGGTCGCCCACAACGTAATATGCGCCATTACCGTCATTGCCGCTGAGCCTTGCTATGCATTCCGTGTCAGTTGTTCTTTCGCTCCACTCTCCGTCAACAACGCAGATGATAACCGCTTTTCCCGCAACAGTTATGCTTTCCGCGTCATCTTCCTTGGAAACCTCTATTATTTCCCCATCCTTTGCCGCATCCACGGCCTCCTGCAGCCCGCCGTATTGCTCTTCGCCGATACCGGGATCCGCGTATGCCGCAACCGGCGAAAAAGCCAGCATCGCGGCAAGCAAAACAGCGGTCAACGTTCTTCTCATAGACCCTCCTCCTTGTATTTTTTTGAGATGATTAAGCAACGCATCTCGATGCGTATTTGAACTCCAAAGCTGTTTGAGAAAATCGGTTGATTTAAACGCGTATTATTTTGAGCTGAAATAAAAATGCCTGATTTGAACGGTATATGGTATTATGAATGCGCCCCCGCCGGAAGCCGCCCGGCGAGGGCAAATGTGTCTTTTAGAAATCTATTTCTTTCTGAATATAGCCTTCAAGCTCCGCTATGGGCATGCGAACCTGAGCCATGGTATCCCTGTCGCGTACGGTGACAGTCTCGTCCTCAAGGGTATCGAAGTCGATGGTTATGCACAGCGGAGTGCCTATCTCGTCCTGCCTGCGATAGCGCTTGCCTATGGCGCCGCTGTCGTCGAAATCCACCATAAAGTGCTTGGCCAGAAGCTCGTATACTTCCCTTGCCTTGTCGCCCAGCTTGTTTTTCTGCAGGGGCAGTACGGCCGCCTTGTAAGGAGCCAAGGCAGGGTGCAGATGCAGCACGTTGCGCACATCGCCGTTTTCAAGAGTCTCCTCGTCATATGCGTTGCACAGGAAGGCCAGCACCACGCGGTCTGCTCCGAGGGAAGGCTCTACGCAGTAAGGAACGAACTTTTCGTTGGTGAAGGGGTCCATGTATTCCATGGACTTGCCGGAATGGTTCTGATGGGCCTTCAGGTCGTAATCTGTACGGCTCGCAACGCCCCAGAGCTCGCCCCAGCCGAAGGGGAACAGGAACTCTATATCGGTAGTGCCGTTAGAGTAGTGGCACAGCTCTTCCTTGGAATGCTCACGAAGACGTATATTCTCTTCCTTCATGCCGAGGGAAAGCAGGAACTTATGGCAGTAATCCTTCCAGTATTCATACCATTTCATCTCGGTGCCGGGTTCACAGAAGAACTCCAGCTCCATCTGCTCGAACTCGCGGGTGCGGAAGGTAAAGTTGCCGGGCGTTATCTCATTGCGGAAGGACTTGCCCACCTGAGCTATGCCGAAGGGCAGCTTCCTGCGGGTAGTGCGCTGTACGTTCTTAAAGTTTACAAAGATGCCCTGCGCGGTCTCGGGGCGGAGGTAGATCTGGCTGGCAGTGTCCTCATTTACGCCCTGGAAGGTCTTGAACATCATGTTGAACTTGCGAATGCCGGTAAAGTCGCTCTTTCCGCACTCCGGGCACTTTATGCCCTGCTCTGCAATATACTCGGACATTTTCTCGTTGGTCCAGCCGTCAGGGTGGATGTCGGTAAGGCCATGTTCGTTGGCATAGTCCTCTATGAGCTTGTCAGCCCTGAACCTGGCCTTGCAGGATTTACAGTCCATGAGGGGATCGTTGAAGCTGACGACGTGACCGGAGGCCACCCAGGTCTCCGGGTTCATCAGTATTGCGCAATCCATGCCTACATTATATGGGCTCTCCTGAACAAACTTGCGCCACCAGGCCTTTTTTACGTTGTTCTTGAATTCAACGCCCAATGGGCCGTAATCCCATGTGTTGGCAAGGCCGCCGTATATATCCGAGCCCGGAAATATAAAGCCGCGGTTATTACACAGTGCAACTATCTTATCCATGGTAAGGTTTGTCATTATATATTTCTCCTTTCGGCAGGACTGCCAAAATTATTATTCGCTTTTTCAATAATAACACGGCCTTGCCTTTTCTTCAACCTGAAAAAAGCTGATATGCACACAAAATGGCTATTTTGCGTACTATATCGTAGAACGGCGCTAAGCGCCCGAAATTAAAGGAGGCAATATAATATGTGTAACTGGGGAAATAACAGTTGGTGGTGGATCATAATCCTCTTGCTGATCCTCGGCTGGGGCAATAATGGTTGTGGCTGCGGCTGTGACAACGGCTGCAACAGCGGCTGTGGCTATGACAACATTTGGTGGATCATCATACTGCTGCTCATTCTCGGCGGCGGCTTTAACAACTGTGGCTGCGACAACGGCTGTGGCAACAACGGCTGTGGCTGCGGCAACAATAACTGCATCTGGCTCATCTGCCTTTTATGCTTAT
>ENA-OPXM01001331-OPXM01001331.1-human-gut-metagenome-genome-assembly--contig:-NODE-1331-length-11651-cov-1.580545_pt1 | contig 11651 bp, 4 predicted proteins | sample MGYA00241707_ERZ502035 | MGnify/ENA primary metagenome ERZ502035 (study PRJEB25962, sample SAMEA2043051) | human gut metagenome | biome: human gut; feature: human-associated habitat; material: faeces... | reverse complement strand
GTAATCAATCACATGATAAGAACTATAATCTTTACGAAAATGATTCTTCATCGTAGTACGGGCATGGTCGACTGCAACCTGGTAGAAAGTGGAATCACCATTCGTACGGAAAGCCCAGAAAAGTAGTTCCAGATTCATCATATTATCGATGATTACGGGATATTGCCATTTATCCCTGTTATGATCCCAGGAACGGATACAACCCACTTTTGGATTGTAACGTCTGATCAGGGTGTAGGCAGACTGCAACAGAATATCCTTATAACCAGAATCCTGAGTTAACCGATAACCGTTACCATAGCTACAATACATTTTAAAGCCCATATCGTGGGTACTCCCATTCCATTTCTCCTGTTCAAGCAGTTCAGTCTGTTTCCTGGCCTTCTCCTTCCAAAAATCATCTTTAGTATATTCATACATATACCAAAGTTCGCCTGGGAAAAAACCGCTTGTCCAATCATGGGATGCCACCATGCGCAGGAAACCGTTCGGATCGATATTGCGAGGATTGGCAAGCAGCTTGTCCGTACTTTTATAAACCGAATCCATTTCCACGAATGCATGTTTCAACTGTATATCGGCAAAATCAAAATTCGAACTGATAATATCCCTCTTGTCCAAAGCACAGGAACTACAGACAAGCAGAAAAACAAAAAAAAGAATTTTCAGTTTCATTTTGTCCATTTTGTGTTATAAGAAGGGGTATGAAATCATCAGTCATTCCATACCCCAAGATTATTTAAACCTACTCAAAAATTTTCTTACAAATTCGGATTGATCAATGAATCATGCTCCGGACAAGGGAAATACAACCGTTCTTCCGTTACATTCTTCACCTTTTCAGGAAAATTTTTCTGGAAATATTCCTTCATTACCGTCAGATAAGTGCCCCAGCGAACCAAATTGAAACGATAGATCCGTTCGTGTGTCGTCTCTAACGTCCATTCTTTTTGGATTGCCTGACGGAAAGTCTCTTTAGACAAACCGGACAAGTTATCCAAACCGGCACGTACACGCAGTTGATTCACGGCATCATAAGCTGCAGCCGTCGGACCATTGGCTTCGTTTTCCGCTTCGGCAAAGATCAGCAAGACATCGGCATAACGGATGATAGGAATGTACATATCCGTACGCTTGTTACGCTGTGAGAAATTTTCACGACCTCCATCACACCATTTCTTTCCATGTGGATACGGACTACCGAAATTCTCAGTCGTATAGGTTTTATTATCAACTGTACTGACAATTTCGGTCAAGAAGGTAGCGGCTTTCCGTTTATCCTTATCATCAAATTTATCGATATAGGATTGTTTCGTATAAAAGAATCCCCATCCTGATTCGGACCCGTCGGACGCCACTCGGCTCCACACTGGTTATCTCCTAACCCATCTGCAAAATTCAGGGCAAAGATCGATTCTTTGTTATACCGATTGTTGACCAGCCAAAGATCGGCATAATTTTCTTCCAGCTTAATACCGTAAGTAGCGGCATTATCAATGACTTCCTTCGCTTTGGAAGCCGCCTTCGCCCACATGGTATTGTCTTTAACTTGTTCACCGGCCATCGTGATATAAACCCATGAAAGCAAAGACTTGGCGGCAGCGACAGTCGGACGTTCCGTTCCAGAATCCCATTTTACGGGAAGATTGGCTTCTGCATATTCCAAATCTTCAACAATCTTATTATATATTTCTTTAGCCGGTGTCTTTGTCATGTTATTCGCACTGGTAAAGTCATTCACCGGCGTGTCCAGATAAATAACATCATTAAAGATACGCACCAGATAGAAATAGGACATCGCACGCATATAACGGGCAGCTGCGACATAACGTGTCTTGACCTCATCCGAAACTTTCGAAGCATTCGGAACTTTCTCGATCATGATGTTAGAAGCATTGATACAAGCATAAAATTGCTGCCAGGGCTTATAAAGGCTCTCGTTATCGCTTTGCCAAGTCAAAGAGTTCATTTCATCGCGAGCCACATTATTGGCTGTAGCACTGACAACAGCATCAGTCGTTGCTTCGGCTATAAAGTTAATATGACGTTCGAAGTTGTTGCTACGCCAATAAGACAGCGATCCCATCAGCAGCATATTGCATTCAGCCTCCGTGTTCGGTAAGTTTTCAGGCGAGAGGAAATCTTTCGGCTCTTCCGACAAGAAAGACTCGCAACTACTCATCAATAGCATCAGGGAGCACACCCCTGCAACTGCTTTATATATATATGTTTTCATTTTCGTCTTTATATTAATGGTTCAATTATAATGTAAGATTCAATCCGAAGGTATAAGAGCGGGTTGCCGGATAACTACCACCGTCAAAACCTAAGTTATAGTTACCTGTACGGGAACTGACTTCAGGGTCATAACCGGAATAGCCGGTAATTGTAAATAGGTTCTGTCCGCTCAGATAGAAACGTAAGTTAGAAATGCCCCATTTGGATGTAACTGATTTAGGAAGAGTATAGCCGAACGTCAAATTTTTCAAGCGAATATAAGATCCATCTTCCACAAAACGAGATGAAGATGGACCCACACCCTTGTTAAATGCCTGTTGCGTATTCGAAGTTCCTTCACCTCTCCAGGAATCCTTTACAAACGCAAAAGCATTTCCGGTATTGTTCGAGTTGCTCGGTAATTCGCTGAAAGTCACTTTCAACAAATTATAGACATCATTGCCATAGGTTCCCTGAAACATAAAGCTCAGATCAAAATTCTTATACGAAAAGTCATTACCAATACCAAAGATAAAGTCCGGGTTGGCATTACCGATGATCGTACGGTCTTCAGTCGTAATCTTGTTATCACCATTCAAATCCTTGAACTTCACGCTACCGACATCATCTTTTGTCAGCCCCAAAGCCTTGGCTTCTGCCTCATTCTGATAGATACCGTCAAAGACATATCCGTAGAAGTTCCCCAACGGCTCACCGACCTTCACAATACCAGTTTCATTGAAACCAGCTCCCAAAGCACCTCCGGAACCATTTGTATAAAAGTATTCATCATCGCCAAGGTCAAGCACTTTTTCCCGATTCAAAGCGATATTCAAAGAAGTAGACCACTTGAAGTCACCCACTAAGTTTTGTGTATTCAGAGAGAATTCCCAACCTTTATTGGATTTACTACCGATGTTCTGTGTCTGTGAAGAATAACCTGTATAGTACGGAAGGATCTTGTCATAATGCAGATCGACTGTCTTTTTATAATAATAATCCGCAACCAAAGATATACGTCCGCCCAATACGCTCAAATCAATGCCTATATCCGTCTGTTTAGTTGTTTCCCATTTCAAGTCGGGATTCGGTACACGACCTGGAACAAGAGCCACTGCAGAACTTCCGTTCAGGACATAACTGGTCGTACTGAAACTAGCCAACGACTGATAGGCTGTAATCGCCTGGCTACCTGTTTCACCATAGCTGGCACGCAGTTTCAGGTTCTGTATCCAAGAAATGTCTTTCATGAAATCTTCCTCACTGATACGCCATCCCAAAGCAGCAGAAGGAAAATATCCCCATTTATTATTCTTCGCAAACTTGGAAGAACCGTCAGCACGGAAACTAACAGATGCCAAATATTTACCTTTATAAGCATAGTTCACACGGCCCAACCAGGAAGCAATGGCAGAATGGTTTCCACCGGAAGCGACAGACAACAGACTGCTATTGGCAAGTCCCATATTCCAATAACCAAGCGATTCGATGTCGAACCCTTTACCACTGCTGTTATTGTTGAAATACTCGGAAGCCTCAGCAGTAAAACCGGCAACAACATTCAAAGAGTGATCTTTATTAAATGTCTTGGAATAAGTCAACGTGTTTTCACCAAGCCAGTTTGTGGTTTCCTGATCGTTCATGTAAGCATATCCCTGCCCTTTATAAGAAAGAAGATTCTCTCCGGAAGTAAACTGGCGTTGTTTACGGTCGCTATATGTGTAAGTCCAAGCTGTCTTAAATTTCAAGCCGCTCAAGATTTCCCATTCCAGGAAAGCAGTACCCTGAAAATAATTACGGAATTTATCCACAACCTGATCATTAATCAGAGCTACCGGATTATTCATCTGTGCTCCATCCTTTAGCGGACCGCTAAGGCTGCCGTCTTCCTTGTAGACAGGGACCAATGGCCCAAAACCTAAAGCAGAGAACGTGACACCACCACCATCAGAACCGTTCATCTGATTGACACTGGCGTTGGAAGATGACGAACGGGAAGCATTGATAAGAGCTCCGACCGTCACCTTCTTTCCCAGTTTCTGTTCGATATTGGCACGTATGCCGGCACGATTGAAATCAGAGTTCTTCACAATACCCTGATGCATCAAGTAGTTACCAGACAAACTATAGCGTGTCGTTTCTGTTCCGCCACTTACAGACAACGAATGGCCCGTGATGGGGGCCGTACGGACCACTTCATCCTGCCAGTCGGTATTATTCAAGTTATTAGGATCTATCCACTCCGGTATTTTCAATGCTGTCGTAGGATATTTCTCCTGTGCTTCTTTCAATAAGCCATATAGTTCCTGACCATTCAGCATATCCATTTTCTTTGATACCTGCGAAAGCGAAACATAACCACTATAAGAAACGGTCGGTTTACCAGTCTGCCCACGTTTGGTCGTCACCATGATGACACCATTCGCTCCGCGGGAACCGTAAATAGAGGTAGAAGAAGCATCTTTCAATACTTCGATAGAAGTAATGTCATTCGGGTCTATCAAAGAAAGATCACCACCGAGAACACCGTCAATCACAACCAACGGAGCATTTTCGCCTTTCAAGGAGTTACCGCCACGAATAATAATGTTAGGCGATTCACCTGGTGCAGCCACACTATTCTGTACCATCACACCGGCCATCTGTCCTTGCAAAGCCTGATCGGTACGTGATATGGACAATTTTGTCAGATCATCGCCTTTCACAGAAGAAAGAGCTCCAGTCACGTCACTTTTCTTTTGTACACCATAACCGACCACTACCACTTCGTCTAATGCTTCGGAATCTTCTTTCAGAATAATGTTCAGAGGAGCATTGCCTTTTACTTTTACTTCCTGCGATTCAAATCCAATGTAAGAGATAACCAATGTACAACCGGCAGGAGCTTCAAAAGAAAAGTTTCCGTCTATATCGGTGACGGCACCGATAGTCGTACCTTTTACAAGGACATTAACCCCTAACAGAGGTTCACCATTCGAGTCTTTTACCACCCCTTTCACAACAGATGACTGCAAGACTTCATTCACGATAGCCGAACTTTCTGCATTCGCCCTGCCAGGCAGAGCAGCCGAAGTCAGGCACAATGTCATGCACAGAGCACAACCTTTCATGTACGTGTAATTCATAATATTGTTATTAAGATTGAAACTTTTTGTGTTTTTCTTTAGTTGCAAATGTATGAGATAGAGGTTTCGAACTATTTAAAATTTATCTCTTTTACTTTAAAATTCAGCTCTGGCAAAAATTAAAAACCCGCATTCAAAGCGGGTTTCAGAAAATAGATACAATATTGAAAGAAAATAGATTCATTTTTTAAACCGTTTTCATAGCCACAATAACGGATGTCGGATCGGCAAGTTACGGATTACCTCATCGTTTGTCGGAAAATGTTCCAAACTTTTCCAAATTTCCAGATAAGTCCTATTAGAAGTGTTACAAATACTGAATAAAAGGGCAGGCTGGGCAACCGGCCATTCATCCCAAAACATGACATCTTCGGCAAAAGGCCAGCTCGATTTATCTGCTATATACGGGAACAGCCAAGCAACCGCCTTTTGCATATTGCGACCGTCGTCCATCGAGTACTGCCACAAATCATCTTCCCCGTCCGAAAGAATATGGCAGATCGTAGCCATGGCATCCAGATTGAACAAGGAATAGCCGTACGGTTTCGTCCGTTTCAGTTCAAGCGGAAAACTGCCGTCCTCCGCCATCTGTGAAGGAAGCAGAACAGACCTGTAACGGTTCCGGCAAAAGTCGAGAATCTCCTTATCGCCGGTATATTTAGCAAACTGGGCTACCTGCATCACCCAACAAGTTCCATGATTGTTTTTAGCATTCATCTCGTCTACCCCGTAAGGATGCGTTGTCAACCATTTCAGATAATCGGAAAACCAAGCACGACTACCAGCCACATCCTCGACAGCAAGAACGCCGGCCTCTTCCATCCTGATAAGGGATTGCACGACCTCCAAGAGATGGATCGTATCGATGATACCGATCCCCCGTCCTGTCACGATCCCTTTGATCGCCTGCGCGTATTGCAGGTCTGGATTCATCCGAGTTTCGGGGGCGATGAACCAGGCGCGGATATGCTTAACCGCTTGCCGAATATATTTCTCGTCTTTCGTCACCAGCCAGGCGGAGGTCAAGTCGCCAACCAGCGAACTGAAGCGGATCATGGCATGACGGTGAGCAACGAAGTTATCGGGATTTGTCTGCCCATCCCGACGTATATAGGCACTATCCGGATTTATCGGATTGGGCCACCAATAATCGCCTTCGGAGTAGAAATCATGAATCCCTCCGGCACTCCTTTCCGCTCTATATGCAGTAATGGTCACAGGTTCTTCTGCCAAGGCTTTATCTCCACGAATAACAATTTCAGTTCGGAGTAAATCCGTCACTTCTTCCTTTAAAGAATGGTCTCTCTTGCATTGGCAAAATAACAAAAGAATAACATAAAGTAATAATTTATACATGATATAGATTTTTTTTATTTTGTTGCACATATTCGGTCGGCGACATGCCGTACATCGCTTTGAAACAAGTAGCAAAATAAGCATGGGAATTGAAACCGATATTGGCAGAAACTTCAGATATGTTCATATCCGTTTCCAGCAGCATCCTTGCAGCAATCTCAAGACGTTTGTTACGGATCAAATCCACCGGCGAAAGGTCGGTTATCGCTTTCAGCTTCCTATAGAAGTTGGCACGTCCCATACCGACTCCTTTACATAGAATCTCCACATTCAACCCCGGATTGGAAAGATTCTGCTCAATCACCCCGAACAATTTTTGCATAAATGTATCGTCCGCCGATGTCGTCTCGAAACCCAATGACTCCAACGAAAATTTTTTCCCATACAATTCCTTCAACCGTTCACGAGAAGCCAAGATATTCCGAATACGACACAGCAGGACCTCCATATTGAAAGGCTTCACGATATAATCGTCCGCACCACACTGAAATCCCTCTTTGATATGCATCACCATCGATTTCGCCGTAATGATGATAACCGGGATATGTCCGGTCCGCAAATCCTGCTTGATCTCCGAACAAAGTTGCAAGCCGTCTTTTTTCGGCATCATAATATCGCTTACCACCAGATCCGGCAAGGTTTCTGCAATTTTATTGAAAGCATCTACTCCGTTCTCCGCTTCAAGCACATCGAAATAAGGTTCGAGATGTTTGCAGATATACCGACGGACATCCGGATTATCTTCGGCCAATAACAAGGTATAACGCCGACCGGAAACAGGCAGCTGTTCCTGCATATTGTCAGGGACTTTGGATTCATCCTCAGCTACTTCAATTCCTCCATAGGGATTCCTCGCAGAAGAGTCATCTTCTGCAAATTGCTCATGAGCATATGCTTCGCGGTTTACCGGAATCAAGACACGGAATACAGCCCCTTTTGGTTTGTTGTCTTCTACCCATACAACCCCTTTATGCAATTTCACGATAGAGAGTACCAGACTCAACCCTATACCTGTTCCAGCCGTATTCGACTCACTTTCATCCGTTCCCTGGTAAAAAGGGGAAAATATATGAAACTTGTCGGAATCGTCTATCCCTTTCCCTGTGTCTTCTACAGACAGACAAACATATCGAGAAGTCCCCCGAACTTCCCCACTTATCCTGCCGGGAAATTGCTCCTGCAATCCGGCAACTGAGAACAATTGCAAACGAATGGTTATCGACTCATCCGGAGCCGTATGTTTGAAAGCGTTCGACAAAAGATTGAAAAATACCTTCTCCAATAAAACACGGTCGAACCACGCATCTATTCCCGACTCATCGGATTCCAAACGAAAGGTAATCCGTTCCTTGACCGCAATCTGATTAAAGGCAATATATATCTCCTGCGTAAACAGATACAGATCATTATGCGAAACACGTAGTTGCAGGTTGCCACTCTGGTTCTTCCTCAGATCCATTAACTGGTTCACCAGCAACAAAAGACGCTGGGCATTTCCATAGACTAGACGCAACGAACCTTTCAAGTTCGGGTTCATATCTACCCGTTGCAACACCTCTTCCAAAGGAGACAGGATCAACATCAACGGTGTACGCAATTCGTGCGAAAAATTGGTAAACATGCGTATTTTGGACTGATGGAACTCCTCCTGCCGCTGCTGCTCCTTCTGCTTTTCGACCAGGTCCTGTTCCAGCTTACGCTTCATATGCAGATAATACCAGACCACATAAAGGATGCCACCTATAATCAACAGATACAACATATAGGCATACCAGGTCTGCCAGAATGGAGTCCGAATATGAATCGACAACGACCGCCCTTCATCGTTCCAAAGACCGTCGTTATTGGAGGCGCGAACACGAAAAACATAATCTCCCGGTTTCAAGTTCGTATAGAAAGCCTCCTTTCGAGAACCAGCATCATTCCAGTCCGTATCATACCCTTCTAGCATATAAGCATATTTATTCTGATTCGGATAAAGATAGTTTAAAGCGGCATACCCAACAGAGAAGTTATTCTGATTATAATCAAGATCTATCGCCTGCGTATAATCAAGAACTTTATCGAGCAACCCCGAAGGGTCGCCGGGAACAACCGGTTTATTGTTAACCGTAAAAGAGGTCAGTACGACCGGAGGTATAAAACGGTTTTCTATCAACCGTTCAGGGTAAAAGGAGACAAGGCCGTTGCTTCCGCTGAAATAGATTCGGTCACCGGGCAATTTGATGCCGCCTTTCATGCTGAATTCATTAACTGGGATCTCGCTTCTACCCATATAATTGGTAAACTGGCGCGATTCAGGATCGTAGGCAGAAATACCGTTACCGGTACTGATCCAAAGTTTCCCGTCGTCTCCGGGAATTATCGAATTGATATTATCGTCGCTCAGCCCCTCGACGGCCGTCAACCACTCCATAATGCCTTTTTCTTCGTCAAAGCGACAAAAACCTCCACCGAAAGTACCGATCCAGATTCGCCCCTCCCTATCCTTTACGATATTACTTACCTGGTCGTTGTATAACTTCCGGGAACCTTCCTCACGAGTATTATATTTTATCAACTTATGCGTATGGGAATCGTAGAGCGCCAGTCCGCCGGTATGCATACCTACCAAATAAACACCGTCCCGTATCTCCAGGAAACTGCGTACACTTGGCAACAAGGCGAAAACTGAATCCGACGGAGCGATCCTGCCGTCCGGAAACACACGGACAATTCCCGTGTTGTCTGTCGTTCCCAACCACAATACACCATCACTGCAACGCGTGATCGTATAAATACTAACCTCCTTATGAAAAGTATAAAAAAGAGAGAATTTCTTTGTCCGGGTATCGAATCGGTATAAAGTGCCTTTCTGCGTTCCGCACCAAACGAAATCACCCTCCACAAACAGAGATTTGATAATATTCCGATCATTCAGAGCATTCGGCCGAGCATCCAGCAGGAAACGTTCAAACATATCTGTATTCAAATCCAGTGAAAGTAGGCCTCGCCCTTCCGAAGCAATCCACAAAGTATGGTCCGGCTGATAGGCCATCGTGGCAAAGATTCCAAACAGCTTGTCTGAACCACCCTGCAAATCGTAAAAAGTAAAACGGCTGTTCAAAGGATTACTGTAACTGACACCTCCAGCGTATGTGCCAATCCATAACGTATTCGCATTATCTACGAAAGCAGAAAAGACGGAAAAATGACTAAGACCTCCTTTTTGTTCGTCAAAATTCGTATAGGTCGTACATGAACCGTCCACCAAATTCAAAAGACTTAATCCGTTAAAAGTTCCGACCACCAGTTGACCATTATAAGTATTAATTGTACGAACCGAATTATTTCCCAGTCTGCCGTTCCAAGCAGTATAATGCGTAACAGCATTTGTCTCCGTGTCGATCCGGTTCAATCCACCCGAACGGGTTCCCACCCACAGACGTCCTTCACTGTCTTCATGGATAGCAGATATATTATTATCCGTTAATGAAAAGGGAGTCGTATTTTTAAAATAATGAGACAAGAGATTCAACTTACTGTCACAGATATAAAGTCCGTTTTGTAAAGTTCCGACTAACAGATTGCCATCATGGTCTTCGTTGATAACCATAATCTGGTCACGTGGCAGTTCTCCCTCCAAGTCGTTCAAGATAAACGAATCATTCTCATAATCATACAAGTATAGACCTTTATTTGTTCCAACCCAAAAACGCTTTTGTCTATCCACATACAAGCTTGAAATCCACGTATGATAAAGGGGAGACTGCTTATAAGCAGCCATATCGTTGAGAGAATATACACGATCCACCCTCAAATCCATCCGGTTCAGACCGTTCATCGTGCCTACCCACAAGTTTCCACGGTCATCTTCAGCCAATGCTGTCACATGATTACTGGACAAGCTTAATGAGTCGCCATTACTATGTTTATACACGACAAAAGAATTACCGTCATAACGATTCAAGCCGTTACGCGTGGCAAACCACATGAAACCGCTCTTATCCTGATGTATTTTCAAGACGGAAAGCTGCGACAAACCTTCTTCCATTTTTAAAGAAGAAAAAGAAAAAGGTGAAACAGCCCCATTCAGCAAGGCACTAAAGCAACAAAGCAAAAGAGTGATCAAGTATGTTTTCCTCATAACGTAAAAGCATTACGCTACAAAGATACGAAAACAGATCAAATGCCCAGTCCTGTCACAAACAGAAAACGTACTCCGTCCTCGCATCCTGTAAAACCAACGTATTTATCCCACTGTTTTCATTATGCAAAATAACATTTGAATGGAATCAGTTGTTTACTTATTAACATATATGCTTTAAACAAGGGATAAATATCCGGCAACCCCTTCCGCACACCGTTCACCATCAATAGCAGCAGAGACGATTCCGCCTGCATAGCCGGCACCTTCGCCGCAAGGGAAAAGGCCTTTCAAGGTTATATGCTGGTAGCTTTCCTTGTCGCGCAGGATACGGACGGGCGAAGAGGTCCGGGTTTCCACCCCGATCATCACCGCGTCATTGGTCAGGAAGCCTCTGGAGACTTTACCGAAATGGCGGAAGCCCTCACGTAAGCGGCCGGTGACGAACTCCGGCATCCAGAAATGCAACGGGGAAGCCAGCAGACCGGGCGTATAAGAGGATTCGGGAAGATCGAAAGAGTTTTTCTTATTCACGAAATCAACCATCCGCTGTGCAGGGGCGGTTTGCTTCATCCCGCCATTCAGCCAGCAAAGTTCTTCCAAACGTTCTTGGAAAGCCATCAAAGCGAGCGGCGAATCCTTGCTGACCGCCATTTCTTCGTGTTTCATCAATTCGGAATAGTCTTCCGGGCGTATCTCCACCACCATGCCGGAATTCGCCCAGCGGGAACCACGATTGGAAGGAGACATTCCATTGACTACCACCTGGCGGGAACTACTTGCCGCCGGGACGACGAAACCGCCTGGACACATACAAAAAGAATAGA
>ENA-OPXM01001320-OPXM01001320.1-human-gut-metagenome-genome-assembly--contig:-NODE-1320-length-11716-cov-2.758254_pt1 | contig 11716 bp, 7 predicted proteins | sample MGYA00241707_ERZ502035 | MGnify/ENA primary metagenome ERZ502035 (study PRJEB25962, sample SAMEA2043051) | human gut metagenome | biome: human gut; feature: human-associated habitat; material: faeces... | reverse complement strand
CCAGACGGTGCGCAGGATGCGGGCGCCGAAGATCGTGACGCCCATCGGCAGCCACGATTTTCCGAGCCCGCGCACCATGCCGCAGCAGACCTCCATTGTGCCGCAGAGGAAATAGGGCATTGATACATAGTATGTGCGGATCATACCCATTGCGATCACGGCGTCATAGGCCGGGTCGCTGCCCGAGACGTAAATGCCGAGCAGCTGCGGGCCAAAGACCGTGGTCAGCGCGCAAAGCGGCACGCCGATGATGAGCACGGCGAACTGACACGCCCAGAAGATCTTCCACACGCGGTCATAGCGCCGCGCGCCGATGTTCTGACTGGTGAAGGTGATGGCGGCGTGGAAGACGGAGTTCATCGCCGTGTAGGAAAACGCGGCGATGTTGGACGCGGCGGTGTTCGCAGCGATGACATCCGCGCCGAACGAGTTGACGCAGCTTTGGATCATGACGTTCGAAATGTTGAAGACAACGGACTGAAGCCCCGCCGGAAGGCCGATCTGGATCATGCGCATCGCCTCGGTCGGGTGCAGGCGCAGCTCCCTCAGTCGCAGGCGCGACGCGCCCTCCTGGCGCATCAGGCAGGCAAGGATCAGCCCGACCGACACATACTGCGACACGACCGTTGCGATCGCGACGCCTGCCACGTCCATCCGGCAGAGAATGACGAAAAAGAGATTCAGCAGCACGTTCAGCACGCCGGAGACGGCGAGGAAGATAAGCGGCCTTTTCGTATCGCCGTAGGCGCGCAGGATCGCCGCCGCGAAATTGTAGACGAGCGCGCCGGGGATACCGATGAAATAGATGCGCAGATAGAGGCTGGCCAGCGCCAGAACGTCCTCCGGCGTTGCCATCAGCTCCAGCAGCGGTGTGGACAGGAAGAAGCCGATCAAAAACGTGATCACGCCCAGAATCAGGCTCAGCGTGATGGCGCAGTGTACCGCGCGGCTGACGCCTGCATCGTCGCGGCAGCCGACATAGCGCGCGACGAGAATGTTGACGCCGACCGAGATGCCGATGAACGCGCCGGTCAGCAGGTTTATCAGCGACGAGGTCGCGCCCACGGCGGCCAGCGACGTGCTGCCCGCGAATTTGCCGACGACAATGACGTCGGCTGCGTTGAACAGAAGCTGCAAGATGCCTGTGAGCGCCAGCGGAAGCGAGAACATCAGGATCTTTGGCAGCAGCGCGCCGTTCAGCATATCAAATCTCTTTGCCTTCGCCATGTTCCTCTCCTTCAAATTTCCTGTAATATCGTCTGAAAGCTCTGCCACGGAGCAAGCTCCGGCGGCAAATGCGAAAACTCGGCCGCAAGCCCCGTCTGCGGATGGAAAAAGCGCACCCTGTACGACCACAGCGCGATCGGAAAGTCCGTCTCCGCCGCGCCGTATTTCCGGTCGCCCGCGAGCGGCATACCGCGCGAGGCGAACTGCACCCGGATCTGGTGCGTCCTGCCCGTGTGCAGCCGGATGCGAAGCAGTGACAGCCCCTCCGCCGTCCCGAGCACACGGTAATCAAGAACCGCCTCCTTGACATCCTGCCCCGGCCCCTGCCCGACACGCGCCATCCGCGCTGTTCGGTCGTAAAAGAGCCAGTCGCGCAGCGTACCCTCCGCCGCCTCCGGCCTTCCCGTGACGACCGCAAGATATTCCTTTTCAAATCGGTGCTCGCGCATCTGCTGCGACAGCAGCTCCGCCGCCACCCGCGACCGCGCAAACACCATCACCCCGCCGACCGCCGCGTCCAGCCTGTGGACCGTCCGCACACACGCCCTCTCATCTCCGAGCACCGCCCGGATCTGTGCGGGCATACCGCCCGGCTCGTCGGTGGAGACGATGCCGGGGGGTTTTAAGCATACAAAGACCCGATTATCTTGGTGCAATACTTTCATAAGAAGTCCGGCGGATCTTTTCCGCCAATACTGCGTTGGAAGCGCCTCGGAGTATACCCGATACGCCGTCGGCGCTTCGCCTTGTCTTGGCGGAAAATCTCTCGCCGGAGCGGTGAGGGGCGTTTTCCGCCGATGCTGCGTTGGAAGCGCCCCGGAGGAAGACCGATGCGCATTTGACGTGTTGGTCTCATCATTATAACACGCTTCGCGGAAAAGTCATAGCTTGGTTTTACGAAAACGGAGCGGAAGTTTTACAAGGCGGGGCGGCTTCCTTAATAATTCTTAAAAACCCCGCAAAAGCGCCGCATTTGCGAGAGAATTATGATACAATACAGAAAAATGGTATTGTAGGCGATGCAGGAGGAGACCGATATGGAACAGAAGAACGAACAAAGCGCCCTGATCCTCGTGGTGGACGACGAGCCGGACATCCGGCGTATCATCCGCATTTTGCTGGAGTCGGGCGGCTATCGGGTCGCCGAGGCGCAAAACGGCCTTGCGGCGGTGGAATACGTGCGGAAGCAGCCGGGGGTCGATCTGGTGCTGATGGACATTATGATGCCGGGGCTGGACGGCGTATCCGCCAGCCGCGAGATCCGCGAGTGCTGCGCCGCGCCCATTTTGTTCCTGACCGCCAAGACGCAGGAGCAGGACAAGCTGGAGGCCTATCAGGCCGGCGGCGACGACTATCTGGCAAAGCCGTTTTCCCATGCGGAGCTGATGATGAAGGTCGAATCGCTGCTGCGGCGCTACCGCGTGTACAAGGGCAAGACGAACGGACAGGTCCTGCGGGCGGACGTGGTGCTCGACGAGCCGGGGCGGCGCGTGCTGCGCGGCGGGCGCTCGGTCGAGCTGACCGAGACGGAGTTTGAGATCCTCTGCTTTCTGGAGCGTCGGGTCGGTCGAGCAGATCTATCGTGGCGTCTGGCGCGAAAAATACATGCCCTCGTCCACAAACACAGTCATGGTACATATTGTGAATCTGCGCAAGAAGCTGGAGGAGGATCCGACCAATCCCCGCCTCATCCGCACGGTCTGGGGGAAGGGGTATCAGATTGACTGAGAAAAAACGCTTCCGCTCGCTGCACTTTAAGCTCATGCTCGTGATGCTGGCGGGCTTCGGACTGGGCGTTCTGACGTATGTGCTGACGGTGCAGTGCGGCAACTGGTTCATCGAGTCGCGCTATATGAGCGACGAGTCCGTAAGCCGCCGCAGCATGTCGGCAGTCGAGAGTCTGCAAACGTACATCCGCGACAACAATCTTGCCTCGCGGGACACCGAGCAGATCGCCCGCTGGTCGATGACGCAGAAGGACACCTACATCCTGTTCTACAAAAACCGCCATCTGGCGATGGAGGCCGGCTGGTGGGGCATCGACGACAGCGCCTCCATCCGAAGCCGGGAGCTGAGCGAGCAGACAGCCCTCACGATCTACCCCGTGAGCTTCCGTGACGGCGTGTTTCAGGCCGTCGTGTACGATTTTTCCGAGGTGAAGCTCTATGACGCCATGCAGGTCATCGGCATCGTGCTGGCGTGCGCGCTGTTTGCGCTTTTGATGCTGCTGTACAACAGCCGCATCACGCACGCCATCATCGACGTCTCGCGCGAGATCCAGGAGATCGGGCGCGGCAATCTCGACACGCAGATGCGGCCCGTTGACAACGATGAGCTCGGGCGGCTGACGCAGAGCGTGGACGCGATGCGCCTCTCGCTCATCCGCAAGACGCAGGAGGAGCAGGCGGCGCTGAAAAAGAACAGCGAGCTCATCACCGCCATGTCCCACGACATCCGAAATCCGCTCACGGCGCTGCTGGGCTATCTCGATCTGGCGCGCGGCGGGCAGTACCGCTCGGAGGGCGAGCTGAGGCAGTACCTCGAGGCCTCCTACTCCAAGGCCGAGCAGCTCAAGACGCTGACGGACGAGCTGTTCCGCTATGCCCTCGTGTTCGGCGGGCAGGAGCTGAATCTCGACATGCAGGAATACGACGCCGAGATCCTGCTGGAGCAGCTCCTGTTTGAGCCGATCATGGCGCTGGAGCAGCACGGCTTTCATATCCAGACCGCGCACCCGACGCTCCGGTGCCGCATCCGGCTGGACGTCACGTATTTTCAGCGCGTGCTCGACAATCTCTTTGACAATCTCCGCAAATACGCAGACCCCGCCGCGCCGGTGGCGATCACGGCGATGGAGGAGGACGGCTGGCTCCAGCTCTGCATCGGAAATACCCGCAAAAAGGACCCCGGCGTGGTCGAGAGCAACAAGATCGGGCTCAAGACCTGCGAGCGCATTCTCGCGCAGATGGGCGGCCAGCTCCGCCGCTATGAGCAGGGCGAGCGGTTTTCCGTGGAGGTGTCGCTGCCGGAGCTGCCGGACGGCACGGAAGAAGTTGCAAATTAGTTACAAATTTCCCGAACAGCTTAAGAATTTCTTAAAATTGGGCGCGCAGGGGTTTCGGTTTTGCCAAAACCCTGCTAGAATAGCGCCAGAACAGACGCAACCCACCCCCCGAGAAAGGAGGAACCCTATGAAACGACGCATTCTTGCGCTGCTGCTGACCGCGGCAGCACTGACCGGCTGCCTTGCCGCCTGCGGCAAAGGCGAAAAGCCGGATGCGGCTGCGCCTCCCAGCGCCGTGCAGGGAAAGCGCATGGAGGCGGAGACCGTCACCTCAAAGTACGCCTATTCCGCAGAGTACATCGACCTGCCGGTGGACGTGGACTACATCACCACGAACTGCGTCAGCGGCAATTACTTCTATTTTACCGCCAGCGTCAAAAGCGGGACGGACAGCTTCGTTGACCCCGACTCCGGCGAGGGCTATTCGTATGACACCTACGACCTTAAGCTCATCCAAATCGATCTCAGCACGCGCGAATGCACAGAGCTGGACGCGCTCGACGCCGTGCAGGCGAAGGGTGAAGAAGGCTGGCGCCGCGACATGTATGTTCAGAACATGACCGCCGCGCCCGACGGCGGCGTCTGCGTGTACGTTCAGACCAACAGTTATCGCCTCACCACGCCGGCGGAGGGCGATACGGCCAATTTCGGGAGCTACAATTACGAGGGCGGCACGCAGCAGAATCTCATTTTGTTCGTCGGCGCGGACGGAAAGACCGGAAAAACGGTCGATCTGAGCGCTGCGCAAGGCGGTGATTTCTATCCCAGCAACTTCCTCTCCGATGCAAAAGGCTACCTCTATCTGGGCGACTTTGACCGCGTGCGCATCTGGGACAAGGACGGCAATTTTGTCACCGAGCTGGAGCTTGGCCCCGAATACAGCAATCTCATGCAGTACGGCGCGGACAAGATCGGCGTGGTGACCTACGGTCAGACGCACGTCTTCAAGGTCATCGACCCCGTGAAGAAGGCCTTCGGCGAGACGCTTCCGCTTCCTGCCGATGCGTATCAGATCTATCCGGGCGACAACATCTACGACTTTTTCTATGACAACAGCGGCAAGATCTACGGCTACATCAGCCAGACCAAGACCGCCGAGAAGGTCATCGACTGGCTCGAATGCGACGTGGACAGCAACAACATGACCTCGTTCAGCATCCTGCCCGACGGGCATGTGTTTGCCATGACGCAGGAATACCGCCGCGGCCGCCGCGGAAGCAGCGTCCAGCTCATCCTGATGACCCGCGTGGACGCCTCGACGCTGCCGCAGAAGAAGAACCTGACGCTCGCGTGCATGTATCTGGACTCCACGCTGCGCAGCCAGATCGTGCGCTTCAACCTCCGAAACCCGCAGTACCGCATTGTGGTCCGCGACTACTCCGAATACAATACGGAAAACGACATCTCCCTCGGCATGACGAAGCTCACCACCGAGCTTGCCGCCGGGACGATGCCGGACATGCTGCTCACCACATCCCTGCCGGTGCGGCAGTATGAGGCGAAGGGGCTGCTGCGCGATCTTACCCCGATGCTGGATGCGGACAGCACGCTCAGCCGCGACGATCTGATCACCGAGGTGCTCGACGCCCGCGCGGTTGACGGAAAGCTCTACCGGATGCCCACCAGCTTCATGATCTCCGCCGTCGCGGGGCGCGCGGACATCGTCGGCGGCTATGAGACGTGGACGCTCGACGACGTGCAGGACGCCATGAAAAAGCTCCAGCCCGGCGCGACGGTGTTCTCCGAGTTCTATACCAAAGAAAGCGTCCTGTCCAACTGCGTCAGCGACTATATGGACGCCCTTGTGGACTGGAAAAACGGCGTCTGCCGTTTTGACGGCGAGGAATTTCGGAGCCTGCTCGCGTTTGCAAACCAGTTCCCGCTGGAATGTGACTACAGCCGCGTTGCGTACAATGAGAGCGATTTTTCCCGCATGAAGGCCGGAAAGCAGCTTCTTATGTTCCTGACGTTCCACGGCTTTGACGCCCTCAACGGCCAGTTTACGCTGATGGACAACGCCCCCTGCTTTGTCGGCTTCCCGGTTCCCGCCTCCTGCGAGCGGGTGCGCAGCCGCTTCCTCCCGCAAGGCGAGCTTGCCATCACTGCCGCCTGCTCCGAGCCGGACGCGGCGTGGGCGTTCATCCGCTCCGTCCTTGATGAGGACTACCAATCCCAGATCTGGAGCTTCCCCATCCTGAGATCGGCGTTTGACGACATGCTCGCCGAGGCGATGAAGCAGGAGTTCTACACCGACGCAAACGGCAGACGCGTGGAGCGGCCCAAGGGCGGCGTCAGCTACGGCAGCGACGAGATGATCGACTGCTACGCCGTCACAGAGCAGCAGAAGAACATTCTTATGGAGCTGATCCGCTCCACAGACCGCGTCAGCGAGTATGACGATCACATCATGAGCATCGTCATCGAGGAGACCGGCGCGTATTTTGCCGGCCAGAAAACGCTGGACGAGACCGTGAAGGTCATCCAGAACCGCATGAATCTCTACGTCACGGAGCAGCGCTGAACGCAGCGCGTCCGGACACGACACACCAAATCAGGAAACAGGTAATGCCTATGCAGTCACTCAAGCAAACAACACGCAAAAAAGCGGCGGCCGCGCCGCAGGAGGAGCGCCCGCCCAAGCGGCGCAGCCGTGTGCGGGAGCTTCTCCACTCGCTGTTTTTCTCCGGACCGAGCTTTCTGGGAATGCTCATCTTCTTTGTCATCCCGTTCGGCGTGGTCGTGTACTATTCGTTCATCAACGGCGCGCTCGACCACGGCTTTGCGGGGCTCAAGAACTATGTGAGCGTCATGCAGAACGGCGCGTTCCGCATCGCGGTCAAAAACACGGCCGTTTTCTCGGCGCTGTCGGTGCCGCTGGCGGTCATTCTGGCCATGGCGCTGGCGCTGCTGCTCGAGGCGCGCATCCCGTGGAAAAGCCAGTTCCGCACCTTCTTTTTAAGTCCGATGATGGTGCCCATCGCATCGATCATTCTGGTCTGGCAGGTGCTTTTCCACGACAACGGCGTCGTCAACGAGCTGCTCAAGAGCCTTGGCCATGACAAGATTTACTGGTTTTCGTCCAACGCGAGCCTTGTCGTGATCGTGGTGCTGTTTTTGTGGAAAAACCTCGGCTACAACATGATCCTGTTCATGGCGGCGCTCAACAACGTCCCCAAGGCGATGCTCGAGGCCGCCGAGGTCGAGGGCGCGAGCGAGTGGACGCAGTTCGTCCACATCAAGCTCCGCTATCTCTCGCCGACGATCCTGTTCGTGACGATCCTCTCGATCATCAACTCCTTCAAGGTCTTCCGCGAGATCTATCTGCTGACGGGCAATTACCCGTATGACTCGCTGTACATGCTCCAGCACTTCATGAACAACATGTTCCGCCAGCTCGACTATCAGAAGCTGTCGGCGGCGGCGGTGCTGCTGGCCATCGTGATCGTCATCCTGATCGCCATCCTTTTTGCGGTCGAAAACTACTTCGGAAAGGACGTGGAGGGATGAAGAAAAAACGCTATTTTTCGCGCGGTATGCTGACGCTGCTGGCGGCGGTGTTCGCCTTCCTGTTCCTGATGCCGACGGTCCTGACGATCACAAACTCGTTCATGGCGCAAAGCGAGATCACCGCCAACTACGGGCAGGTCTTTGCCAGCGGAACGAGCGGCAGCAGCTACATCTCAAAGGTCATCAATCTCAAGTTCATCCCCGACAAGGTGAGCTTCACGCAGTATATCACGGTGCTGCTCAAGAGCCCGGAATATCTGCTGAAATTCTGGAACGCGGTCATTCTGGTCGCGCCGATCGTGGTGGGCCAGCTTCTGGTCGCGTCGCTCGCGGCCTACGGCTTCACGCGCTGGCGCGGCAAGATCCGCGACACCATCTTTTTCGCGTATGTCATTCTGATGCTCATGCCGTATCAGGTCACGCTCGTCCCGAACTATCTGGTCAGTGACTGGCTGGGGCTTCTGAACACGCGCTGGGCGATCATTCTTCCGGGCATCTTTGCCCCGTTCTCGGTGTTCCTGCTGACGAAGTTCATGCGCCGCATTCCGGTGTCGCTGATCGAATCGGCAAAGCTCGACGGCGCGAACGAGTGGCACGTATTCTGGGACATCTGCCTGCCGCAGTGCCGCAGCGCCCTGTATTCGGTCGCCATTCTGGTGTTTATCGATTACTGGAACATGGTCGAGCAGCCGCTCATCCTCCTGCCTGACGCGGAGATGCAGCCGCTTTCGGTCTATCTTTCCACCATCAATGCCGGTGAGATCGGCATTGCCTTCGCCGTCGCGGTGATCTACATGATCCCCGGACTTCTGATGTTCCTCCACGGTGAAGCGTATCTTGTTGAGGGCATCGCGCATTCCGGCTCTGTGAAAGGATAAAGGGGTAGAAGCTATGGAAACAAATGTGAAACGCAGAGAATGGGTCAAAACCGCCGCCATCATTTTTCTGGTGGTCATGCTGGTGCTGACGTTTTTCTCAAACACCATTTTGAATCATTCGCTGCCGGAGGTCGCCACGGCAAACGTGACCTCCGGAACGATCAACGCCAAGATCCGCGGCAGCGGCACGGTCTCCGCCAACGAGACGTATGACGTGACCATCAAGCAGACCCGCAAGGTCGCAAGCGTCAAGGTGCGCGTGGGCGACAGCGTCAGCGCGGGCGACGTTCTGATGACGCTCGAGGCCGAGGAGTCGGACGAGCTCAAGCAGGCGCAGACCGAGCTGGAGTCGATGGAGCTGAGCTACGAAAAGAGCCTCATCGCCGCCTCCACCGAGGCCGCGCGCGAAAACCGCGACGTGCAGAAGCTCCGCGAGGCCTATAACGACCTGCTGGCGCAGTATAACCAGTACAGCACCATGGATGCCCGTCAGGTCGAGCTGGAAAAAACCAAGGCAGAGGCAACGCTCAAGGAACTGCAAAAAGACCTTGCAAAAGCACAAAAAGAACTTGAAAAGCTCAAAGCTGAGGACGAATACGTTCAGGCGCAGGCAGACAAGACAACGTATCAGACAGAATATGATGCTTGCAAAAAAGAGATCGACGAGTATACCGCGCAAATCAAGGAACTGCAATCTGGAAAAGTGATTCGTTCCGTAAGTGAGATTCAGGCTGATATCAATGCTGCCGAACAGAAGAAAGAACAGCTTTTGAGAGATTATGCCTCCAGACTCGCAGAGCATGAGGCTATGTATCAAGAGTTTTCCAAGCTGGCAGGCGGGCGTGAAGAAATCATGGACGCCTATCAGGCAGACAGAGATCTTTTGATCAGAACGCTGATTGAGCAGGGCTATGGCAAAACGACTCCGGGGAATGGCGCGGCAAGCGGTGTGGATGAAGCTGCGGTAGGAGCGACCGCAGATGCTATGATTGCCGCCTATAAGGCACTCAAGGGCTACTACACCAAGGCGGCTGCGCTGGAAGATGATCTTGCAAGGCTCAATGCAGAGCTTAAAATCGCGCAGTCAACAGAAAGCACGGCAGATGCGCTGGCAAAGCTCAGCGCTAAGCTCGAAGATGCAAATAAAAGGCTGAAAGACGCCGACATGAAGCTGAACTCCGCCAAGCGGATCGTGGACAGCTATGAGGCGGAAATCGAAGCACTGGAAGGCAAGATCGAAAGAGCACAAAATGCAGTTGACACCCAGCAGGACAAGGTAGACCGGCTCACCAGCGCGAACACCCTCGCCGAGCAGGTCAAGTCCGCAAAGCAGGCGTTGGAGGACAAGATCTTTGAGCAGGGTCTTGCCGACGGCTCGGCGCTCGACCTCGAGGCCGCCAAGAAGGCCATCGACGAGAAAAAGGCCGACATTGAAAAGCTGACCCAGAACGCCGACGAGGTCGAGGTCAAGGCCAAGGTCGGCGGCACCGTGAGCGCCATCAACGTCACCGCCGGCAACAACGCAGGCGCCGAAACGCCACTCATGACGCTCAACCTGACCGACCGCGGCTACACCGTCAAGATCTCCGTCACAAACGAGCAGGCCAAGAAGGTCCGCGTCGGTGACAGCGCGGAGCTGGTCAACTACTGGTACGGCGGCGACATTCAGGCAACGCTGGAAAACATCACGAACGACCCCTCGAACCCCGGCAAGGCGAGACTTCTCGTGTTCCGGCTGACGGGTGACGTGGAGCCTGACACGAATCTGACGCTCTCCATCGGTCAAAAGAGCGCGAACTATGACTGCATCGTGCCCAACTCCGCCATCCGCACCGACAGCAACGGCACCTTCGTCCTTGCCATCGTCGCAAAGAGCACGCCGCTGCGCACGCGCTATACCGCGACGCGCGTGGATGTGCAGGAGCTTGCAAAGGATGACACCGTGACTGCCGTGACGGGTCTGTCGTCGGGCGATTTCGTCATCACCACCTCGACCAAGCCCATCGAGGCCGGCACGCAGGTGCGTCTGGTGGAGAACAACTGATGCGCGGGCGCGGTGGAAAATACGTCAGAAAGACGGCGGCTCTGACGAAAAAGCAGCTCGTCTGGCTGCTCGTGAACGCCGGACTGGCGGTGCTGGTGCTGCTGTGCGTGTGGGGGCTGAACGCCGTGAGGGGGGCGCTGCCGACGCAGTCGGCGGCAAAGGCATGGCGCGGCACGAGCGAAATGCGCTTCGCGCAGGTCTCGGTCTTTCTGCCGGAGGACGAAAAGATCGATCAGTCCTCCGTTGAGAGCTTCCGCAGGACGCTCGACCAGAAGCTGATCGACGCCTCCTTGGAGGCGCCCGAGGGCGGCAGGCTCTATGACGACGCCTATTCCGGCGTCACGACCGTCGCAGTCACGAGCGGCAAGACAACGCTTTCGGTCAAGACCGTCGGCGTGGGCGGGGATTTCTTCCTGTTTCACCCGCTGACGCTCCGCTCGGGCAGCTACCTGACCGCCAACGATTACATGAACGACCGCGTCCTGCTCGACGAGGAGCTGGCGTGGGCGCTGTTCGGAAGCTATGACGTGGCGGGCATGAGCATCCAGATCGGCGAGCGCACCTACCCCGTGGCGGGCGTGGTGCACCGCGAGGACGATTTTGCCAGCAAAAAGGCCTATCAGGACGGCCCCGGCATGTTCATGAGCTATGACGCGCTGAATGCCATCTCCGAGACGAAGCTCAGCGCCTACGAGATCGTCATGCCGGACATGATCTCCGGCTTTGCCGAGAGCATCGTGAAGGCCGCCTTCACCGGCGGCAAGGCGGCGGTCGTGCAGAACACGGGGCGCTACGGGGCGCTGCGGCTGTGGAAGGTGCTGACTGCCTACGGCGAGCGCTCGATGAACACGCGGGGCATCATCTACCCCTACTGGGAAAATGCCGCGCGGCTGACCGAGGATTACGCGGCGCTGCTGCTGCTGTTTGCGGTGCTGCTTGCCGTCTGTCCGGCCGTGTGCGCCGCGATCTGGCTCGTGCGCACCGTCAAGCGCCTTG
>ENA-OPXM01001314-OPXM01001314.1-human-gut-metagenome-genome-assembly--contig:-NODE-1314-length-11762-cov-2.389681_pt1 | contig 11762 bp, 15 predicted proteins | sample MGYA00241707_ERZ502035 | MGnify/ENA primary metagenome ERZ502035 (study PRJEB25962, sample SAMEA2043051) | human gut metagenome | biome: human gut; feature: human-associated habitat; material: faeces... | reverse complement strand
AAAGATCTGGAAAAATTCCGGGAGAGAACTGATCCAGATGCTGCCGATGCAATAGCAAAGCAACTTGGTTTTTCTGGCGAAGCAGAAGCTTTGAAATATAGACCATAGCAAGGGGGGGTAAAGTATGGTAGTCGCAGGATATCCAGTTATTTATTTTAAAAACTATGATTATATGCGACTATTCAATGGTGATTTTATCCGGAGATCCAATGCAGGTCATTATCTAGGTGTCTATGAAAAAATAATAACTGTTGATACGGAAACTTTTGTCTATCTTAACAAAAACATTGGCTTTGTCACGGATTGGACAATCACGATAGAGGATGATTGTTGTATTTACGGCAACCATGTTTCTGATCTGATTGATACGATCGACAGGATTTGCACAACTTTACATGCTGACGATAGCCACCTTGTACGCTTTTATGTGCATAACTTTCCATATGACTATGTTTTTCTTCGTAACCATTTTTTCCAAAAGTGGGGGAATCCTGATAAATCACTGGCTGCTAAGACACATAAATATATTTTTATGAAATGGACAGGACAAGGCATTGAGTTCCGTGATAGTCTCATCTTGACACAAAGATCACTTGAGAAGCTTTGTAAAGACATGGGAACAACTGAGAAAGCTGTCGGAACATGGGACTATAAGAAGTTTCGAACTCCGGCAAGTCCACGTACAGCAAAAGAAATAGCCTATGCCTGTACGGATACGATCAGTCTTTGCAAAGCACTCCGTAAATACATAGACCAACGAGGATTTAACGTGGCGAACTGTCCGCTGACCAATACGGGCTTTATCCGGACGAACGCCCGCAGGAGAGCAAGAAAAGACAAGAAATGGAGAAAGCAATTTGAGAAAATGGCTCTGACGTTGGAGCAATACGATCAAATGCTTGATTGCTATCATGGTGGCTATACCCATGCCAATAGGTATTACGTGAATCAATTAATAAAAGAACCTGTTGAGTGCTATGATTTTGTAAGTTCCTATATTGCTTGGATGTGCTATTGTAAGTTTCCAATGACTAGGTTTTGTTATACTAACAATATCACATTAAAAGACATTATGGAACTGAAAGAAGATTATGCTTTTTCCGGCTATATAAGACTTAAGAATCTGAGATTGAAAAAAGACTGTCCCATGCCCCCGTTGGCTTTTTCAAAAGCAAAAGTATGTGTTTTTCCGGAAGCAAAAAGCAAAAAAGAACAGTTTCATGATAATCTGGATAATGGAAAGATCGTTAATGCTGATCTTGTCATTTATCCCTTTACGGATCCAGATTTACAAGTTATCCTGTCAAGTTATGATTATGACTGGGCTGATGTGTCTAAAGTCATGAGAGCTACAAAAGACTACTTGCCAGAGTGGTTCACTGATTACTTAATGGAATTGTTTTTTAAAAAATGCACCCTTAAAGGTTTGGACGAAGCAAACTACATGATATCAAAGGGGGAGCTAAATGGCATGTACGGCATGACGGTTCAGAGAATCATTCAAATCTTATGTACAGAGCTTATGGAGTCAGGAGAGTGGGAAGCAAAAGAACCAGAGGACAGGGAAAAAGAGCTTGAAAAGTTCTATCGGAATAAGAACAGCTTCATGCCCTACCAGTGGGGGGTATGGATTACAGCCTATGCACAGGCTTTTCTGTTCCGGCTGGGTTCATGCTGCCGGAGGTGGTTATACTCAGACACAGATTCTGTAAAGGGTACAGACTGGGATCATGATAAATTGGATGAGTTTAATCAATCAATCATTGAAATGTCGCAAAAGAGAAACATTGGAGTGGTAGAATATAAAGAAAAAACTTTCCGGTTAGGAATTGGTGAGTTTGATGGAATATACAGTGAATTTATAACAATGGGTAGCAAGCGGTATTGCTACCGACTGAAAAAAGATGCATCCTTGCATCTGACGGTTGCAGGAGTACCAAAAGAGGGCATATATTGCTTGGATGATGATATCACAAACTTTCGAAAAGGATTTGTTTTCAAAAATGATTTGACATTCCGCAGGAACTACCGCAGATCGAACGATTGGCAGGATCCCAAATGGAAAATGAAGACGGAGTATATTTTCCATGATGGAATCAATGAAGTGACTGTTGACGGGTGCAAGATTGAGTATGGATGTGCTATCCGATTGAGTGATACAGAGTACGAGTTAGATCACACGATTCCATATGACAAGGAAACAGGACTGCCGTTGCCGTTTGAAATGGAAGATACCGTATATAGTTAGAATAAATGTTATAAAACTGTAATAGTTTTGTAACATAAATAAGTTACAATATATAGACAGGAGGTGTAAAAAACTTTGAAAAAATTCTGGAAAGAAAATAAGGAAGATTTAAGTACCCTTTTCTGGACATGCGTCACTTTTGCTTGCATGTTTGCAAGCTGTCAAGTATGGATGCTGTTAGGTGATTAAGGAGGTGAGAAAAGTGATTGATATGTCGGAAATCTATGAAACATTGCAAACAAGCAGCTTGCGAAAAGTAACCTACGAGGATGATAAGATCAGTATTGTAGCTTACAAAGTAGGAAAAATCATTAGAATTGATGTAAAGGAGATAAACTAATATGTTAAAATCAAACGTAAAAATTAATTGCAAACCTTATTCTGGTACATCAAAAACAAAAGCTTTTGTTGATCTCGAACTGGATGGTACCCTTGTAATTAAAGGACTTACACTGGTTGAGGGTAAAGACGGGCTTTTCCTGTCATTCCCCAGCACAAAAGGAAAAGATGGAAAATACTATAATTCAGTCTATTCACTCGATAAAGAATGGACACAGCTTTTGCAGGATGCTTGCATCAAAAAATACAACGAGTGCAATCAGACTTCACAGCCTGCATCCTCCGGAGGAGGATTTCGATAATGAATATCTATGACAGAAATGGTTGGCTGGATGTTCCAAGGATTGCGCAGCTTGCCGATAAAAATAAAATTAATTTCATATTCATTATTGGAGCAAGAAGAACCGGAAAAACATATGGAATTTTCCAACACTTCATTAATGATGTTTTTTCAAAAAATGAGAAGATCATCTATATGAGACGTACAAAAGAGCAACTGAAAAAAGTATTTCTTCCGGAGTTTGATCCATGGCTGGACATAAACAAAGATATGAACAGGTTTTTTCATTTTGAAAAGCCCAGAGGTGAATACGGACGTATTAAGATTGTAGAGCAGGTTGAGGAAGAGGAAGTATATAGAGGTGAAGCATTCTGTCTCACCTCAATGCATAACAACCGCGGATTCTCTGGATCTGATTTCTCTGAGGGGATTTATGATGAGTTCATCCCGGAGAAGATAGCTAAGTCAATCAGTGGGGAAGATGATGCTTTTCTGAATGCTGTTGAGACCATATCGGCAAACAGAGAATTGCAAGGAAAGAAGCCATTCCGCTGGTGGCTTGCTTCCAACTCAAACACATTAGATAATGCAATTGTGCAAGCTTTTGGATTGCTGCCAATCTTGGAACGAATGAAAAAGTACAAGCAGGAGTTTTCCATGCTAAAAGAGAGAGGAATCATCTTGCTTTTGATTAATGATTCCCCGATTTCAGAAAAGAAGAAAGATACCGCGTTGTATCGTGCTTTATCGGGTGACACAGACTTTGCAAAGATGGCTTTATCGAATGAATTTGCATATGATGACGTCTCGGCTGTCAGATCAGAGGACATCAGGCAATACAAGCTAATTTGTGTGATTGGAAAAGTGGCCATTTACGAACATAAATCAAAAGCGCACTTGTATGTTTCTGATCATATTTCTGGCACTTGTAGAGATGTTTTTGAAGACAACCAGCATGGAAAAGATCAGTTTAGATGTTTTTATAGCTGGATTGACAGCTATCGTCTGACAAATAGAATCAGCTACCAGAATATTTCTGTAAAATTTTATATTGACAAACTATTTTGAAACAGGTATATTAGAGCTAGGTCAGAGTGGCTACATCGACCGCCGGAAGCGGATGCCATGGGATGATAACCCGGAAGCTCTGACCTATTTTAATTTTTCACTTCCGGCAGAAAAGGAGATAAAATGAAAGTAGATCAGATTTTAGAACTTGGTAAACTTGGATTCTCAAAAAATGAGATCATTGGGATTCTGAACGCACAGAACATGACTGGGCTTAATCAGATCACAAGCCCACAGGCTACAGAACAGATTCAGAATCTGGGACAGAAGCCTGCAAATAGTTCACTGAATATGACAGCACAGACGGGACAGGATGCAACCAATGCAGCTCTGCTGACAGCGATTAATACTTTGACTGCTACGTTACAGGCGGGGAACCTGTCTGCATCCGGAAAAACTGGATCTACTCAGCGTACTTCCGACAATGTGGCAGAAGATCTAATGAAACTTATGAACTAAGGAGGTGTAAATAATGGCAAACAGTTTAGTTGTGCAGGATGCCTATTTGATCATTAATGATCTGTACAAGATGGCTACCGGACAGGAGAATATCAAAGCAGTAGACACAAGCTCTTTTGTATCTGTCGGGGAAACCATGTTGCGGACAGGTGTAGAACCTACATTGAAAGCACTCAGTCAGTGGTGTGGAAAAACCTATTTTGAAAAGGAAAAATACAGATCCGGAGTGTTCCGGTCAATCATTGAGGATAACGAACGTTGGGGTGCTATCACACGTGAGATCATTTCACTTCCATTGGACGCAGAAGCATCCCAGGATTGGAATACAGACTTGAGTGAAAACCAGCTTGCTGATGGACAGTCGGTTGATATGTACAAGATCAATGCTCCAAAACTGGTGGAGTTGAAATTCTATGGCAGTAAAGTTCTACAGTCGCATATCACACGATTCCGGGATCAGCTGGCACTTGCTTTCTCAAACGAAGCAGAATTCCTGATGTTTGTAAGTAGCTATATGATAGCTTATTACAATGATATCGAATCCAGAAATGAAGCAAAACGCAGACTGACGGTGCTTAACTTCATGGCTGGTATCTCATCCCTTGGAACAAATGAGGTGGATCTGGTAGAAGCTTACAATACAGAGTATGGAACAAAACTCACACGTAAGCTGCTTTTAAGTCCTGAACATCATAAAGATTTCATGGCTTTTGTAGTATCAAGAGTTAAGAAAGATTCAAAGAAGATGCAGGACAGAACCACAAAGTATCATATGAATCTGACTGGAAAGAACATCTTGCGATTCACAAGACCAGAGAATCAAAAGTTGCTTATGTACACTGATTTTTGGGTTGACAGCGAAACACAGGTACTCCCGGAAGTATTTAATGATAAGTATTTGAAAATTGCCGACATGGAGCTTGTAAATGGCTGGCAGGAGTTCGACAGCCCGGCTATAAATATCACACCTAACATTATTGATGCTAACGGAGTTTCAAAGACAGCCACTACAGCTGTAAGCCTGCCATATGTACTTGGTTTACTTTACGATCGTAGAGCGATGGGCGTAAATAATCAGTGGATGTACTCAGCATCTACCCCATTCAATGCGGCAGGTGGCTACTACAACATCTATGACCATTACCGTTTTAATGCATGGAATAACTTTACGCACAATGCGATTCTTTACGTGCTGGGGGAGGGAGTATAATGTTAGCAGCAAACATAAAGGTACCTGCTGGTGGTTCAATAGTAGTTTCACTTCCTTTTGAATCTGTTTCGGTGAGAAGATTTTTAATGAATGTGGCAGCTACTGGTGTAGTTTTGCAGTATGACACTATTCCATTAATAAATACAAGTGTATACACTGCATTGTACGAATTAAAATTTGAATCGTATTACGGTTTCCCCGATGCATCACACTTTAAACTCGTAAATAACGCAAAAGATGATACGTATGTGAAAGTATTAATTGATACAGTACCCAGCATGCAAATTAATGAGAATTATTTTACGGAGGTTACAATATGATGGATACATTCTTAACTATTTTGGGCAACTATGCTTTTCCAATCGTATGTTGTTGTGTGATGGCATACTTTGTGAAATACATGTACGATCAGACAAACGCAAGAGTTGACAAACTCAATGAAGAGCATAAAGATGAAGTTGATACGCTTTCTGAAGTGATTAAAAACAACACTGTTGCGATTGAAAAAATGAACTCATTAATTGAACACTTAGGAAAGTAGGTGTAAAATGACAGCGAACGAACTTGTTGAAAATGCAAAGGAATTACTTGGAGTTAGATATGTGTGGGGTGGTTCGACCCCAACACAGGGACTTGACTGTTCTGGATTGCTTTACTGGATCCAGAAAAAAGCAGGGTCAAATGTTGGAAGACTGACGGCATCAAGCTATTCAAAGCTTGGAACAAGGGTTCCGATTGGAGAGCAAAAAGTAGGTGATTTTCTTTTTTTCGGTACTCCGGTAACTCATTGTGCTATTTTCGTAGGATACGGATATATGATTGAAAGTAGAGGTAGCAGAAAAAACGATGTCGATAATCCCGGTATTGGTGTAGTCAAAAGCCTTGTAAGTCGTAGGTCTGACTTATCCTGCATCCGCAGAGTATGGGATGAAAAAAGCCCATCTTATGAAATAGGTAGAACCTATACTACTATGGTGGATCACTTACATGTACGATACAGTGTGTGGGGTCAGATCAAAAAGTATGCACAGCTGACAAGGGATGGTATGAAACACGCTTATTCTGATGGGTGCCTGAAAAAAGGAACCGTAGTCACAGTAAAAGATATAAAAAAGGATGCTGCCGGAGCAGCGTGGGTCAGGATTCCATCTGGCTGGATTTGTGCAATCACAGCAAAAGGTGAGGTATACTTAAGATGACAGAGATTATTTTATATCATTTTTCCAAACGAAAAAACAGCACAAAAAGACCAACAGAACAGGGAACCGTAGTTCCCTGTTTTTTAAAATCAAATACCACTTTTCAAAATCCAGTGTTCAAATTAAAATTATCATTGGATAATGCATTGCAATACAACTATCTGAAATGGGCTGACCATTACTATTTTATCAGCACAACAGTGTCTTTAAATAATGACATGGTTGAGATCTCAGCGAGTGAGGATGTGCTGGCAACATACCGGACAGAGATTGGCAACTATACATGCTTTATTGAACGATCAAGTAAACAGACTACGCTTGCAGACGACAGCATGTATATTCCGACAAATGACTGGATGCTATCCACAAGAAATGTGACTCATAAAGAGAAAATAATGACAAGAACTTATTCACAGCAATATATTATAAGAGTAGTTTCAAAGAGTGGAGTTGCCTCCTATTATATAAACGGAACTCAATTAAATGACTTGCTCGACTATATGTATACAGAATCAAACTTTGCTGATGTGATAACGGACGCCATTACAAAATTAATGTTTGACCCCTTTAAATATATTCTTGATTTAAAATGGGTTCCTTTTGTTGAAAGTGCTTTTAAAAATAGTAATGATGAAGCAATACAGCTAGGTTTTTGGGACAGTGGTGTAGTAGCAAAAAGAATTGATGAGGATACAGTCGTAAATTTTTCATATTCTTTTGCTTTTGATAATCCGCTTTATGCTATCACGGATTTTCGCTACTATACTTCATCATTTTCAAACTATTTTATAAAGCTTCCTTTTATCGGAGTGGTTGGTCTCAACCCTTATAAAATAGATGAAAGTGTAAATGCACTGTATCAATTTGATGCCACAAGTGGACTATGTAATGTATTTTTGCAATCAAAGAAAGTTGTTTTTGCATCTTACCAATTCCAGCTGTCAGTTCCAGTGCAAATCGGTTATGCGAGCACAAACATAGCACAACTTACTACCTCAGCTGTTAGCCTTGTTGGTGCTGGATTACAAGGAAACATTGCACAGGGAATTTCATCAGGAATAGAAGCAGGAAGAAGCATTACCGCTCCAGAAGTATCTATGCTAGGGACTATTGGAAATATATCGAATATACTCAATAACCAGATTTTAGAGTTCAATTCATATGCTTGTACAAGTCTTGATCCAGATGGAGCAAGTGAGGGTTATGTAGATGGTACTGTAAGCACCATTTCTGCACTGAGTGGTTTTGTAAAGTGCCGGGATGCTTCTATCCAGATTGCAGGATTTGAGGGGGATCAAGAGCAGGTTAGCAGTTACTTGAATAATGGATTTTATTTTGAATAAAGGAGGGATGAAAACATGTGGGTACCTATGAATTTTGACAAGATCAACATATGCACAAATTACTTCCAGCCATCAGGAATAAAAGTCGACAGCTTATATACTGATACGTTTGACCGGATGCTTTATGAGCGTGTATGCTCTGTTCTTGACATAAAATACAACGGAAGCATTGATATTGACTATTTCAAATACTGCCTACTTTTTGGAGGGTATATTTGCATCACAAAGACAGATCTTTATGGACTGATTGGTCAGTATCCAATGCTGACAGGATACAATATTTACTTTAAACCAACGACAGCAAGCATACACACGTATGCAAGCAACGCTACAATTGACATAGAGGATATGGAGATCGGGAAAGACTGTTCTGTCATCTATATCAGACCGACTTTTTGTGGGATTGGAGATATCATTGGCTTTTACAGCTACAAACTGGCACTTGTTGCGTCTGCTTTTGACATGAATGTGTTTAATTCAAAACTTGCTTTTCTGATTGCAGCGAAAAACAAAACAGCAGCTCAGACACTGAAAAAAATCTATGACAGCATACAAGCTGGTAACCCAGTTGAAGCTTTTGACGTATCAATAAAAACGGAAGACAGACAAGGAAGCAAGCAGGATGCATGGGAAAGCTTCAACAAGGATCTGAAGCAAAACTTTATTGCACCGGAGCTGATTGAGGTTTTTGAAAAGCTTCTGGATCAGTTTGACACAGAGGTCGGTATTCCATCTGTCGGATCTGACAAAAAAGAACGTCTGAATGTGCTTGAGACAAGCAAAAATGATGCAGAAGCCGTGACACGATTAACTACTTGGCTTGAAACCATGCAAGCGGGAGTTGACATGACAAACAGGCTTTACCCTGAGATGAACTTGTCCATCAAGATCAGAAGCTATGAAACTGCGGAGGTGAAATCATATGGGACTTTATAAGATAACGATAGCAGGGCTTTATGAATGGAATGAAAATTTATTTGATAAAATGGAATTTCCAGAATCAGCAGATAGACAGAACTTTATCGACAGTTTGCTTCTGTCCTATGGAGACTGCGAGCCTTTATATCCGGACTGGGAGTTTATGCATGAGAGTGCTATTCCTGCATGGAGCAGGAAATGGAAAAGTAGCATTGACAAGGTTTATAACGTGTTAGACTTACTTAACTATGAACCGATTGAAAACTATGACCGCCATGAAGAATGGACAGACAGCCCGGATATGACACGAACAAGTCAAAGTTCCGGACAGGACATAAACAGGGCAGAAGCTGGACAGGGAACCACTACGACAAACTCTGGGGCAGATACAGCTATAAATGAGGTCAGTGCTTTTAATGATGCAAACTATAGCCCCAACGAAAAAACAACTACTGAGTATGGGGCTAGCACAAAAGTACAAAGTTCTGGGGAAAACAAAAATACGTTTGAATATGGAAAGGGTGAAACAAGCCGGGAGACCGGACAGAATAAGCACTCCGGGCGTATTCATGGCAACATTGGAGTTACTACTTCACAGCAGATGATTCAGTCAGAGCTTGAGTTACGGAAACAAAGCTTTATTGATTATTGCACCGGACTATTTGCACAGGATCTGCTTTTATTAACTTATTAAGGAGGAATAAATTATGTTTTTCAGATACCCACATAGTGGATCACAAGACATGAACTTAGACTGGCTGCTTAAAGTTGGCAAACAGGCTGACAAAGATCATGAGGAATGGACGCATATAAAAGACACAGCCCAGACCATGATTGATGATGCAATTCAGAAAAGTTTGGATGATGGAGAGATCGGAAAAGTAGTAAATGATGCTACTACAAAAGTAATCAACGAACAGATTGAACCATTAAAAGGGCAGGTTGGAACAAATACAAGTGAAATCACAAAGTTACAGAAAAGAGACGGACTTTTTGATCATTCCGGGAAAACCATCATCATCGGAGACAGCTACACCGTTGGGTATACTCCGGATGGCAATATTACTCCTTGGACTACTAACTTTATCAAGTACACCGGGCTTGAGGATGTCACAATCTCCGCAAATGGTGGGGCTTCTTTTTCTACTAGTAACAACTCATTTCTTATGCTTTTAAATGCCGTACCTGCTTCTAATGAGGTCAAACAGATTCTTGTTGTAGGTGGCTTTAATGAGTTTGGTTTTTATTCAGACATTGAGAATGCAATCAATGCTTTTATGGGAGTAGCAGAAGTAAGATTTCCGAACGCAAAAGTATTTGCCGCTATGGTTGCATGGTCGGTAGATCGGACGGACGACCCAACAGTGCAAAATAGATTAAAGATCGCAAAGTCTGTTTATAACACTCAGAGAAAGAATTGGCGGTATCTGACAGGGTCAGACTATATTCTCCATGCTGATGGCTTTCTGGGTTCTGATGGCTTCCATCCAAACACAGCAGGACAGGAGAGACTTGCAAGCTATCTTGCTACCGCTGTTGAAACGGGATCGTGCAGTCCATCATTTTATGAAGTTACTGCAAACTTTGAAGCTGGCGACTTTACAGCTACACCAGGTTCAAGCTGGACTTTTGTCAGCTCATACAATGAAAATACAAGCACTCTGATCTGGGGCAACTATGTTTGCTTACCAAACAGCGGGACACTTACATGTGATGGCACTGAGTACCGTTTGGGGCGTATTTTCTCAACGTCCTTTATTGGTGACAATAACGGCTACACATGCTATCCAACAAGTGTGATCGTTAAGTCTGGCAGTGACTTCTACCATATCCCCGCACAGCTTAATTTCCGAGGTAGGCATATTTATTTGAGCTTATACGATATTTCAGATGATAAGCACAATTACCGAACTTTGACAGAGGTTACACAGGTGCAGATTCATAGAGGTTCTATTACAATGTGATAGAAAATACGATAGCCCAGCATCCGCTGGGCTATCGTATTATTTTGCATCTATCAGAAACTTTCTGAGTAGCTTTATAGAATTTTTTCTCTTTAAATACCTCATGATAAGCTACAGACCAGTCCTGATAGTCTGCGTACGCTCCTCCAACCTCTGAATCAAAACCTTTTGCTTTTAATCTGCGCATACGCTGATTCAGACGTTTTGCAAGCTGCCTGCGGAGCTGTAGAGTCTCCAGCGTAGTTAGCATGTTTGGGTTGACGTTCAGACCCCTCGACGTGGTTGGGATTTTAGGATTCCTTGGCATTGTATAATACTCCCTTCATATACTCATAAATGCTATCGTATTCCCTAGTTGTTATGCGAAAATCTAATTCTGGTTTTTTAATGATCAAATAAAGATTCTCACATACAACTCTTGCATCATTAATAGTATCATGAACAAAAAATGAATTAGTAAAATTATCATACATGATACCAATGAGAGACTCAGCACGATTGTACATAGTTTTTCGAAAAACTCTTCTTACAATGATTTTTATTTCTGGATAATTTAATTCTATCATGTCTGATCTACTAAGATTTGGGTTGGATTTTAAACAAGTCACTACCGGGGCTTTTACTCCGGTGTTCGTGTACTTGATTTTTTTGTATTTTGATTTCATTTAGTGTTCCTCCTACCTTATGGCTGTTGCTTGATTTATTTGATGGTTTAATTATACTCCATATGAACT
>ENA-OPXM01001308-OPXM01001308.1-human-gut-metagenome-genome-assembly--contig:-NODE-1308-length-11785-cov-2.495055_pt1 | contig 11785 bp, 9 predicted proteins | sample MGYA00241707_ERZ502035 | MGnify/ENA primary metagenome ERZ502035 (study PRJEB25962, sample SAMEA2043051) | human gut metagenome | biome: human gut; feature: human-associated habitat; material: faeces... | reverse complement strand
TCAACACCGCCATTAAAGAAGAATGTAACATGTGCATATTTCTCTGTCTCAGCAAGTCTTAACTGCTTCTTTCCATGATTAGCAAGGAATTCACCAAATGTGTTCTTAATATTCTCTTTCTTGAATGCAACCTTCTTGTTAGGGATTGATTCATCATAATCCTTGAAGCATACAAATGTTAATGGAATAAATCCTGTCTTTCTTTCAAATCCTGTAAACTTATCATCGCAGAACGCTCTTGTCATCTCTCTTGCACGGTCTGGACGGAAGTTAAAGAATATAACAGAATCATTAGCCTTAACTAATGAAAGTGGCTGACCATCTTTACAGATAACTGTTGGCTCAACGAATTCATCTGTCTTACCATTATCATATGACTCCTGAAGTGCCTGTGTAGCTGACTCGGCCTTAATGCCATCACCTGTTACAAGTGAATCATAAGCCTTTTCTACTCTGTCCCAGTTATTATCTCTGTCCATTGCATAGTAACGACCTGATAAAGATGCGACCTTACCAACTCCGATTTCTGCCATCTTATTCTCAAGTGTCTCAACAAATCCCTTAGCTGAAGCTGGAGGTGTATCTCTTCCGTCAAGGAACGCATGAACATATACTTTAGACACTCCCTGCTGCTTTGCCATCTCTAAAAGTCCATATACATGGCTTAAATGACTGTGAACACCACCATCTGATAAAAGTCCGAAAAGGTGAAGATCCGAATCATTCTTCTTGCAGTTCTCCATTGCCTCAAGTAATTCTTCGTTCTTAAAGAATGTACCATCTTCAATATCCTTAGTAATTCTTGTAAGATCCTGATAAATAATTCTACCAGCACCAATATTCATATGACCAACTTCTGAATTACCCATCTGTCCGTCTGGAAGACCTACAGCAAGTCCTGAAGCATATCCCTTCTGGAACGGGCATTCCTTCATAAGCTTATCCATAACAGGAGTGTTAGCCATAGCAATAGCATTACCCTCTGTTCTATCATTTAAACCATAACCATCAAGTACCATTAAAACTACTGGTTTTTTACTCATAATGTGATTCTCCTTTAAATGTATTCTAATTAATTGCCTATAGCATGATAGCACATTTGTAAAAAAAATCAAAGACCTTGTCTTGAATATTATCATCAAAACAAGGTCTTTTCATGCTTATTTACTTATTATAATTAACTATATCCGCAAAATCCGGCTTGAGACTTGCACCTCCTACCAGTCCACCATCAATATCAGGCTGGGCAAAAAGCTCTGCTGCATTAGAAGCATTAACACTTCCTCCATAAAGAATCCTTATCTGATCCGCTGTTTCTTTATCATATAACTCTTCGAATACAGTTCTTATAAATCCACATACTTCCTGTGCCTGCGCTGTAGTTGCAACCTTTCCTGTTCCAATAGCCCAGATTGGCTCATAAGCAACTATTGTATGAAGCACCTGCTCTTTAGTAACACCAACATATGCTTCTACTATCTGTTCTTTAATGAAATCAAGTGTAATCCCTTTTTCTCTCTGTTCAAGTGTCTCTCCACAACAAAGAATTGGGATAATTCCATGTTCAAGTACCTTATGCATCTTGAGATTAAGCACTGTATTACTTTCATTAAAGTACATTCTTCTTTCTGAATGTCCTATGATAACATGGCTTACCCCGGCATCAACAAGCATCTCAGGCGATAACTCACCGGTAAATGCTCCTTTCTCCTGATAATATACATTCTCTGCACCAATATGTATATTAGATCCCTTCACTGCCTCCACCACAGGTACAATGTCAATGGATGGTACACAGAACACAACATCAACATCCGGATTATTAACATTCGGTCTCAATTCAGTAACGAGCTTAACTGCCTGGCTTGGTGTCATATTCATCTTCCAATTGCCTGCTATTACTTTTCTTCTCATTCTACGCCTCCCCACAGGAAATTATCCATAATAGCATATATATGGACAATCCTATTAAATTATTCCGATATAACTATCCTAGTAAAACAAATAATAGCATACTTTGGTACATATTTCAAGTATAGTTTGTGAAATAAATAACAAAAATCCAGACCCCACTTAACAAAAATAAGGTCTGGATTAAAATATTATTATATAACTATGTCAGTAAAATCAATTACTTATCGTTAGCTGCAACTACACCTGGAAGTTCTTTACCCTCAAGGAATTCAAGAGATGCTCCACCACCTGTTGAGATGTGTGTCATCTTATCTCCGAATCCTAAGTTGTTAACAGCAGCTGCTGAATCACCACCACCAATGATTGTTGTAGCATCTTTAAGCTGTGCAAGTTCTTCTGCAACAGCAATTGTTCCTGCTGCGAAATTAGGGAATTCAAATACTCCCATTGGTCCATTCCATACTACAGTCTTGGCATCCTTTAAAGCTTCCTTGTAAAGCTCACATGTCTTAGGTCCAATATCCATACCCATGTCATCATCTGCCTGATGTCCTGCTTCTACGACATGTGAAGGAGAATCATTGCTGAATTCCTTAGCTACAACTGTATCGATAGGAATAAGCATTTTAACGCCCTTTTCTTCAGCCTTCTTCATCATTTCCTTGCAGTAGTCAATCTTGGTTTCATCAAGAAGTGATTTGCCTGTGCCGTATCCCTTTGCAGCGAGGAAGGTAAATGCCATACCACCGCCGATGATAAGAGTGTCAGCCCTGTTAAGGAGATTCTCGATAACGGTGAGCTTGTCGGCAACCTTTGCGCCGCCGAGGATTGTTACGAACGGGCGCTGCGGATTTTCAACGGCGTTTCCGAGGTATCTGAGCTCCTTCTCAATAAGATATCCGCAAACAGCTTCATCAACGTATTTTACTACGCCTACTGTGGAGCAATGTGCCCTGTGAGCCGTTCCGAACGCGTCATTTACAAAAATGTCTGCAAGAGAACCGAGTTCCTTTGAAAATGCTTCTTCGTTCTTTGTCTCCTCTGCACGGTAACGTGTGTTTTGAAGAAGAACGATATCTCCGTCTTTCATTGCGCTTACTGCGGCTTTTGCATTTTCACCGACAACGTTATCGTCAGCGGCAAACTTAACTTCCATGTTGAGAAGCTCCGAAAGTCTCTTTGCAACAGGTGCAAGGGAAAGCTCCGGCTTCGGTTCACCCTTAGGCTTTCCGAGGTGTGAGCAAAGGATAACCTTGCCGCCGTCGGCTACGAGTTTTTTGATAGTCGGAAGAGCAGCGACGAGTCTGTTTTCATCGGTGATTTTTCCGTCCTTGAGAGGTACATTGAAGTCGCAGCGTACCAGAACTCTTTTGCCTTTTACGTTGATGTCGTCTACGGTTTTCTTGTTAAGAGTCATTTCTTTTCTATCCTTTCATGAATAAATGTCATTCTTCGAAGCAAAGAGCGATGGCTGCCTTGCTTGCGCCGTAAGCCGAAATAGCTCCAAGCTTATAGAGTGCTACCGGCGGATATCCGAGTTCCTCTTCAAGGAGCAATGCAATAGCTCTTGCTTCCTTTACGCGGGACGCATATCCTATTGCGTAATCCGGCTTTTTCTCCGAAAGAGCGGATACGCAGTATGTGTAGAACTGATCAAAAGCGGAATGATCTCCTTTGACGATTTGAAGTTCATCTGCTTTTTTTGTCGTAATCTTGAGTGCCGGATACGGATGATAGCTTCCGCCGAAGGAAATCCATTTTCTCCAACTCTTTGTTGGGTCATTGTATGAAAACGGAATGTTGAAAGCGTCAACCAGGATAGTCATATTGTCCTTGCTGCTCTTTACGGCTTCCACAATCGTGTCAAAGTCCGTTCCGTCTGCCGCTAGTTTTGCGGCTTTTATTACGAGGAATCCTGCGGCCATGCTGAAGGTATCCGTATCGATAACCTCAATTTTAAGGTCTGCTGTCGGATTCTGTGCATTGAAAAGCGTTACCGCTTCTCTTGCGGATTCGTGTATAGGGAGGTCTGCCATTCCCGGAAGGATAACCGCAACACTGTCAAAGCCACGGCTTGCTGCACTCTTATAACGATCAAGGAAAACGGCAGCGGGGATGTAAAAGTTTTTGATTTTACCCTTCGGAGCCGGGAGTATCTCATAGAAGTTCTCATGTGAGAAATCTATGCCCTCGCTGAAAAATCTGTCGTCAATGTTGATTGTTGTGGCGAGAACCTCAACGTCATAATTGTCAACAAGATTGAGCGGAAGGTCACTACAGGTGTCGGTTATAACCATAGTTTTGCTCATAAATAATCCTCCTAATACAAGTATATTATAATAAAAAAATTTATTTTGTCAAAACTTTAACAAGGACTTTGATATTGTTTGTATAATTGACTAAATGTTGTTTATATCTTTCCATTTGTAGTTGTGCAGTTCACCCGAACAAAGCAGCTCGGGATAGTCCCACTGCCTGAGTGCTTCATAGACTGCTACGGCAACCGAGTTTGACAGGTTAAGGCTTCTGCAGTCGTCCATCATGGGTATGCGCACACACCGCTCCGGATGCTTTATAAGGAGTTCCTCCGGAAGTCCCTTTGTCTCTTTCCCGAAAAGGAGAAAGGCGTTGTCGGGGTAGGTGGTGTCCGAGTGCCTTTTCTGTGCTTTGGTAGTGAAGTAAAAGAAACTGCCGTCCCTGTTCTTTTCAAAAAACTCATCAAGGCTTTCATAGTAAGTGATGTTAAGAAAGTGCCAGTAGTCGAGTCCGGAACGCTTAAGATGCCTGTCTGTTACCGTGAATCCCATGGGTTTTACGATATGGAGATTTGCTCCCGTGCATGCGCACGTTCTTGCGATGTTTCCGGTGTTCTGCGGTATTTCGGGCTCAACTAAAACGATGTTGAGAGATGCCAAGCTTATTACCTCCGATAAGTCTTTAAAACAAAACTGTTTTACAGAATTAGGATAGCATAATAAACCGAATAAATCCATATTTTTTGCACAATATAAGGACAGTTTCATAAAAACGGAGGGATATCTTTGAATATGATGAAGCACATCTTATGTGCGGCCGTTGTCGTAATACTTTTGTGTACTGCGTCGGGATGTTCTGTGAAAAAAGCCGACGACAACGGCAACAGGTCCGGGACGGAGTCTGCCGGCAGTGAGGAAAAGGTTGCCGCGAGTGCTGATGATATCACTGCCGGCAAAGTTACAAGGACCGGTCTGCATGCACTGACACCTGTGCATTTCGCCGTCCCGGACCCTGAAAACGCGGCAGGCCTGTCGACAAAAGGCATAGGATACGGATTCGGAAAGGCTTCGGGCGGCAAGCCGCATCGAATATCCGTTGACAATCAGATATACTTTGATAAATTCGGCGCCTTTTGTCTTGACAGAAAATCTGAAGCACGTGACGAGAAGGCTTTGTATCTTACCTTTGATTGCGGATATGAAAACGGTTACACAAAGCCTATACTCGACACTCTGAAAGAGAAAAAAGTCCCTGCCGCGTTTTTCGTCACTCTTGATTATCTGAAGAGTGACGAGGGCTCGGATATGACAGAGCGAATGATAAAAGAGGGACATATCGTCGGAAATCATTCGACGACTCATCCGATTTTCCCGAGGATATCAAGAACCGAAATGGCAAAAGAGATAGAAACCTGTGATAACTTTTTGAGAGAGGAATTCGGATATACCTCGCCGTATTTCAGATTCCCGACGGGCGAGTATTCGGAATGTGCGCTGAATCTTGTAAACAGCATAGGCTATACCTCTGTTTTCTGGTCGCTTGCCTACCTCGATTACGATACCGAAAAGCAGCCGGACCAAAGCTCGGCATTCAAAACAATAACGGAAAGACTTCATCCCGGAGCCGTAATTCTCCTTCATTCCGTTTCGAGCACAAACGCCCGTATACTGGGCGATGTAATAGACTATGCAAGGGAGCAAGGCTACGTATTCCGTTCACTTGATGAATTTCCGAAAGACTGAGCTTTAATTTGAGATTCACTGATTTTCTTTAAATTGTATGAAAGCTCAGCTTATACAAAAACGGTCCGCTTCATAACGAAAGTGGACCGTTTTCACTGTATGTCATTTTGTTCGTACTGCTTGCCGCACCGATTGTTATGCTGTTTAAGTGCTGACAAATTGTACTGTATAACCTGTTGATAAATCCGCCGGTATAGTGTGCGGCAAATTGCACTGCCCGAGTTGCCGCATTACTTTGTTATATCCAGAAGATTGTCGACTGTCTGAGTCAGGTAGTCGGATTCCTGCTCTATAACTATAAGCTTTTCGCGAACATCCTCCTCGGTCATAAGGTTGAGCCCTTCAACCATTTCCTTGGAGCTTTTATGGATAAAGGAAATACGCGGATACATGTCGTGTGAAATACCCTTCATGACCATAGCCTTGAGCTGTTCACGTTCATGAGACCTTGCTTCCTGTCTCTTTTCATCCTCAAGCTCCTCTCGTTCAAAGGCAATGGATACCTGAGAGAGAAGTGCTATAAGACATTCCTCAGCCTCACGAGAAAGCTCGTTTTTGGAGCAGTCTATGGAAACGACTCCCACGGTTTTACTGTTACTCCTTACCGGGATATACTTGAAGCCGGCATCGGAGAATTCGGTTTCGCCGTGTCCGCACTTTGACGAGTTCTTGAAGCACCATTTACGCGCCTCGTTGCCGTCATTTTTGGAAATATTGAAATCAAAGTCAACCTCGCAGCCCGTAAGCTTTGTAAGGGCTTCATCGGCATATTTTACAACGTGGTCTTTTCCGTGAACGGAGAGAAGTCCCTCGCTTGCCTCATAGAGCTTTTTGTGTAGGTTTTCGTTGTATTTTGAGGTTTCAATCTGTTTTTGCAGTCTTACAACCAATGTATTTACTATGAGAGCCACAAGGAGGAATATGGACGCGGAGAGCGCAAAGCTTCTGCTGTGTGTTATCCACCTGTAGCGCGGCTCAAGGAACAGGAAGTCATGTGTCAAAATAAAGAGAACTGAGGCGAAAACCGTTGAGAGAAAGCTCTTTGTCTGCATGATTACTATGAGGACTCCGAGCAGGTACAGGGTTAAGAGGTTCTCCGAGTGTATGCTGTAGCCGTCAAGAACATATGCGAGAAGAGTTGTCAGCGCGTATATGACAATTACCTGAAGAAAATTTTTCGCAAATGTACGGATTCTGTTTTTATTCATCTGCTCTTTTTCCCCTTCCTTTTATTTGAAAGTCTTATATCTGAAAACAATTCTCTTATGTCGGAGATTATTCTCGCCACGGCGAAGATGATGATATACACTTCAAGTCTTGCGATGAGCATTCCGATGATTATTATCCACATTTCGGGATTACTCATCTCGGGATTTGCTATGCCTATCGAAAGGCCTACGGTTCCCAGTGCGGAGAAAAATTCAACGAAGGAATCCGTGAAATTGTTTCCGCAAAGCATGAGCCCGAAGGTACCTGCAAAACCTATGAGCATATAAATGAGTATGTATGTATAGTTTTGACTTTGCTCACTGTCCGTTATGGTTTCTTCTTTTCCGAAACGATTTATCTTACGCGGGAAAATAACGCGCTTACGCGAAATCTGATCACGTGCGTCATAGAAGAGACTGCGTGCGGCAAGTGCCACACGGTTTGCCTTTATTCCGCCTGCGGTGGAGCCGCTGTGCCCTCCGACAAACATGAGGATTATAAGCGGAACAAGTGCGTAGCTTGCCCTCGGAAGGAATTCATTTATTGTGGAAAGACCGGTTGTTGAAATGATAGAAACAACCTGAAACAGCGCATTGTCAATCGCACTTAGGGTGTTCGGACAAATACCCTCGGTAAGCATCATTACAACCGTTATCGGTGTGACTACCGCGATAAGGAAAGCGGTTACCTTCGTTTCGCAGTTTGAGAGGAAGTCTCTGAATTTTCCGCGCAGAAGAAGAAGGCTTGCCATGAAGTTTGTACTGCCGAGAATCATGAGTATTATTGTCGTTATGTCGATAGGAACACTGTGCCAGTAGCCTATGCTGTCATTCTTTGTTGAAAAGCCGCCGGTAGCTACTGCGGAAATGGAGTGGTTTATCGCGTCAAACGGATTCATGCCGAAAATGATGTATGAGATGGTTCCTCCGATGATAAATCCGAAATAGATAAGAACTATGGTTCTGGCAGAGTGCAGAAGGCTCGGCGTAAGCTTATCCGTGTGTCCCTCCGCATTGAAGATTTGCATACCGTAAATATTAGAGAGCAGGGACGAGAGAATAAGAATAAGTCCCACACCACCGAAAAGATGTAAAACAGAGCGGTAAAGGAGTATAAGATGCGACGCCTCTTCAACCGCCGTTACGGTAAAGCCCGTCGTCGTGAATCCGCTGGTCGCTTCAAATACCGCCTGCGTGAAGGTGTATTTTCCCGTCATGACGAACGGCACCGCACCTATGAGGATAGATACTATCCATATGAGAAGAACTATTAGCGATCCGGAATGCCTTTTGAGCGTCATGCTGTAATTCGTTCCCGTAAATACCTTTATGAGATACCCGCAGAAAATTGACAGAACACCGGGAACTGCAAAGCACGGTATCTGATATGTCTCAAGAGGATAGAACGGGAGAATAAGCAGGGGAATCAGCATTATGATACCAAGCATGATTATGGCATAGGCGAGTGCGCCGAATATGTTTTTTGTGTCGGAAAATGCCCGGCTATCAGTAAGTTTCATAGTAAAAAGACCTCTGATGATTATTTTGTGATTGCCGCCATTACTTTCTTCTGTTTTTCGGGTGAAGAGAGTATGAGAAGCTTATCTCCGGCGTGTATCTCCGTGTTACCTGTCGGAATTATCATGTCGGCGGATTTTCTGATGACGCATCCTATGATAGAGTTTTCCGGAAGATCGATGTCCGAAAGCGTGCGATTTACACAGGTGTACGTGTCCTCGACCAAAACCTCAGTTATGATAACCCGGTCATCCTCAATTGACATGGTTTTTATAAGGTTCTCGATATTGGTCGCCTGGGCGATATACTGTGCTACCATATGCGTCGAGCTTATTACCGTATTTACACCGAGCTCTCTGAACAGCTCGGCGTTTTTAGGGTTGCCGACGGTACAAATGGTTTTCTCTACTCCGAAGCACCTTTTGGCATACTGGCATATGGCAAGGTTGTCGGCATCCTTGTGCGTCAGAGCAACTATTACGTCAAAGTCTTTTATTCCTGCCTCGTCGAGGACGAAATACTTTGACGGGTCTCCGTAGAATACGGGGATTTTATGCGTCGTTGTGAGGAAGTCGCAATACTCGCGATCCTCGTTTATAACTATAAGCTTATGCTTTTTCTTGACAAGGCTTCCTATGAGGAAGTCGGCCTGCGTGCGGCCACCGGCAACTACTATTCTCATTCCTCTGCCTCCATGTCTTCACCAAAGATGTTTTCCTCGAAGACACCCATTGTAAGCTTGAAGGGATAAACGCCTTTTATGTTGAATCCCTTTATGAGCTTTTCCTTGTCCGTGTCTTCAAACCTCACGTATACGTTCGGCACGCCGAAAATCCTGCTCGCTATCTGGGCAAGCAGGCTGTTTATGTTGTCATTTCCGGTGCATGCAACAAACATGGACGCCTCGCTTATGTCAACATATCTCAGCGAATCGAGGTCAATACCGTCAGCCTTTATCTGAATGCCTCCGAAGCTCTCGGGGAGCTTGTTGAACGCGGCCTCGTCGTTGTCCATTACGACAACCTGAAAACCTTTGTTTGAAAGCATTGTTGCAAGTCTGCCGCCGAGACGTCCGCAGCCGACAATAATAACACGCTTTTTCTTTTCAAGTTTCATTTTGAGAACACCTCGTGGTGTTTAAAATCAGCCGAGCTTTTCAAGACTGGTTTTAAGCATTTTAATCTTTTCCGAAATCTTTGCGGCGGATGCCTTGTCCTTTTCGACAACGGCAGCGGGAGCCTTTGCAAGGAATCCCGGGTTTGAAAGCTTTCTGTTGAAGAACTCAAGGTCTTTTTCAGCTTCCTCAAGTTCCTTTGAAAGACGTGCTTTTTCAGCTTCAAAGTCAACGAGCTCATTCATGGGGATGTATATCTTTGCGTCTTCGGTTACAACCTGAACGGCACCGTCAATTTCGACACCTGCACATACGGTAACGCCCGAGGCGTACGCAAGTCTTTCCATGTACACGGTGTTGCTTATGAAGGTTGACTCAAACGGTGTGTCTATAAATACCTCCGCCTTCTTTGACGGCGGAACATTCATCTCGGCACGTCTGTTACGTATCGCACGTACAGCCTTCATTATACGCTCAAACTCCGCCTCGTCGGAAGCAAAGTTAAGCTTTTCATCATACTCGGGATAAGAGGAGAGCATGATTGTTTTTCCGTCATGCGGTAGGGTAAGCCAGATTTCCTCCGTGATGAAGGGCATGAACGGATGAAGAAGCTTAAGAGCGTTTGAAAGAACATATATGAGAACATCCTTTGCGGTCTTTGCTTCCTCTCCGCCTTTCTGGAGTCTTATTTTCGCAATCTCGATATACCAGTCGCAGAAGAAGTCCCAGATGAAGTCATAGAGCTTCTGTACTGAAATGCCGAGCTCATAATTGTCGATGTTTTGGTTTACCTCTTTTGCAAGAGTGTTGAGCTTTGAGATGATCCACTTGTCCGGCATGGTGAGGTTTTCCGGAATATGCGGAGCCTCCTCGGTTCCGTCAAGGTTCATGAGGATAAAGCGTGCGGCATTCCAGATCTTGTTTGCAAAGTTTCTGGAGGCCTCAACCTTCTCGTCCGAGAAACGAATGTCATTTCCGGGGCTGTTTCCGGTTGCAAGTGTAAACCTGAGCGCGTCCGCACCGTACTTGTCGATTATCTCGAGCGGGTCTATTCCGTTTCCGAGTGACTTTGACATCTTTCTTCCCTGAGCATCACGTACAAGACCGTGGATGAGAACCGTGTCAAACGGATAGGTTCCCATCTGCTCGCAGGATGAGAAAATCATACGGGCAACCCAGAAGAATATGATATCGTATCCCGTTACAAGCGTGCTTGTCGGGAAGTAGTGACGCAGCTCCGGAGTGTCGTCAGGCCAGCCGAGTGTTGAGAAGGGCCAGAGTGCCGATGAGAACCATGTGTCAAGAGTGTCAGGGTCCTGATGAAGCTTTTCGCTTCCGCAATGTGAACACTTTGTCGGCTCGTCTCTTGAAACGGTTATCTCTCCGCATTCGTCACAGTACCAAGCGGGTATTCTGTGGCCCCACCAGAGCTGACGTGAGATACACCAGTCCTTTATGTTTTCCATCCAGTGGAAATAAACCTTGTCAAAGCGCTCGGGTACAAATTTTGTGCTGCCGTTCTTAACAATGTCAATAGCCGGCTTTGCAAGAGGCTCCATGCGTACGAACCACTGCTTTGAAACGCGCGGCTCAACGGAGGTTCCGCAGCGGTAGCAGGTGCCTACGTTATGCTTCATAGGCTCGGTTTTTATGAGATATCCTTCTTCCTCGAGCTGCTTTACGAGAGCCTTGCGGCAGTCGTATCTGTCCATTCCGCAGTATTTTTCTCCTGCGTTTTCATTCATAAAGCCGTCGTCTGTCATGACGTTTATGATAGGAAGGTTATGGCGAAGCCCGACCTCGAAGTCGTTGGGGTCGTGAGCCGGAGTTATCTTTACAACGCCTGTTCCGAAATCCATCTCAACGTATTCGTCCGCAATGAGGGGGATTTCCTTGTTTACCACGGGGAGAATAAGGGTTTTTCCGATAAGCTTCTTGTAACGCTCGTCATCCGGGTGAACGGCAACGGCGGTGTCTCCGAACATGGTTTCGGGACGGGTTGTTGCAAGCTCGATATATCCCGAGCCGTCCGC
>ENA-OPXM01001290-OPXM01001290.1-human-gut-metagenome-genome-assembly--contig:-NODE-1290-length-11900-cov-1.561925_pt1 | contig 11900 bp, 10 predicted proteins | sample MGYA00241707_ERZ502035 | MGnify/ENA primary metagenome ERZ502035 (study PRJEB25962, sample SAMEA2043051) | human gut metagenome | biome: human gut; feature: human-associated habitat; material: faeces... | reverse complement strand
CGCTGCCACGGGCAGCAAATGCTGCCATTATTGAAAGTGTAAGCGTTAATGTCCTGGACAGAGGTTCTACCAGTAAGGTTCTTTTAGAGCGGATGTCGGCAAGTATGCAGACTGTTGCTGAACAGCTGCTGCTTGATAAGGACACAGAAAAAGTAGAACCTGTGCGCAGTGAATATACAAGACTTCTGGGAGAAGTTGGGGACAGAGTCCTGAATGGATATCAGATGGAGCAGGTAATGTTGCAGCTGGGGACACAAACGCAGGTTACAATGGTGGTTTCACCCTGGAATGAAGTGATAAATGATGTTTTTGTTGATTTACAGTTTTCGGGAGTCGAAGAAAATACGGCTGCTTTATTGCAGTCGAAACTGCCGGAATTACAAAAACAGCTGGAGGATGTTTTGCAGGGTTCTTCTGCAGATGCGTCCGACTGGGCCGGTGGAGTATTACGCCGGTTAGTAAGGGAAAAGGTTGAAGCTGAACTGCCTGAATTCAGAGCTGCTGTAGATGTGGTGCGTGAAGACAGGCGAACCGTTATACAGGTAGTTGTCTATCCTGTAGGGCAGCTGGTGCAAAGTATTGATTATGAGATGGTTTCTCAGTCTATACCCAATTTGCTGCTGTTAAATATTAAACAGCGTTATGCACAGAAAACACAGGAGTTAAGGGGACTGCCGGTAATATATGTCAGCAGGCATAAAGAAGAGCTGGAAAGATCACTGCTGGCAGAACTCAGTGCAGAGCCTGAAGTAAAAAGACATAATCTGCGTCCAAGCGTAGTTTTGACACCGGGAGTTAATTCAGGAGTAAGGATTCGTCTGGAGTCAGATGAATATAAAATCTGGTTTGAAGGCTACGGTGACATAGGGCGCAATGAGAACAATATTTCCGGACGCGCTCATTTTGGCAAATACATATCAAAACGGGATGAGATTTTCGGAGAGGTCGGAGTGACTTTGGATGATGTCGACTGGGATTTTTCCGCCGGTTATGCGTTGCATCACGGAAAAACGACAGTCAGTTATATGCGACGTAGTCCGCTGGGAGAAAATGTCTATCGCTTGGAACAGGATATAACGCCGAAATGGCGTTTGCGGGCAGAATATTTTTCTGGCAGCGATACTACTGAAATTGGAGTCAGATACCGGATACACGAATTCTTGAGCGCGGAATATGTTTATTCAAATGATAAACCATACTTCAGGATTGTTGGAAATTTGTGATAAAGGTTGAAAGAAAAGATTTTGACTGATATAATTATTTAGTATAATTACAACTGAAAGCAGGGATTTTTATTATGATGCAAAAATTACGTGATCCAAAAAATGTGAAAATGATATCTTTGTTCGTAGCAGCTATCTTTGTTTTAGGCTGTTTTGCTTTAACACTTACCCAAAGTGGTGTTAACAGCGTGGCATCAGCTGCTTCCAGTGAATCGGCTATTGGCGTTGTTAATTATCAGATGCTGCTTTCTCAAGTGCCTGATCTGCAGAATGTACAGACAAGTATGAAGCAGGAAATCGATAATGCCCAGAAGGATTTTGATGAAAAAAGTAAAACCATGAATGATACTGAAAAACAGCGTTATTATCAGCAGTTGCAGGAACGGTTATCCAATAAAGAAAAGGAATTAATGGATCCTGTTTTGAAAAAGATTGAAACAACAATCAAAAAAGTTGCTGATAAAAAAGGTTTGTCCGTAGTTGTTGACAAAAATACCGTTGTATACGGCGGTCTCGATATTACTGATGAGGTATCCAAGGCTTTGCAAAGCGGTAAATAATGTCGGACAAGGCCCTTTTTACAAAAGGGCCTTGTTTCTGTTTAACTGCAGGAGGTAAAGTATGCGCTGGTTAACGCCGATAATTTTGATAGTCGTATTACTTACTGCTGCCTGTGGTCATGATCCGGGCGGCAAGGATAAAATTGCCGTTATTGATTGGGATAAGGCATTCAGTGCTCATCCTAAACAGACTGTTCTTAAACAGGGTGAAGCTGAATTGCAGAAATTACTGCGTTATCGTGAGGAGCAGGCAGAAATAGCCAAAACTCAGATTGCTGGTTTAACCAGACTGCAGCAGCTGAAACAAAACAGTAAAGCTAATTTTCTGGATGCCGGGTTTCAGACACAAATGTATGCTGCTGAAGCAAAAGAACGGAAAAAACTTTTAGATGCTTATGATGCAGCAGTAAAAGAAGCTGATGCTGCTTTAGCCGAACAGGAAAAGGAACTGGAGGATGCGTACCAGTTAAAAATTTTAAATTTGAGATTGCGGCTGGAAGCTATAAAAATGCGTCCTGCAGAACGTGAGGTTGTTCAAAATGAATTAAACCAGGTTCAGTCTGAACGGGAACAGCAAAGACAGCAGATTTTAGCAGCAAAAAATAAAATTATTGGTGCTAAAATGGAGCCTTTGGTGGCTGAAACGCAGGCCAGATTAAAACAGCATGCGGAGCAGCTGCAGCAGGAAATGCAGGGAGATATGTCTGGGGTATTATCAAAAGACCAGTCTGATTTGGCGAAAGTTCCGGAAGCTTTGACTAAAGCAATGGCTGCCATCGATAAGCAGGCTGATAAACTGCAGGAAAGTAATGAAAAGCTTAGAGCAGGTATTCGTAACGATATTGAAAGCAATGTGATAAAACTTGCTCACGAGCGGCAGTATACAATCGTCTTTCATAGTGTTAAAGTTAATATCAAAGCGGATGACATTACTGATGATGTTGTGAAGGCTTTGCAGAATATGAAATAACAGGAGCGATAGATTATGAAAAAACAAGTAGTGGCAGGCTTAATGGTGGCAGTTGCAATGGTATCTTTTGGATGCAGTGGGCGTAATGCTGAATTTGGTGTGGTTGATATGAAAGCTGTTGAAAGCAAAGCCGAAATAGTAAAAACGGTGAAAGAAGAGGTTGCTACCAAAGGAAAGGCATTGCAGGAAGAAATGACTAAAGAGATGGAGGGCAAATCTCAGGAAGAACAGAAAAAAATTGTTGAAGATAAAACGGCTGAAATGCAGTTGGTACAATCAGAAGCGCAAAATAAATTAAAAGCAAGCCTGGATTCTGCGTTAAATGCAGTTGCTAAAGAAAAAGGCTTAGGAGCTGTGTTGATTAAAGATGCTGTCCCTCAGGGTGGTGTGGATGTAACTGATTCGGTAATTGAAAAAATGAAATAAAATGTGGCGGGCGGTTGATCTGCCCGCCTTTTTAAAACAGCGGGAGGCAGAGTTATGGAAAAGACTTTGAGGGAATTGGCAGAATATTTGCAGGGGACACTTGAAAATGAAGATCAAAAGTTGATTGTTACAGGCGTAAACGGGTTAGTTGAGGCTGGACCGCAGGATATTTCTTTTGCTGTGCCGCCTCATGTGGAACACTGTCATCTCAGTAAAGCTGGGGTAATGGTTTTAGCACCGGAAGATCCCAAGCTTGATAGACCTGTAATCAGAGTCAAAGATCCGCGTGCCGCTTTTGCGGCCTTGTTGGAGCTTTTTCGGGCCAGGGAGGATGTTGAACGTGTCGTAAGTCCTTTGGCTTTTGTTGCCGCAAGTGCTAAAATTGGTAAAAATGTTGCTATACAGCCGTTTGCTGTAATTGAGGAAGATGCTGAAATTGGTGATGACAGCGTAATTTATCCGCATGTTTATGTTGGAAAGCATGTTAAAATAGGAAAAGCTTGTACCTTTTATCCTCAGGTTACAATAAGAGAAAATTGTGTTATAGGCAATAATGTTGTATTGCAGTCAGGATGCGTTATCGGCGGCGATGGTTTTGGCTATATTACAGATAAAAAGACTGGCAGACACAGCAGTGTACTGCAGGCTGGCAATGTGGTTTTAGAGGATGAAGTTGAAATAGGAAATAATACCTGTATTGACAGAGCTACTGCAGGCAGTACTATTGTTGGTGCGGGAACAAAAATAGACAATCTTGTGCATTTAGGTCATAATGATGTTTTAGGGAAAAATTGTCTGGTCGTAGCCCATGTGGGGATCAGCGGCAGCGTGACTGTTGGTGATAATGTTACGTTTGCAGGACAGGTTGGTACAGTTGGGCATATCACAATTGGTGACAATTGTGTTTTTGGCGGAAAAACAGGTATTACCAATAATGTACCTTCTAATTCGTTTTATGCAGGATTTCCGGCACGTCCGCATAAGGAATGGCTTAAACAGGAAGCGAATCTCAGAAAAATCGGCGATTTACTGAAAAAGGTTAAAGTACTGGAAGAAACTGTAGCTAAATTGGAAAAATAAGAAACAAGGCGGTGCAAAAGCAGTGCTTGCTTATTATGTGGTTAAGTTTTTCAGCTGGATTATGTGCGTGGCTCCTAAATGTTTACGTAATTTAACAGCTGCGATATTAGGCGGAATTGCGGTTGTTGCTACTCCAAAATGGCGGATGCAAATGGCTGCAGCCAATATACAGGAGTGTCTTGGCGTAGATAAGGCAAGAGCTCAGCAGATAGCAGAGAAAAGTTTGCGCAGATTTGGTAGAATGGTAGTAGAAGTAATGCGCTTCCCTTTGTTAAATAAAGATAATATAACTAAGCTTGTTAATGTTGAAGGCCTGGAATATTTGGAAGAAGCCTATAAACAGAATAAAGGTGTCATTATTGCAACAGGTCATTTTGGCAACTGGGAGCTTTTAGGGGCAACGATTGCTTTGCATGGCTATCCTATGCTTTCTATAACGAGAAAACAGAATAATAAATATATGGATCGCTTCATTAATGAATATCGTGAAATGGTGGGACAAAAGGTTGCCTATAATCGTGGCGAACATGGTTTGCTTGCTATCAGCAGAATACTGAAGGAGAAAAAACTGCTTGGCGTTCTATATGATCAGGATACTAATGACGACGGTGTTGATTTAAAACTTTTTGGAAAAGACAGTATCATTCCTTTAGGTGCTGCTGCTTTATCGCGAATTTATGGATCTCCTGTTTTACCATGTTTTATTCATAATAGTGAAGAGGGCGGTTGTACGGTTAAAATATATCCGCCGCTTTATACGCCTAAGAGCAAGGATAGGGAAAAGGATTTTTATGATGTGTCTCAGGAGCTGGTTGTAATTTTGGAGCACGAGATCATCAGTCATCCGGAGATGTGGTTTTGGGTACATGACCGCTGGAAAGACGGGCGTGAGAGATTTGCAGTCAGGAAATAACCGGGGAAAGGCAGGAGGGAATTTTGAAAGAAATAATGCAGCAAACATTGGCAGCTCCTATTGCTTATTCTGGCATAGGGTTGCACTCAGGAAAAGAAGTTGCAATGAAATTATTGCCGGGAAAAGAGAATACGGGTATTGTTTTTGTACGTACAGATCTCTCGGGGCATCCTGAAATACAGGCTTTAGCGGAGAATGTAAGTTCTACGGTTAAAGCTACTACTGTCAGTGAAAATGGGACCGAGGTATTTACAGTTGAACATTTAATGGCGGCATTTTCAATGATGGGCATTGATAATTGCCGCATTGAGATGTCTGCGCCGGAACCTCCAGTAACTGACGGCAGTGCTGCTGTATTTTGTGAGCTGATTTTACAGGCGGGCAGAATAAGGCAGTCGGAGCCAAGAAAGATATATGCTGTTGACAGGGCTTTTTCTGTTTATGAAGATGATAAATATATCACGATTCAACCGTATGATGGTTACAGGATTTCTTTTGTATCTGTTAACGCGCATCCTGCTTTAGGGACACAGTATTTTGATATCGAGCTGACAGAAGAAAAGTTCCTGCAGGAGATCGCTGCTGCCAGAACTGTTGGCTTTATGAGTGAAATTAAGCAAATGCAGCAGATGGGACTGGGGCTTGGCGGCAGTATTGAAAATGTTGTTATTTTTGATGATGATAAAATTTTATCAGAGACAAGATTTGATAATGAACTGATCAGACATAAAATTTTAGATGTGATTGGAGATTTATATTTATTAGGGCATCTTCGTGGGCATATAATTGCTGTGAAGTCAGGACATGCATTTAATTCTTGTTTAGCAAAGCAAATTCAAGCTTATAGGATCAAGGAGGAGAAATGATGATTACTTTAGACGCTATTGAAATTCAAAAAATTATTCCGCATCGTTACCCAATGCTTTTGGTAGATCGCATTTTAGAGTTGGAACCGATGAAAAGGGCTGTCGGTGTCAAAAATATTACCATGAACGAATTGCAGTTCTTAGGTCATTTCCCTGGTGAACCGATTATGCCTGGTGTGCTCTTAATTGAGGCAATGGCTCAGGTCGGCGGCGTGGCGATGCTGTATCCGGAAGAAAACCGTGGCAAAATTGCGGTCTTTGGTAAGATCGATAACGTACGTTTTCGTCGTCAGGTAGTACCGGGGGATCAGGTTATTACTACAACTGAAGTTGTAAAGATACGTGGAAATATGGGCGTTATTCATTGTGAAGGCAAGGTTGATGGTCAGGTGGCCTGTGAGTGTGATTGTACTTTTGCGATTATGGATCCAAAAAATTCTTAATAAATGAAAAAACGTTAAAATTTGCAGTAAAATGATGAAATAGGAAGTTTTTTGTACGTAATCAGTTAAAACAACCGAATTCAGCGTGCGAAAAAGTAAAAGCTTTGGCAGAATATAGATAATATAGTATAAAGCTGTTTAATTGTTTGATTAAAATTGAGGAGTGAAGGAAATGAGTTCGGTTGTTATTCCTATGCCTAAAATCCATGAAACAGCAATCATCCATCCCAATGCTGTTTTAGGAAAAAATGTTGAAATAGGCCCTTATGCTGTAATCGATGAAGAAGTAGTCATCGGCGACAATTGTAAAATAGGAGCCCATGCGGTGATTCATAAATATACTACAGTTGGTAAAAATTGTAAATTTTTCCCGGGTTGTTCTATAGGTGCTGATCCGCAGGATTTAAAATTTGAAGACGAGAAAACATCGACGGTTATCGGTGATGGCTGTGTTTTTCGTGAATGTACTACCGTCAACAGAGCTACTGGTGAAGGAAATAAAACTATTATTGGTAATAATATACTGATGATGGCTTATACGCATGTCGCACATAATTGCATTGTTGGTAATAATGTTATTATGTCCAATGTTGCAACACTTGCCGGACATGTTATTGTTGAAGACAGGGCTGTTATCGGCGGATTATCAGCAGTGCATCAGTTTTGCAAGATCGGCCGTAATGCTATGATTGGCGGTATGGCACGTGTTGCTCAGGATGTGCCTCCTTTTATGATCGTTGCAGGTGATCCGGCCTTTGTATCGGGTTTGAACAGTGTTGGATTGGCCAGAGCCGGTATGGCTCAGGAAATACGCAGTCAGCTGAAAAAAGCTTTTCGGATTTTATACAGATCCGGATTGCCATTACAGGAGGCTGTTGCTACAATGGAGCAGGAGCTTGACAGCAGCGAGCCTGTTGAGCATTTGATGCGCTTTTTGCGTAATGTAGAACGTGGTATTATTCGTACCCGCAGAGATTAAGGTGGTGACCTGGTGGAGACTATAGGCTTATTGTCGGGAATCGGCCATTTGCCGGTGGATGTAGCTTTATCAGCCAAGTCTATGGGTTATAGAGTTATAGCTGTTGGAGTTGTCCCTGATATAGATCCGGAGTTAGCAGAGGCTGTTGATGCTTATTATGACATTCATATAGGGAAAATTGGTAAGATCATCAGTACTCTGAAGAAAAATGATGTAAAAACAGTGACAATGATAGGAAAAGTTACAAAAGAGCTTTTATATAAAGCAGGAGCTGTTGTTCCTGACCTTAGGGCAATAAAAATACTGGCTTCCGTACCTGACCGTAAAGATGATACCATCATGAACGCTATTGTCAAGGAGCTGGAAGGTGAAGGCATCAAAGTGATGGATCAGACACTTTTGATTCAGCCGTTATTGCCGCCGCCTGGCGTTTTGACCCAAAGAATGCCAACAGAAGCGGAAGTGGCTGACATGGATTTTGGCTTTGCAATGGCGAAAGAAATTGGTCGTTTGGATATTGGGCAGACGGTGGTGGTAAAAGATCGTGCTTTAATGGCCGTTGAAGCTATTGAAGGAACTGATGCCTGCATTTTACGAGGGGGAACACTTGGCAAAGGTGTTATTGTCGCAAAAACGGCAAAACCGGCGCAGGATAACAGGTTTGATATGCCAAGCATTGGCACAAAGACCATGGAATCAATGATAGCAGCCGGAGCGACCGGTTTGGTAATTGAGGCCGGCAGAACGCTGCTTGTAGAAAAAGAAAAAACTCTGGCTTTGGCAGATGCTCACAATATTACTATTGTAGCAAGATAAATGAAAAATAATTGCTAATTATGCAGGCTGAGCGATACGTTCAGTCTGTTTTTGTGTTATAATATAAAATGAATTGTTGTGTAATAAAATAAGAACTAGAAAACTTTTTAAAGTGTTTTGATAGCTGGAAGGGAGCGTTTATGGCTAGAATATTGATTTCTGCCGGAGAAGCTTCGGGAGATATTCATGCTGCTGCGGTGACAAGAGAATTAAAAAATATTGCTCCTGATACTGAAGTTTTCGGTATGGGCGGTGATTGCCTGCGTGAAGCTGGCGGCGAAGTGTTATTTGATATTAAAGAACATGGGGTAATGGGGTTTGCGGAGATTGTTTGCAAATTACCAGCGTTGTTTAAATTGAAAAAAGCTTTTGCCAAAGTAATGGAAGAAAGAAAACCGGACTGTCTGGTGGTTGTTGATTATCCGGGGTTTAACATGCGTTTGGCAAAACTTGCAAAAGCAAAAGGCATTCCTGTAGTTTCTTACATCAGCCCTTCTGCTTGGGCCTGGCATAAAAGCCGTGCGAAGAGCGTTGCTCAAATTGTCAATAAAGTTGCTGCCATTTTCCCGTTTGAATATGAAGTTTATAAAAATGCGGGGGCTGATACCGAATTTGTTGGGCATCCTTTGGTGGATATAGTGAAACCGCATCTTAGCAAAGAAGCTGCCTGGAAAAAAGCAGGAAAGAATGCTGACAGGGATTTGATTTTATTACTTCCGGGAAGCCGGTTGATGGAAATACAAAAAATGCTGCCAACGATGTTACAGGCCGCAAAATTAATTTTAAAAAAACGTCCCGATACAGATTTTACTATGCCGCGGGCCAAAACAATTCCTCTGAAAATGTTGGAAGATATGGTAAAAGCTGCAGGAGTACCAGTCAAAATAATAGAAGGTGACAACTACGATGTGATGTTCAGTGCTGATCTGGCACTGGCTACAAGCGGAACAGTGACTTTAGAGGCGGCGCTGTGCGGATTGGGGTCCGTTATCGTTTATAAAACCTCGCCTATTACCGCTTTTATTGCACGCAGAGTTATCAATATACCTAACATCGGCTTGCCAAATATTGTTGCAGGCAAACGTATTTTACCTGAATTGCTGCAGGAAGAATTCACTCCGGAACGTTTGCAGCAGGAGGCTCTGGCACTTTTGGATCCGGAGCGGAACACGCAGATGAAAAAAGATCTGGCTTATGTCAGTGAGCGTCTGGGAGAGCCCGGTGCTGTACATAGAGTTGCAGAATTGGTTCTGCGTATTGCTGAGGAGAAACAATGACATTATATTTACGAATCTTGAGTTATATAAAACCATATATGCACAGACTGCTTTTTGCTATGGTTTGTACTATTATGGCAGCAGCGGGGAATTTATATATTCCCTGGATTATCAAAGATATGATTGATGAAGTTTTGGCTGATAAGAATGGCACAATGCTGAATTGGATTGCTGCCAGCATTATAGCTATTTTCATCGTACGCGGTTTGTTCTGGTATGGTCAGAATTATTTGATGAGCTACGTTGGGCAAAGCGTAATTATTGATATTCGTGCGGCTGTTTTTAAAAAATTACAGCGTCTCAGCGTATCTTTTTATGACAAGAACAAAACGGGTACGATCATGAGTTATGTTACCAATGATGTCAATGCGCTGCAATCAGCTATGGTTGAGAATACCATTGAGATGATTACAGAAGGATTTATTTTGATCGGTTCTGTAGTAGCGATGATCTATCTGGATTGGCGTCTTACGCTTTTTACAGTCTGCACTTTCCCTGTGGTCTTATGGTTTATGGAATTTTTTGGGAAAAAATTAACACAGAAGCAAGTCGAGGCTTTGGTGTTGAAAGGTAAAACCGGATCACCAGGAATGTTCTGCGGATATTACTTCGGTTCTGCAGGAGTCTGTGGCTTCTGCCAGAGTTATCAAATCGTTTGTCAGGGAAGATTACGAGGTTGATCGTTTTGACGTAGAAAATAAAGCGAATTTTCGTGCTAATATGAAAAATGCGCAATTGATGGCAACCTTGACTCCTGTTGTAGAGCTTGTTGCAGCAATTGGCGTGACAATGATTATCTGGTACGGCGGTAATAATGTTATTAATGGCACGATTACTGCTGGCTCCCTGGTCGCTTTTTTGACCTATGCCGTAAATATTTCTAATCCGATTAAACGTTTAACCAGAGTTATTGGTAATATCCAGAAGGCGTTGGCTGCAGCGCAGCGTGTATTTATGATTATCGACATGCCGGAAGAAATAGCAGAAAGCAGGGATGCTAAGCAATTGCCGGAAGTCAGTGGTAAAGTGGAATTTCAAAATGTTTCTTTTGCATACAATGATAAAGGCAATGTAATTACAGATCTTTCTTTCAGTGTAAAACCGGGTGAGGTAATAGCAATCGTTGGTCCGTCCGGTGCAGGAAAATCCACAATTGCCAATTTACTGCCGCGTTTTTATGATGTAAACAAGGGTGATATCAAAATTGATGGTCACAGTGTCAGAGAGGTTACGTTAGATTCTCTGCGTGAACAGGTGGGTATTGTTCCGCAGGAAACAATGCTCTTTAATGGTTCTGTTTATAATAATATTCTTTATGGACGTCTGGATGCGACTAAAGAAGAGATTGAAGCCGCTGCTAAAGCGGCCAACGCACATGATTTTATCATGCAGCTTACTGATGGCTATGAAACTAAGCTTGGTGACCGAGGGGTTAATCTTTCCGGCGGGCAGCGGCAGCGTATTGCTATCGCACGGGCAATACTGAAAGATCCGGCCATTTTGATCCTGGATGAGGCTACTTCCGCTTTGGATACAGAAAGCGAGAAAATTGTACAGGATGCTTTGGATAAACTGATGGTAGGACGGACGTCGTTTGTTATCGCCCATCGTTTATCGACGGTTAAAAATGCTGATCAGATATTGGTGCTGAATAAAGGACGGATTGAAGAACAGGGAACACATGAAGAACTTATGGCTATGGGCGGTTTATATCATGAACTGTATACCATGTCGATAAAACAGCCGGAAGGAGAAAAATAACTTGTACTGGTTTTATAATGTCTGTCTGGTTGCTTATTGGTTCTTTCAGGTGCCGGTACTGCTTTACCGTCTTATTTTTGAAGACGGTTTTTATGACAGACTGAAGCAGAGTGCCGGGATTATGCCGACGCCGACTTTGGAACAGATTGCTTATCATAATGCAATCTGGATACATGCGGCGTCGGTGGGTGAAGTTGTCGCAGCCAGTCCTATTGTGAGAGAATTGAAAAAACGCTATCCCAAAGAAATGGTCGTTGTATCCGTCGTTACTGCTACAGGTCACCGAATGGCGCAAAGGATCATGCCCGAGGCGGACGGCCATATATTTTTTCCTTTTGATTTGCCTGTTATCACAGAACGAATTGTGAATATAGTGAATCCTAAAGCAATTATTCTGATTGAAACGGAATTGTGGCCAAATTTTCTTCGACTGGCATGGAGAAAGAATATTCCTGTTATGATGATGAACGGCCGTATCAGTGACCGTTCTATGAAAAGGTATTCCCTGATCCGGCGTTTTACCTCGCGCATGCTTCTCCAAATTAAAAAATTTTGTATGCAGTCGGGCATTGATGCAGAACATATT
>ENA-OPXM01001289-OPXM01001289.1-human-gut-metagenome-genome-assembly--contig:-NODE-1289-length-11905-cov-1.430127_pt1 | contig 11905 bp, 8 predicted proteins | sample MGYA00241707_ERZ502035 | MGnify/ENA primary metagenome ERZ502035 (study PRJEB25962, sample SAMEA2043051) | human gut metagenome | biome: human gut; feature: human-associated habitat; material: faeces... | reverse complement strand
GCAGGGGGTCGTGGGTTCGAATCCCGCTACCCCGACGAAAATATTAAGTCAAGAAATTTAAAAATAAAAAGCTGATGCATACTATGTTTCAGCTTTTTTGGTTTTATACAAATGACAAGTTGATTCTACTTTGTTTGTGAGAGATAAAGAAGGCAATTCTTTGAATTATCTTTGAACTTGTTTATAGATATATATTTCTATTTGTTCATCATCTATAATATAAAGCGGTGCTTTAGGAGAGATAAAGCATAGCTTTACGATATCTAAAGCTATGGGTTATGAATCAGAAACAGATACTTTCTTTTATTTATCGGGGATAGAAGGTGAAGACCTCTCTTTCATGAGTTTTTCATATTATCCACAAGATACACAAAAAGACTGCAATTATTTAGGAAAAGTGAGAATAAACTTACTTCCTTTACCTGATTCTGATTTTACATTAATACTCCCTTCATGTAAAGTCATAATTTGCTTACATAAACTAAGTCCGATACCGGAACCGGATGTTTTGGTAGTAAAGAAAGGTACAAATATCTTATCAAGAACATCGGGCAAAATACCTTCCCCATTGTCAGATACTGTCAGAAGCTTATTGCCAGCAGGCGAAATTATTACTTCTACCCGAATATCCTTATCAGATTGCCTACCACAGGCTTCACGGGCATTTTTCAATAAATTGATGAGAACTTGCTCTATTTGAGCCCGATCTATATATAAGGTTAGGTCTGATGAAGGGATTTCAAAATGGATATATTCTTCCGGGAATAATTTCTTTAAATCCATACACAGTTCCGTGATAGAAACTTTGGTGCAGACAGGAGTAGGGATTCGTGTCAAGCGACGATAATTTTCAACGAACTCCAATAATCCTTTGCTTCTTCTATGAATAGTCTGCATGGCTTGTAACATAATGGAATATTCTTTTTCTCCAAGCAGTTTGGGTATCCCCCTTTCGCTCAGTGTTTCTGAAAGAGAGATAATCGGTGTGATAGAATTCATTATTTCATGCGTCAATACACGTATCAGCTTTTGCCAGGCTTCCATTTCATTTCGTTCCAGTACGGAATGGATGTTTTTCAGGCTGATTATTTGTTGCTCTTTTCCTTGTGTTACAAATTTCGTACAAGAAATAGCCATTTCCAAAACAGTGCTGTTTTGTTCAATACGAATAATAGGAATATCATTAATTGCAGAAGCTCTCAGGAGTGCTTCCGGTAATTGTGAGATCTGTCCTAAATGCGTGACAGCAGCTTGGTTCATCCATTCTATATGTCCGGCTTTGTCGGTAACAAGTACGGCTGTATCCACCTTATTCAACAGGCTCTCAAAATACTGCCGCCTCACCTCCTCGTCCATCAATCGGCCACGCAAGGATCGCAGGGCTGCGGACAAATCGTCCGCCAACTCCCGCATCACCTTATCCTCGTAAGGTGAACGAACGATCTGGATCAAGTCTTGCTGCCGCAAGCAATCCACCACATAACGCCAATACTTCACCTGCCGCATCTGTATGAAATAAAGATGAATCGAGAAATACAAGATCGCGATCCCGCAAAAAGTAGGACAAAAGATAATCTCCTCATGCACGCAATAGAACAGGAGTCCCGTAGACAAGACGATGCCTAGGATGTGCGAGATGACCGTGAACGCATACGATCTCATAAGCCGAACTTCTCTATTTTACGATACAAGGAAAAACGGGTGATACCCAATAGCTCGGCGGCATAGCTCATATTACCATTGCTTTGCCGCAAGGCTCGCTCGATGATTTTCCGCTCGGCTTGCTCTAGATTCAAATCAGGGTCCAGCTCCTTCTTCCGCTCGTAAGAGGCTGTATAGAGAGGGAAATCATCCGGTCTCAGCACCGTACCCTCGTTCAAGATCACGGCTCGCTCCAAAACATGCTGCAACTCCCGGACATTACCGGGCCAAGGGTATTTCATCAGCTTACTCCCCGCCTCCCGGCTCAACCCTTTGATCGTTTTCTTGTATTTCCGGCTATACAGCCTCTGGAAATGATCGGCCAGCATCAAGATATCCTCTCCCCGCTCACGCAGCGGTGGTATGGCTATCTCTATGGTATTGATCCGATAGAGCAAGTCTTGCCGGAAACTCCCCTCGCCCACCAGCTGACGCAGATTGGCGTTGGTGGCGCAGATCAAACGAACATCGATCGAGATCGGTTCCACCGCTCCCAAACGGGTGATATGACGTTTCTCTATAGCCGTCAACAATTTAGACTGCATCGGCAAGGACAAGTTACCGATCTCGTCCAGAAAGAGCGTACCACCGGAGGCCATCTCCATCCGTCCCGACTTAGACCGTCGGGCATCCGTGAAGGCTCCTTTCTCATAGCCGAACAACTCACTCTCAAATAATTGTTCCGGGATACTTCCCAAGTCGATCGTCACGAAAGCATCGTCACGCCGGGGCGAGTAATGCCTCAACAGACGAGCCACCAAATCTTTTCCCGTACCGCTCTCGCCGGTAATTAATATATTCGCGTCAGTCTCCACGAGTTTGTAGATCGTATCCTTTACCTTCAGCATCGCTGGCGACTCACCGATCAATTCCGGCAATGTGTCGTCCTCCTTCATGGCTTTCATTTGCTCTCGCAAACGTCCTACCTCCTTACGGGAATGGCTCAATCGAATGCCCGACGAGAGGGTAGCCAGCAACTTCTCCGTTTCCCACGGCTTGGAGATGAAATCGGTAGCACCAACCTTAATGGCCTTGACCGCTTTCTCTATATCCGAATAGGCCGTCATGAAGATCACGACCGCCTGCGGATCGATCTCCAAGATTTGTCCCAAATACTCAAAACCCTCCTGCCCGCTCACGGCATCCCGATGGAAATTCATATCCAGCAAGACCACGTCCGGTTGGAACGTTCGCATGAAATACTCGATGCGTGCCGGTTGTGTCGTTACCTTCACCTTTTGCATGTACGGCTCCAACAGTAAGTTCAATGCGAACAACACATCCTTATTATCGTCGATGATCAATATCTTTCCTTTTTCTTCCATACGGACAAAGATAAAGGGAATAAAGACAGCTTGTACGTGCATTATCGCACAAAAAATGTACGCTATCGCACTACATGAAGAAATACAGATTTTTCTATGATTCTATTTTCTAATACGTTACATTTATGGCATGATATTTGAATCGGATTCAGCGAAATTGAGTCATCAGCGATATTATCAAAAAACGGAATTGCCATGTTAATACATTACTGTGTCATTGCCTTCAAAAACATCTGGAAGTATAAAGTAAGCGCCTCCATCAGTATCCTAGGGCTGGCTTTCGCCCTCGTCTGTTTCGTGCCCATACTCTATTGGATGGATCATGAGACCGCTTACGATTCTTTCTACAAGGATTCCGAATCCATCTACCGTGTCTATAGCGTAGAGAAACAATCCGGGAAAGTAAACAAAGGAGCCTCGAAAGGTATCGAGAATAGCCTACGAGAGCAAGTCCCAGCTATCGAAGCCTCCACCACGCTTATGCTTTCAACCGAAAACTGCCGTACCCAAGCGACTCCTTATATCCAAATGAATATGCTTTATACGGACAGCACGTTCCTAGAGGTATTCCCGCAATCTTTCGTTTGTGGAGAAATGAGTCATCCGCTACAAATCGTAAACAACATGATCTTGAGCGAAAGCATGGCGGTCCGTCTATTTGGCGACGCGGAAAAGGCGATCGGACAACCGATACACACCTTGATGAGAGCCTCCTTACCTCCCTACATCGTCACGGCTGTGGTGAAAGACCCATCACCCCATACCAATCTACCGTTCGACGCGATCATCAACCATAACATGATACAGCATTTCTCCCAGTTACCTCCGGAGGCACAATGGAGCTTCTTCGTGATGGACTTATACGTGAAACTCCATCCAAGCGCAGACCCAAAAGCCTTCGCCAATCAACTAAAAGAGCTACCTGAACGTATCGGGGTGAACAAGGAGATCGAGTTGAGAATACTCCCCATCCGTGAGATCCGGCATCATCTGAATAAAGATACACCCTTCACCTTAAATTTCATCGGCTTGTTTGTCGTATCTGGTGCCCTATTATTGTTTGCCGCCCTCTTCAATTTCTTGAATTCCTATATGGATCTCTTTCGGCAACGTGTGCGGGAATGGCGTTTACGGACGGTCAACGGCGCAACGAGAAAGCAATTGATCGAACAAATGTCTGTCGAGCTAGGCTGTTCCGTACTTGCATCCTTGTTGGTAGCCTTGATCTTCATAGTCCAAGTCAAGCCGCTTTTCGCCCGATGGCTGGAGATTGATTTGGAGATGGGCCGGTTCCTGTTTCTTTTCGCAGGGGTAGGTATAGGTACATTCCTCATCCTCCAATGTGCAGGATTAGTATTCTTCGGGCAGTTCAGCCATACGGCAACCACCTCGCTCGTTCCCAAAGAGACAGTCAAACCCCTTTTGTTACGCCGCATGGCCGTGACCTTACAATTGATGATCAGTATCCTGTTCATCGTAGCATCGCTGGTTGTCATGGAGCAAATGCGATTCGTAAATCAAAAAGATTTAGGTTTCGACCCAAAAGGCCTTATCCAACTATCCGGCTTCGTAGACGTATCCGGGAAAATAGAATCCACGTTGATGCAAGAGTTAAGTGCCCTGCCGCAGGTCAAAAGTTTCACCGACACGAACTTTAAGCCTCAACATCATGTCGATCCCATGGCGATCTTCACGAATGTGGAATGGGAGGGAAAACCGCTGGACACAAAGGTGGACTTCCACCTCTATGGAACCGATCACCGATTTGGTGAGACCTTCGACCTAAAGATGTTAATGGGCCGGTGGTGGACAGAAGGCAACGAACTTAGTGTCGTGCTCAACGAGTCGGCGGTTCGTGCCATGGGCTTACAAGACCCAGTCGGCAGCATCATCCGTATGCCGTGGTGGTCAGATTTCAGCGTGATCAAAGAATACGAGATCGTCGGTGTCGTCAACGATTTCCATGCGCTATCTTTCCGGGAAAGTATCCATCCGATGCTATTCATTCCTTCGGGTGGACTGGTGAATAATCTGTATATCCGGGTCATACCGGGCGAGGAAGGAAACATCGCCCACCATATCACGGAGCTACTGCCCAAGATAGACCCGACATTAGCGGATACCCGGATCACCCCGATCGGAACGCTTTACGATCAACTGAACCAATCCGAGATCGTCGGGCTGAAAATATTCTCGTTCCTCGCTTTCGCCTGTTTGCTAATCTCCTTGTTCGGCATCTACGCCGTCGCTACAGCCTCCACGAAACGGCGGCGTAAAGAGATCGCTATCCGGAAAGTAGTAGGCTCGAAAGCCTCCGAGATCATTTTCTTGTTCTTCAAGGAATACATGCGATTAATTGTCATCGCCGGAATCATCGCTTTCCCGATCAGCTATCTCGTCATGAACTACTGGTTGCAAGGCTACGCCTATCGCATCCAAATCCAGATCTGGTGGTTGGTGGGAATATTCATCACCATTACCAGCATGGTTCTAGGTACGATACGTGAACAGGTATGTAAGGCAGCCAATGAGAATCCGTCGGAAGTCATCAAGAGTCAATGAATGCCTATGAAAACTACAGACTATTCACGATCAGCTTGATAATACCAAGGATTTTATGTAAGTTCGCGATTCCTAAATATATAATAGAATATGGAACATCCATTGAATATTTACAACACGCTTACGAGAAAGAAGGAGCAATTCATACCCCTGCACGAGCCGCATGTAGGTATGTACGTATGTGGCCCCACGGTTTATGGTGACGCCCACTTGGGACACGCACGTCCGGCGATCACGTTCGACTTGCTATTCCGTTACCTTACCCACCTAGGATATAAAGTGCGTTATGTACGTAATATAACGGATGTAGGGCATCTGGAGCACGATGCCGATGATGGGGAGGATAAGATCGCCAAGAAGGCACGGCTAGAACAGTTGGAGCCGATGGAAGTGGTTCAATATTACCTCAATCGTTATCATCAAGCGATGGATGCGCTGAACGTACTTCCTCCCAGCATCGAGCCGCACGCTTCCGGACATATTATCGAACAAATCGAGTTAGTCAAGAAGATTCTGGATAACGGCTACGCTTACGAGAGTCAAGGCTCCGTCTATTTCGACGTAGAGAAATATAATAAAGATCATAAATACGGCATCCTCTCGGGTCGCAATATCGAGGATATGTTGAATACGACCCGCGCGTTGGACGGGCAGGACGAGAAGCATAACGCCATCGACTTCGCCCTTTGGAAATGCGCCCAGCCGGAGCATATCATGCGTTGGCCGTCTCCGTGGAGCGACGGCTTCCCCGGTTGGCACTGCGAATGTACCGCTATGGGCAAGAAATACCTCGGGGAGCATTTCGACATCCACGGAGGTGGCATGGACTTGATCTTCCCGCACCATGAATGCGAGATCGCACAAGCCGTGGCTTCCCAAGGAGATGATATGGTTCATTATTGGATGCACAACAATATGATCACCATCAACGGGCAGAAGATGGGTAAATCATTAGGTAATTTCATCACACTGGAGCAATTCTTCACGGGTGATCATCCCTCCTTGCAACAAGCGTATTCCGCCATGACCATCCGTTTCTTCATCCTGCAAGCGCATTACCGTAGCACGGTCGATTTCAGCAACGAGGCTTTACAGGCTGCCGAGAAGGGCTTGTCACGCTTGATGGAGGCATACGGACATTTGATGAAGTTGCAGCCGTCCGCTACCTCTACCGTAGACACGAAAGGTCTTCGTGAGAAATGTTTCGAGGCCATGAATGACGATTTGAACTCACCAATCGTGATTTCTCATCTATTCGACGCTACCCGTGCGATCAATTCCGTAAAAGACGGTAAGGCTACTCTGTCCGAGGAAGACTTGAAAGAGTTACAAGAGGTATTCCATTTATTCTTGTTCGATATCCTTGGCATGAAAGACGAGGCTTCCGCCGGTGGTAACAGCTATGAGACTTTTGGCAAGGCCGTAGACTTATTATTATCCATCCGCCAGCAAGCCAAGGCAAACAAAGACTGGGCAACTTCCGATAAAATCCGTAACGAATTAACCGCTATGGGATTCGAGATCAAGGATACCAAGGATGGAGCGGAATGGAAACTAAGCAAATAATCCACCAAGCGAATAGTAAGAGGTTATGACAATCCATGAATTTCTTCAAGGCGATAAATTCGCCTTGCTTGCGGGCGTTGAATTATTAGAAACGGGCAACGGTTACGCCAAGGCGCGTATGCTCATCAAGCCCGAACATTTAAATGGTGGAGGCGTATGTCAAGGTGGGGCGATCTTCACGTTGGCGGATCTGGCTTTCGCCGCGGCGACTAATAGCCACGCACGCCTGACATTATCCATTACCTCAAACATCAATTTCTTTAAGGCGGAGAGTAAGGGATATTTATATGCGGAAGCGAAAGAAGCGTTCAGCCATAAGAGACTGGCGAATTGCGAAGTCCGTATCACCAATGAAGCCGGAGAATTAATCGCGACTTTTAATGGTACAGGTTACCGCAAAGACACGGAATTACCCTTCACTCCGTTGGTTTAAAAAAGAAATTCTATAAAAAGCTCTCGCCCCAGCTCCGTGATGAGCTGGGTGCGAGAAACACAAGCCTATCTAAAAAGCTTTCATTTCTTCTGCACCACGATACGGCAAGTAAGTGGGGCACGCAGGTTATAGGAGTCTTTATAATAGACCTCCGCCGCCCCGATCTTCAGTTTCGCCCGGATCTTTACCGGGATATGGTTCTCGTCATCACCGATCCAAACCTCCGCCGCTTCCTTGGCTTGGGAAAATGCCTCATCGTAGATATCGATATAGAAATGACGGGTACGGAATTTCGCCTCCTTATGCTCGACGATCTGTTGTCCCGTATAGCGGAAACGAGCGTTCACGAGCTCCCGGCCGATAGCGATCATGAAAGGGAACTCCGCACCATAACTCATCGTCCGCCAATCCAGCGAACGGAGATACATCGTAGCTCCCAGCATATCGAATACACGCCCTTTCGCCATTAGCATCGTGTCGATCTTCGTCTCCTTTAATGTATGGCGATGCGAGTGGATATCGATCCTACCGCTTCCTTGATACTCAAACTGGAGATTATCCACCAGATAGTAGTCTCCCTCGTTCGTGCGCTTCGAGCTGAACAAGAGCCGAGGCTCCTTTGAGTAATGGCAATCCATCGTATCACGCATCCTGAAGACTTTCTCGATCACGCCGGCAGAGCGGAACAACAGGTTATAATGCCATGACGGCGCTCCTTGGTATTCCGATTCTTTCACGGAAAGGGTAGCCAATCCGGCCTTCGACATGATCAGCCCCCATTTGAAATAAAGATCGTAATCCACCCGTTCCCCATGGGATAACGGCAACGTTTGTGCCCGCAAAGACGTAAGACTCGCTACACACAAAAAGAAAACGCATATATACAGTTTAGAAGCGCAAGCCGCCCACACCGCTGTTCCTATTGGACGAAGACTGTGTTCCCTCATTTTTGTAATCTCTTTTCTTTTTCGTTAGCTCTTTCGGTTTATTCTTCGTGATATCGATCGGTTTCTGCCGTTTCATCGGTGTAGCCTTGATATTCCAAGTCTCCTCCACTTGCCAGTTCTGCATGATATTGAATATCTTCGGGCAATAGAAGACAAGTTCCGGCTGCCGTTTATCGGCGTAATTACCGGTATCCCAGACACCGTTATCATTCACGTCTAATACTAAACGGGCATAATATTTATCCGGTTTCAAGTCCATGAAAAGCACGCCGCCATCTTTTACCTTCACCTGACGGATCGGCTGGTCGCTGCTATTCAATAATTCCACGAAAGCGGTGGTATCCGCTCCCTCAATATTGATATATAAATGCCCGTACTCATCTTCCTTCTTGATCTTGAATTCCCCGCTATACACATCGTTCCATTTACCATAGGCACTGAATATCGTGGCGGAATCTACTTCCAAACGGTATTCCTCTCCATACTTCCACGGGCGCTTGATGAAGAAGTTCAAAGAGTTCGTCGTATCCGGAAAGAAATCGAAGTCTACGGCTTCCCAAAGCGTATCCACTTTCTGATCCAGATAAAAATGATCTTTCGTCAATCCCGCTACCGGTTCGCTAAACGTAACAGCGACCGTATCATACAGGTTGATCGAACCGGAAGCGTTTACGTTCATTCCCAGAAACTCGATGGGTTCCGGCTCATCGTCTTTTTTCTTTTTCTTCTTCTCCACAGGACGGCGACGCACGGTAAATTGTACCGTATCGGTCTGCGGACGAAGTATATTCATGGAATCGCTTTTCAGGTAATTCACCTCCACTTGCAGCGTATCTTGCTTCCAGATCAAAGAATCGGTCAACCAGTAATGCACGGCTTTTCCTTCCTCCGCTGTCTGCAAGAAATACCAATTGCTATCCGCCGGGGTGAAATTCAAAGGAACCGGTACCGGAATAGTATCCAAGGAGGTATTGAAACGCAAGGTTAGTATTTTCTCATCCGTACGCTCCGGCTTCAACATATATTGACGCTCTACTTTTTCCTTAAACAGGCGCAACTCGATATTGTCCGGCATAAAATGGGTATAACCGACTGTCATCACCGTATCGATCGTCAAGCTATCTTTCCAAATCGTATCCTGACGGGTCGTCAACTCGAACGCGGGGACGATCAAGGAATCGTAAAAAGCGATCTGCTGCCCGGGCTGGCTGTACTTGTAGGAGCGCATCACATCCTCCAAGGCATAGATCCGATAGGTTCCGGGGGCCATATTACGAATCGTAAACTCGCCCTTGTCGTTCGTACGGGAAGTACGGACAAATGGGATCGTCGTAAAGGCGGAATCCTCCAGATTCGTATGCACACCGATCGTAATACCCGGCATAGGCTCCAGATTCTCGGCGTTCAGCAAGACCCCGGACACCTCCATACTGTCGATGGATTCGCCGGTAGAGAACGCAAAGGAATAATTCTCCAATACATTCTTCTCATTATTATCGGAGATCGAATTGGTAAAGTCTATCGTATAGGTCGTATTCTCCTTCAACGTATCCATCAGCTCGATGACCGCCTTCCGGCCGTTCGCCCGGATAACGGGTTGCTCCATTTGGGGTGGAGTGATGATCACGTTCTCGGTAGGCTTATCGATCTGGATCAACTCATCAAAGATAATCTCCACCTTCTTTCCCTTATAGTTTATCTGGTTAGGCAACGGCGTACTGCTTACGAACTTAGGCGGAGCCTCATCATAAGGCCCTCCGTTCGGCGAGGCTATATTCGCGCACGAATACAGCACGACCAACAGAAGTACCCCTATAAAGAACCGTAAACTATTTCTCACATATTTATCTTCCATTCAATACTCTCATTTCAATTGAGGGACAAAAATAGGGAAAAATCCCGTGAACGATAAGGATATATACGCTAATTAATCTATACAGGCCACCTAAATTAATTGAGTTATCATAAATTATCTTCACCTTATTGTCATTTTTCTCTCCTAAAGAATGTCATCGCGGCTCATCCGGAAAAAAACATCAGCTTGTTTTCCCGAAAACACGTACATGTTTTTCGGAAAACACGTACGACTTTTCCAAAAAACATGTACGTGTTTTTTCGAGTCTGGTTATCAATCTCTTACAAAACGGTAATTCACATCGAACTTATTGTAAAATAAAACACCCGAAATAAGGCAGATACCTAATTAAAAACAGTATCTTCGCGATAGATGGAAGTATAACCAAATAAATAGAGCAACTATGTCAGAAGTATCAGGTATCGAATTGGAGAAAGATGCGGCAGGGAACAACAGCTACGTTCGCATCGACTTAAAGAAATATGGGGATATGATCAATCCTATATTGCAACGATTGGGAGTAAACCTATCGGATAGTAACCTTGATGAATTTGAACGAGATTGGAACAAAGGATTGAGCATCGAGGAATTCAGACAATACGCAAAACAAGAACTAAGAAAACATTTCTATGAAAAAAACGCACAAAGAAAATAACACAAAAGTTATTATCCCTAAAGAAATAATCACTTATCTGATGGATTTAGCCGACACCTTATTTGAGAAAGATTATTATTCATACATTGAGTACGCAAACATACTTATCGATGATATCCTCGACTTCACCCACACTTTACCTCATGCGCCACATTATAACCTCTCCCATACAGCTGAAATGAGGTTCAACCGATACGGGAAAGATTTGCAATACGCCTTTTTCAAACGAAAAAGCAGTAAACATACCACATGGTATGTTTTTTTCAACCGGAAAGGTGATCGATATATTATACGTTATATCACCAATAATCATAAAGACGGCAAGTATATAAGAGCTCCTTTTACCGAGGAGGATTAACACTTCGTTTTAGCAACCTGAACCCAATCCGGCAATACAAACACTTTCGCTTCTCGCAATATTCTCGTTTTAACTGGATGAGTGATTGCGTATCACCAGCGTTATGGACTTCGATACCGGATCGAGCGAAAGCGGTTACGATATGATTGCGTTCCGGCGGGATACTCTCCAAGAGGCGGGTCGCACGCAGGCAATACTCAGGAAGTTTATTTCGACCGCCGTAAGCGAATAGCAGAGGGACTACCGTATTTATTAACAGGATATTCAAGGCATTCTCCCCGATCATTTTATCTTTTTGCACCGAGGCGTATTGGAAGTGATAATGATTCTTCCAATAATCCGAGGGTTGGATACGGAAATAATCCTTGATCTCTTTAGGAGAAGAAGCGGACAGGATCATCGAGAATAACGTATCGTACCGATGCCAGATAGCGGCCAGTTGCGCCAACTTCACATGCGGGAAGTTGGTCGGACGGATGCGAAGGCTTTTGAACAAGGAGTCG